>Ga0209091_10000005_pt1 | contig 304958 bp, 238 predicted proteins | sample ArcticOcean_MG_C_6_FD_187438 | JGI IMG/M metagenome (GOLD analysis project Ga0209091, IMG submission 187438) | Marine microbial communities from western Arctic Ocean - ArcticOcean_MG_CB8_128 (SPAdes) (version 2) | ecosystem: Environmental > Aquatic > Marine > Oceanic | place: Arctic Ocean...
GATGACTTTGGCCGTGGCCGCCAAATTTTTGCCCTCGATCTCAGCGAGTGGCAACACACCAGTGGCAACAACTGCAATCAGAATGTAGAGTAAACTGACTACTAGCAGAGACAAGCCCATTACCAGCGGAATCATTTTCCCGGGGTTCTCCATCTCGTCTCCGAATTCTGATACAAACTCAGAGCCAATCAAACTCAAACGCAGCAAAAACGCGGCAGCAAAAAAACCACCGAACCCATTTGGAAAAATGGTAGCCGTCGCCAAATAAGGCGAGTAGTCCTTAACATGCGTTAGGCCGAGCACAATGTATAAGAACAATGCTGACAGCAGGCCAAAAACCATAATCGCTTGAAACCGCGCGGCGGTTCTAATACCAAATAAGTTTGCAACAAAGCACAGAACCATGATGCCTGCAGCGACGAGCAGCATATTCAACCCAGGAATCAGAGCGTCGGCATATTCCGCGAAACCAATGGCGAAACTTGAAAGAATCACTTGCCCGGCAACGAGTAGGGCCAAATAGAAAAACGACGTTTTGCTTCCAAGCAGGTCTCGCACGTAGGTATAGTTACCCCCCGTGCTGGGTACCGCAGAACCAAGGGCAGCAATGCATATTGTCGGTATTGCCACAATGCCAAGCGCCAACAAAAAAGCCCACGGTGCTCCATAGCCTGTCATACCGATGCTGACGCCAGTAAGCACAACCACGCCAGTGCCAATTATCTGGCCCAAGGAAATACTCATCAGGTCCCAAAACTTCAACTTCTTTGTGACGGTTGGCTTGGCCATTGTTTATCCGGGTGCTATTTATCTGTTGCTAACGTACCTTCGCCATCGCCCACGTGATTAACAATGGTGCTCATACTATGCTCTGGTTTTACTTTTTTCGTTGTCATGCATTATTTCTCTTCGCTAAATTTTGTACATTGTTGCTGTTAGGGCATCACTAAAACTCATGGCTGTCATAGCGCCGTGCTCAAAACACTCTTTTACAGAAGGAGTGGCGGAGTACAGTCTTCATCAGTGGTATGGCGAAGAACATCTATCATCAGGTTCACCATTCTTATTCGGACTTCATCGATATCACCTGCAACAAGGGTGATTTTGTCCTCAAGGCCTGCCGCAAGATTAATCGGCAGCGCAACTGCCCCAAAGCTCATACCCAACTCACCCGCCAAATATACTTCTGGGCAACAAGTCATGCCTACCACGTGCCCGCCCAGTTGTTGGTACATAATGATCTCAGCTGGGGATTCAAATCGAGGACCATTGGTTGCAACGTAGGTCGCGCCATCGTGAACTTTTATTTGGTGTTGATCCGCGAGTTGCACCAATTGCTGGCTCATGATCGGGCAAAATGGTTCGCTCATTTCCACGTGCCCTACACCACGTTCGATCTTGTCGAAGAAGGTAAACTCACGACCACTGGTGAAATCAAGAAAGTCTCTGAGAATCGCGAGTTCCGACACAGGGTAGTCAGCTGTAATGGCACCCACTGCGTAGGTCGACATGATCCGTTTTACACCCAGGTCTTTGATCGCCTTAATGTTAGCGCGATAGTTTATTTTGTGGGGCGGCGTTGAATGGTCCTTGCCGTGTCTGGTAAGAAAAACAACATCGTCATGTTCACCTTTACCGACAAATATTTGCGCTATTCCATACTCGTTAGATATTTCTTTCGCTTCGACTTCAACACCGGGAAGATTGTAGATTCCGGTGCCTCCAAGAATTGCAGCGGGCATATATTTTCCTTCTTGTTAGCTACCAGGTAGATAGGCTCTTTAAATTATAGGGGCTAGCAATGCCATGAACAGTAACCACCCCAGACACATAATTTGGCGGTGTGATATCGAAGGCAGGGTATCGTGCCGAGATAGAATCAATCGTTGTGGCAGTACCCAACGCAAGTTTTATTTCCGCGGCATCTCGTTCCTCTATAACAATGTCACAGCGCTGCTTTTTACTATCATCCCGCCCCCAGGCAAAGGCAAAAAAAGGAATGTCGTGAGCATGGGCAGAAATGGCGTTCTGAAAAGTACCAATCTTGTTAACAACGTGACCATCCAATGTGATGAGATCTGCTGCTGTTACGTACTTCTGGATTTTCCGCTCGGACATGATGTGCGCCGGCATGTTGTCCGTAATCAGATTCACCTTAATACCCATCTCATGAAGAGAGGGAGCGGTAAGCTTGGCACCTTGAAAGTACGGTCTGGTTTCAGGGGCGTAGATGGTGATGTCTTTGCCCTGCTTCGCGGCAAAGGCAAATGACAACAAAACGCCTGCTTCGCCAAAGCAGTTGGTTAAAATGCCATCGCCATCATTGATCAGGTCCGCCATCGCGCACGCACGTAGCGTGTAATCGTCGTATATCCCTAGTAGCACCGCGTCAATGGACGCAGCGATGGCATGGTCTACATCACTATTCGTTGCAAGCGCCTCTTTAGCAACGCTGAGCATCTGGTCTAAGCGTTGCATCATCGCAGTATTGGTAGGACGGGTGCTGACCAGTAGATTGCGCGCCTGTTGCAGATCACTCATTAGAGTTGCCGGATTATCAGGCCTATTGGATGTCAGAATTCGCAGCGCATTAACAGAAGCAAGCCAGGGCCCGCTGCCTTGAGTCACCATACTTTCAATGGCACTCGCCACCTCGGCAACTGTTCGACAAGCCACAAATGACTGTTCAAACGGATACTTTCGACGGTCACCGATAATGACCTGTCCAGCGTCGAAACGGGCAATATTTTTAGGATTAAGAACAAAGGGAAGAAGCTCGTACGTACCATGCTGTTGCGCAGGCGAGAGCGAGCCTGAACCCGTGACAATTTCGCTGTCCATAATTACCCTATTCAATAAGTTGTTACAAAAGAGTGAGCTATTCCAAAAGAAGGTCTGACCTTCGGCCACAAGCCTGGTTAATTGTCGCACTCAATTTGCGCAGTTGGAACCTGGATTGTTTTTCTTAGAGATCAAATTTTTGATTGTGGGTAGATCAGCAAACCAGGCTTGCCTTGCCCTTAAATTACGACACAGGCGCTTGGTAGACCTGCAAAAGTCGCTGCTTTGCGCAGATTCGATCGGGGTTCTCAGGCGACCAGCTTATTGGCCTTTCTTGGAAAGAATTCCCTTTACCGCGATAAGAAGAAGCACGACGACAAGCACCACGCTAGGCAAGCCTGGCAGAAAACCCAACACGCTGATCAAGCTTGACTCGCCCAATTGATTGTCACCAAAGGTGAGAGCCCTATTCGCCGAGGCGTTGCCTAACCAATAGAATACGGTAAAAGACCAAGCTACATAGATGAATCCGTAGGCAAGAAACTTTTCTTGAAACGCAGAGACGTTAATGTACGGTAACGCAAATGCAATTGCCATGACCAGCAACGCATTCGTCAGCCCGCCTGAGTGGGCACGCACCCACCCCTCCGTTGTTCCGTAAACAGGAAACTCCAATATTTTGCCTGGCCAAATTTCGAACCCACCTAACAAGTTGAACATCAACATGAATCCAGCAAACATCGAAACCAGCATCACCAATAGCGCATTGGCTATCATCACTCTTTGTAATTGAGACATCCCATTCCTCGTTGTTGTTTGTGTTGTTGTTGCTATTAGGTTTGTCGAAAAATTGTTCTTATTAAGCCGCCGGCTGTGCCCTTAAAGGCAACCCCATCTCTTCACTACTCGTATCAATCACCGGCATCGGGCCCTGGTTATCAACCTCTTCATTGAAGCTCAACCATTGATCCAACCATTCAGGCTCATTCTCCTGACGGGGGTTATAGTTAGGCCCGAGGGCCCGCACCATGAAGGGGCCGACTTTTACAACGATGGAGCTGAACTGGCATACAACACCCCAAGTTCGACGAAACAGGTTATCTTTTGAATCACGCCTAAGTGCCGACAACATTCCGACACACCCAAGACCCAAGACGTGTGCGGAACCATGTATCACTCCGACCGCTCGCGGCCAATAGGCCCCATAGAGTTTTTCATAAACATCGAAGGCCACAGTCTTGTGTTCACACTCTTCAGCCATATGGGCCAGCCAGAATGATGTCACGTCCGCTTGAGCATTTTGAAAGAGCGTCTTCCGATCTCCGATGAGCCAATTAGTAAACCCATTTGTCATGCATTCAAACCCCGCTGAATAAGCCAGCCGAGTACGCATGCTTCGTTCAGCCAGTCGGTGGTAAGCAACCGCGATTCGTTTTTCAATCTCGGCAAACTGGGGATGACCATTTTTAGTTAAGCGCTCATTTAAACGACGATGACAACGATAATGTTGCGCTTCTTGGCCAATAAAGCCACGCATGTCTTCGAGCAATTGCTCGTCGTCAACGAGCTGCAAAGCTTCACGCATTGTTTTGCAGAGAAAGGGCTCCAGATAAGGCATGGTTAAAGAAACACCATTAAGGAAGTGGGCACGGTAGGGGTTATCAGGCACCCACATCGGATCCAGGCTCTCCGGAAACTCGAAGTCAAAATGACGAACCGGGATGATATTCAGGTCATGTTGTTCAGCAGTCTCGGGCATCGTTTCTCTCGTCTTAATACCTGCATTTTTAGATTTTCTTCATGATCAAAATTTCAATTCATCGCCCACTTATCAGGGGAGACCTGGGAATCCGCCGCTGCACAACGGGCAGACAGCCATATTAAAATCAAAAACAAAATCATGACAGTCAAGATATAGTACTACTATCCGAATTTGTATCTGTATCTGTATAGTTTTTGTCTTTAAAAGACTGCTTCAGGAGTGACACAGGCTTGCCGACCTCATGGCGACCGCTATCTCTGAGTCCATCAAAGAACCTTTCCCTGCCCAAGCAAGGAAGAATCTATCGGCGGTCTGCCTTAGATCAGCACATCATGCGGATTGCTTGAGCGCCTAGACAGCTTTACCCTTGATCATCTCCTAAAAAAAACCCCCGCTTCACAGCGAGGGTTTATCAGTAATCTCAAGCCGGTCAAAGCGGCCTTAAGCGCAACTGAAGTCTTTCTTAGAAATTGTAGCCGACCTGAACACCCAGCTCACGAGGAGGTCCGTGACGGGTAAAATTCCAGAGCGTGGCGACAGGGTTGGCCGAAACACGATACTCCTCATCGGTCAGGTTTCGACCATAAAGGCTAACTTCAAATTGCTCGTTTGAGCCTTCCCAAGTTATTGAACCATTTAGCAGCGTTCGTGACTCTGCTTGAGTGTTTGCTTTTTGAACAAAGTTACCCGCAGCCAGCTCGGCGCCATTGGCGGGAAATGGATTAAGTTCGAACGCATCTTGATAGTGCAACGCCAAGTTGTAAGTCAGTGTGGAGCCGTTACTGACGTCCTGAAAGAAGGTTGCACTGACCCCACCATTCCATTTAGGAGAAAATGGAGTTTCTAGATTAGAGTAATCCCTTCCCGGTACTGGCTCGTAGGAGTCATACTCATGATTCAAATACCCCAAATGAGCATCGATACGGAAGTTAGATGTAGGAACCCAGGTCATTTCGATTTCCGCACCAGTTGCTGTCGTATCACCTTCATTCGCTGAGATAGTTTCCTGGAAAGTATTACCGGCCGCGTCCTGAACGGTGACCACCGTGTCGCGCTGCAGGTTTTCATACTTGGTATTGAATATCGCAGCATTCAATCGAAGTTGGCCGTCAAGCAAGTCAGATTTTATGCCTATTTCGAAGTTTTCATTTTCCTCGCTATCGTAGGCTGAACATGAAACTGGTGTCCCGCAGGTTTCAGCAAATCCTCCCGCTACGAATCCGGTAGCGAAACTTGCGTAGAGCATCACACTGTCATCCATCGCGTAATCAAGAACGATACGGTAGGTATCCGCATCAAACTTTTTACTGTTTCTGATGTTGTTACCGAATGCGGACTCTGGCAAAGGATTGTTGTGGGGCCCTTGAAATTGACCAATGCTGATGAAGTTACTCACCGGGTTTACGGCACCATTTGTCAGACCACCGCCCTGATTGAGCCGATGAAAGTCTTTGTCGTCTACTGTGTGTCGGTAGCCCGCTGACAGCTTGATTTTCTCTGAGATGTCATAGGATCCATCGAGGTAAATAGCCCAACTTTCGCGTTCCTGAGACGTGTATTGAATTTCGAAGACATCGTTGTAAAACGTCGCTCCAGCCAGTGGCACGAAAAACCCAAGACTACCAAATACTACAAAATCAACATCATCTTTAAAGTATGCGGCGCCAGTCACAAAATTGAAGGGGCCATCAAACGAAGATGAGAGCCTGAACTCTTGTTGAAATTGCTCTCGCTCGGAGTTCCGGCTTGCATCGTAAAGCGAAGTGTAGGCCTCGCCGGTATATGTGCTAGCCAGCACTTCATCTTGCGTTCGGACACCAGTAATCGACTTGAACTCCCACTTATCGAAAGAGAAACTTTGATTCAGGTAAAAGCCTTCAGCCTCTATCTGGTGGCCGCCGGGAATATCTATTGCAGCATTGGATGTATAGGATTGCCCTGTAGAGAATGGGTCGCCGTTCCCAATCCCTGGGAAGCCGATCAAAGGCCAGAGATAAGCTTCACCACCATTTTGGTCGGCACTTGGCGTTTCGTTCGATGCCGCTACAGTATCGCTCGCGTCATCAACATACTCGTAAGTGAAATCAGCAACATACCAATCATTGGGTTCCCATCGAAACTTCAACTTCGCGGCCAATACGTCTTTGCCGCCAATATCTGATCCATCTCCTACCAGCGGGAACTCTGAGATCAACCCTGCATTACAACCAGCATCACCAGCGCATGGAAAGGCAGAAAAAGTGCCACCCATTGGTTTGTCGTTTGTGTAGTAGCCGTCGCTTTTGTCTTGGATAATCGCTAGTCGAGCCGCGAGGGTTTCTCCAAGCGGGATATTCAAGGCAGCTTTGATTTTCGTGGCCCCAGAATCGTTAGAGCTGAACTGGCTGTAGTTACCTTCAATTTTACCAAAAAATTCGCCAAGGACAGGCTTTTTGGTCGTGATTGAAATCGCGCCGCCAGTGGTATTTTTGCCAAATAGCGTGCCTTGCGGACCGCGGAACATTTCAACTTGTTCAATGTCGAAAAGCTCAACAAATTGCGACTGCACATGGTTAAAGGCAAAGTCGTCAACAGCTACCCCTACAGAGGGGTCTTTTGTCACCAAAATGGAGATAAATCCAGTGCCTCGCATCCCGCCTGCTATAGCATTGAAACCATTTTGAGGTGTCAGGTTTACGTTTGGCGCAAACTCGCTGAGTGCGGTTACGTCATTTTGAAATGTGTTTTCTAGCTGTTTCGACGTGATCGTGGTGACAGCGATGGCTAAATCCTGCTGTGCAATGTCACGCTTTGTTCCCGTTACAACAATTTCTTCAATGTCGAGTCGGGCGACACCCGCTTCAGCCACTGCGCCTGCATTATTGCCCAATAAGCCTAGTAGTACTAAGGCCGTGAGCAGATTTTTAAACTTCGGTCTACCAAATCGTTCCATAGTCACCTCTCCCATGATTATGATCTCTCCACTACTGCTCGCGTTTCTATTTGAAGCGAGTAGCTTTGGGGTAAGTTTTTGAATAATGTTCAAATTTCCGCCTGACACTCTATCTTAAAAGAAGCAGAACACAATCCCTATTTGTCGTTTGTCTAACCTTTTAGGCGTGTGTCTATGCTTTTAGACGTGGGCCTACTGTTTTTAGGGCAGGCCTCAACGTCTTAAGTGCATATCCAAGTGTGAACCCGTACGTTTCGTTATTGACTGAAAAACATGGCTAACTGATAGTCAGGAGGTTGTCAGGCAAAAATAGAGTTTCACCAGGCTAATCAGGGCTCTGATCTCTCCAATGAATACTGAGCGAAAGACGCTTACCTGAGCCACCCTGCACTGCCCGTTGCGATTGGACAAAACCAGAAAAAAGGCCCTATCTTTTTGTTTTTATTGACTTAGATAGGTTGGGACTGGAGCAGTTAACCCAGACGTTTGTCATCACAACGTCAACCACTTTCCTTTACAAATATCTTGAACCGCTGCCGACAGGCGGCTGTATCTTCACCAGCGAGACTTCTAGCTCGCTCCAGCTGGTGACAACAGCCGTGAATTAAGGACTATTCATCAACGGGTTTTACCAGTTCGAACACCGGCATTTCAATATCGCCGCTCCATGATTGGAAAGCGACGGTGACCCGCGCCCCCACAACTACTGTATCCGGATCACATCCCACAAGACTGCTCATCATGCAGGGTCCCTCCTCCAAGTTAATCAGGGCTAGCACGTAGGGCGCCTCATAGGCCCGGGAAATGCCACGCCTTACGATGGTAAAACTCTTTATCCGACCGCGGCCGCTGACCGTTGACCATGCCAGATTCTGCCCCCCGCAATGAGAACAAATGGTCCGCGGATAGAACTGGTAGGCTTCGCAACCCTCGCATCGCTGCATGGTCAAGTCCCCTTGCCTGCAAGCCTCCCAGTAGGGTTCCGTTAACACACTCGGTTGTGGCAAAACTTTGTTAGGGGTTTCTGTGGTCAACTTAAGACGCCTCCGTTCCAAGTACCAATGCTGTATGAGACGACATAATGCCTCCCTGAGCGTGTACTAATGCATTTTTTGAGTCTGCTACCTGTCTGCCGCTGGCGTCTCCTCGCAATTGCCAGACAGATTCAGTCAGGGCGAACATCGATCCCGGATTCCCAGGGTGGCTATGCGATAACAGGCCGCCATGGGTGTTAACCGGCAAAGATCCTCCGGGCAGCAGCGCACCACTTTCAACGAAAGCGCCGCCCTCTCCTTTCTCACAAAACCCAAGATCTTCGAGCTCCACCAGCACCGTTGGCGTAAAACAATCATAGAGCTGCGCAAAATCCATATCTGTTGGGCGCAGGCCCGACATCTCGAAAGCTCTCTGCCCCGCTTCCTTCGCAGCTGAAGTCGTCAGGTTGCGAGCTGCACTAATATGCTCATGGCTATGCCCCTCACCTGCACCAAGCAGATATACCGGGGTTTGCTTCATGTCCGCCGCTCGTTCTGCCGATGTAAGCACTATAGCCGCGCCACCATCCGACACTAATGAGCAATCAAGTAGATGCAGAGGATCGGCAATCATCCTGGACTCGAGCACATCTTCCACACTGATCAAATCACGCATCTGCGCCGACGGGTTTCGTGCCGCATGTGCCCGACAGGCAACCGCAATACCTGCAAACTGTTCCTGAGTGGTACCAAATTCGGCCATATGAGCCTGCGCGATTAACGCGTAATAGGCTGGTACCGTAGGACCATAAGGTTGCTCAAATTCCGGATGCCCGGTCGATGCCTGCACCATCATCGCCTGGTCACGCGTCAATCCACTGCGCATCGCATCTGCCATTGTCACCACCACAACATCAGCCATGCCTGTCGCTATGGCTGAGGCGGCGTGATGAATAATAGAGAACGTAGTGCCGCCTCCCGCGCCAGCAGCAATACAATAGCGCGGGAAAATCTGCAAATATTCAGCCGTTGCTTCTGCGTGATACATCATCGGCTGCGCCATCGCGTTACAGGTAACTAAACCGTCAATATCGTTTTTCTCAAGGCCCGCATCCTCAATGGCAGCCAGAGCCGCCTCCACCCCCATCTCCATTGGCGTGCGACCCGCCAGAACACCGACTTCGGTATCGGCCACGCCAACGATGGCGACTTTACCTCTCAAACTTTTATCCAGCATCAGCAAGCCTCACCACTATCTTACCCGGTGTCACCACGTCACCAGACTGGTTCTTGATATAGACGTCGATTTCAACTTCCCTTGTCTCCGGACGTAGCGCTGCGATTTCCCCACCAGCAGTCAACACATCACCAATGTAGGTCGCCACCCGATTCGAATAATCAATCGAAAAGATATGGCCATCCTCGCCTAACCATTCCTCAACGCATTGGTGTAGCCAATCACCCAGCATGGGCCCGGCAATAACCAGCCCCGGATAGCCCTCTACGTTTTTCGCATAGGGCTCGTCAAAATGGATACGATGCCCGTTCCAAAGAGCCGCGTTGTAGAGCATAAGCTGCACATTATCCGGCGTATATTCTCGTCCTGACAGTTGTTCACCTACCCGCAGGCCAGCGAAGCGTTCCGCGTTGACTGTCATCACCGTAATATCCTTGTGGTTTTTTCGCGAATGACCAGGTCGCCATCATCGTCAACAATATCCATAACCACCTCATAAAAAATCAGTGAACCCGAACGGCCCTTCTTCTCGTAGATATCGGTTAGTGTCCTTGTGGAGGTCAGCCAATCGCCCGGGTAGACAGACTTGTGATACTCAATATTCAACCCACCAGCCATGGCTTTCTCAAGGGGAAATTTGGGTAACAGGCTATCAATTGAAACACCGTCTGGCGTTAGCTGCGCCAACTCAACCACGTCCCAGAAAAGCGGCACATGAAACATCGGCGGAGCCTCGTCACCATCAAGGTACTTGCGTTGCCGATTGCCCGTGGCAACGGCATATTTTCTTATATCACGGCGCGTAACAATTTCACGACGCGGCGCGGCCCTACGGCCGATGGTCGACAATAGCTCCTCGGATAACAATCCGCTCATACCTGATTCTCCGATGCGCTCCTATTTCGGTTGCGCACATTACGATTGAGTAAGTTGCCGGCAAGCGTTTTCGACAAGTTATAGACGAAACCGATCCACTGGGGTGTTTGGTATGACTTGAGAGGCTCCGATCCTACTTCAAAGATTATCATCTCGGCTGAAGATTCGCCCGCCGTACAGAAGGTCACTGCGTTCACCGACCATCCTCTCGTCTTCGCCCACTAATACTACCGGCACGTTAACTTGGCAAATTATTTTAAACCCCAATTTTTTTCGTCTAGAATTTTTCTCAACTCGATATTAGGTAGAAACTGAATATTATTCAACAAGGAGTGCTCGCCAGCACAAGAAACGTTCGTGTGTTAGTTTTGAATGATGAAAACAGAAAATAGCAATAAAAAGAAAACGGGAAAACAGCAAAGTCGCAGCATCCAGCGCCGCCGCACAATTTTCAAATCTCTGCATGATTGCACTCTGGCGAAGGGCTATGTAAAAACCACTCTGGCTGATATCGCTGCGGGCGCTGACATGTCGGCCAGTCACTTGCTTTACTATTTCAAGGGTAAAGAGTCCATCCTTGAGCAGTACTTTGATCGTGTTTCGGAACGCTTCCTGGAGCGTATCGACCACTTCAGTCATCAGGCACCGCACGAACAAATAGAGTCGCTGGCGGATTTTTGGTTCAAAGGTGAAACTAGTAACGTCAAAGAAATTGGCTTCATGCTGGAATGCTTCGGCGCGGCAGTAAACGATGACGCACTAAGAGCTACGAAAGCTAAGTTTGATCGGCGCTGTAAAACCTACCTGGTAGGGATTTTCGATGCTTCTCCCTCGGTTTTTCTGCGGGACAGTAAAAGCGCTGCTGAAATATCTTATGGCCTTATGATCGGGCTGCGCTCCGGTGTCTATTTCGACGACGATATCGACCTTGCCGATGCCCACCACTTGTTTTTAACGAGCATGATGACGATGTGCGGACTGAAATAGAGCTGGCTACTAACTAAGTCGCGGCAACACCTTTGATGATTGTTTGGGCGCTGACTTATGCACGCTATCCTCGTTCCGCCATGGTTCATGGAACCATCGTGTGGCATATCTGAACTCACCCTGCCTGTGAGTCGAGCGTTCGCTTTGCAAAGCCAACTTGTCGTGCTTAGCGAAGGCTTTTGATATAACCAAAAAAACCTTCTCGATTGGCCTCTGTATCTGCAGCCACTTTTTGACTGATCGGATCTGCAGCCAATGTGGCGTACCAATTTTTGAGACCAGGGATACGGTCGTTTAAATCTACACCAGTGATCTTGCTACCCATTTCTGCCACGGTCAGAGCGTAAAACAGATAAATGTCTGCCATCGTCAGCTCTGCACCGAACACCCAGGGATCAAAAGTTGCAAGGGCGTTGATACTGTTGATACCACGATCAACGACGGCTACCACTTCTGTGATCAGTGGTTCAGGTGCAGGCTGATTACTAAAGCTGAAAGGCAGTAATCTTCGGTTAGGCAGTTCCAGGTACAGTTCTGTCATCCGCATCAACTGGCGGTTTTTATTCCGGGCAATTGGATCTGTTGGCAACAAAGGTTTATCCGGATACGCATCCTCTATGTATTCGCACAACACTGAGGCTTCTGACAAGTGCTGGCCATCTTCAGTCGTGAGGCTTGGCACTTTCAGCGCCGGACTTAACTTGTTGTAGTCTTGCGCGCTGGGGTAAACAAGGTCCTCTTCAAAGCGCACGCCTTTATGCAATAGTGCATGTTTTGGCATGTTGTAGTAATTGCTGTACGAGAAACCATGAAGTGTCGGCATTTCTATTTCCTTAAATCGATTGTTTTAGTGTTGCTAATCTAACCAGCATCGCTGATCACTGTGCGCTGACAACAGAGCAGCATTTCATCGCTGCGATTTTATCCGTACTAATTTCACATAGTAGCCCGCGCTACTAACATCAAACAGAGAACAAAGACGCCTCCGGGAGCGCCACATTGCGGACGGACACCAGTAAAGTCAATAAAACACGCGTGGCCTGAACCCAATAGGTTCTTCCAACTTCAGCGAAGCGAGTGAGGTTGACGAAGAAAATAAACCCGCGACACTTGCCCCCCAGTTAAGTGGTCGAAAAAGTTAAAGATGAAACACGATAGTATTTATCGAATCAGCAAAGAGTCTAGTTGACGACAAAGACCGTTCTATGGAATCAGCGCCTGTTGATAAAAAATTAGGCGGTACTACGATGAGCACGAAAGCCAGACTGCGTGACAACCTCTCCATGGCTGACGCGTTTACTTCGTTCATGCCTTCTCTCTGCCGTTGGCGGCGAGCACGTAAGTTTACCGTTCTTATCGTTCAGATACGATTCCAATCCAAAGTTGCCGAACGCCTCTTTTATAGCCCTGGCAGACCGTGCCTATCCCTGGCAGCGGTGGCTGGACAAGCAATAATAAAAGTATTAGTTTCAAGCCCTGCATTGCCGTTCAAGCTAAATGCTAAGGCATAGCTAAAACACTCCTGCCATCCCACAGACTAATGAACCCAGTGAGCTTGACCATGCGCCTCTTCTTATTTGCCCTAATTCTGATGCTTTCTGCGTGTACCGAACAAGAATCGAATCAGCAATTAGTTGCAGAGACTCTAGTTGCAGAGACTGTAAACGCTAATCACAACGAAATTCAAAGTGATGCGATTGACTCAGCCGCCCTGGAGAATGCTCGACTGAACACCTGGTTCGATGAGCGATATGCCGAACAGCTTGATTTCAGTCCGCAGACCAAGACACGCTTGGGTGATAAATCTGACTACGGCTTTCTGAATGACTACAGCATTGCCGGCGCCGATCAACAGCTTCGGTGGCGCAGGCAGAGCGTCGCTACCATGCAAGCAAAATTCGATTACAGTCTTCTTAACGAGGATGGAAAACTTTCCTATGACATGTGGAACTATGCACTAGATCGCGCCGACGCGGGTATCCCCTTCCGACAGCATGGCTATATTTTTGGGCGCGGCGGGCCACATGCTTCACTACCGAATTTCTTGATTAATTATCATCGCGTCGATGATGCATCAGATATAGAAGCCTACTTGTCTCGATTAGGAGAGTTTGATCGAGTGTTCGGCGAGTTACTGGACCGTGCTCGCTCTGCATCAAAGGCTGGTATTCGACAGCCAGCATTCGCCTATGACTTCGCGATTACTGAAATAGACAGAGTTACCTCTGGCGTGCCTTTTAATACCAATGACGGTTCGCCGAACTCACCAATTTGGACTGACATTCAAGGCAAGATTGAGGCGCTAGTTGAAAGTGATTTGATCAGTAGCGATCAGGCTCAAGAATACATAGCCCAAGCAAAGAGAATTTTGGCGGGCGAAGTCATGTCTTCTTATCAGGAAATACTCGCTTGGCTGGAACAAGACAAGGCATTCGCATCCGAAACGTCACAGGGAGTGTGGGCACTTCCCAATGGTGAAAACTACTATAACTATCGCCTGGCACAAATGACGACACTGGAGTTCACCGCAGATGAAATTCATGAAATTGGTTTGTCGGAAGTCAAGCGCCTGCATCTTGCGATGGAAAAAATAAAGACCGCCGTAGACTTTAAAGGGTCTCTTCAGGATTTCTTCGTTTTCATGCGAGAGGATGATCGTTTCTACTTTCCTAACACCGACGAGGGACGCCAGGATTACCTGGACCTAAACAATGCGTATCTCGATGCGATCACGCTGAAGCTACCCGACTATTTTGGTCGACTGCCGAAGGCGCAATTAGAGGTGCGCCGCGTGGAATATTTTAGAGAGCAAACCGGTGCCGCGCAGCACTATGCATCGGGCACACCAGATGGTTCTCGACCTGGGGTGTTTTATTCGCATATGTCAGATATGTCCACATTACCCATATTTCAGCTCGAAGATGTGGCCTATCACGAGGGCAGTCCCGGGCATCATATGCAGATATCAATTCAGCAGGAGCTAACCGGCGTGCCCAGATTCCGCACGCAATATCGTACCACCGCGTACACCGAGGGTTGGGGGTTGTACGCGGAATGGCTCGCCAAAGAGATGGGTGCGTTTGAAGACCCTTATTCGGATTTCGGGCGCCTGAGCGGCGAGCTCTGGAGAGCGATTCGGCTGGTTGTCGATACCGGCATTCATGCTCAACAGTGGAGCGAGGAGCGTGCCGCGCAATATTTTATCGACAATTCCGCACAGGCAGAAGGAACGATACGCTCTGAGATCCAACGTTACATAACCTGGCCAGGGCAAGCGACAGCCTACAAGATCGGCATGATGAAGTTTCAGGAACTTCGCCTAAACGCCGAGTCGGCGCTGGGAAAGAATTTTGATATCAGAACATTCCACGATGTAGTGCTTGGCGTGGGGGCGCTACCAATGCCTTTGCTGGAATCGAGAGTAGATCGCTGGATCGAAAAAGTTCAATCAGAATCTGGGGAGCGGTAGAACGTTGAGCTCGCCTTCTAAAACTCATGCGCCATTGTCAGTCATCCGAGTGAACTTCGGGGCTCGACCAGGTCGCTTTTAGTGACGTCTGAAACAGGAAATTACAACGCAACCTAAGGACCATGAAAAAGCTTGACTGTCTAATATCAAGATATTAAGACAGTTGGATTATTACGCAACAGAGTTATACCATACAAAAGCAGACCTGACACTATGGACAAAACTAGAATCTGGAGAAAGGAAATGAAACTTACACGGATTTCGATAGGAATTGCAGTTTGGCTGGCATCGACAGTTAGCCCAACACTCACATTCGCGGCTGAAAGTGCTCGCGAGATGGAAGAAGTCGTTGTGACTTCTCGGCGCCGCGATGAATCACAACAGGATGTACCACTTTCAGTAACTGCCTGGGGTAGCGAGGCAATAGATCAGATTAAGCCAACCACGCTTAGAGACTTCGACTCACTCGCGCCCAATGTCTATATCGGAATGAATACTGCCGGACCAGGTGCATCTGCTATATACATCCGTGGTATCGGCTATGCTGATATTGAAAAAACACAAAGCTCACAAGTAGGCGTTATTGTTGATGGCATCCAGATGGGGTCTTCCACAGGACAACTGATTGATACCTTTGACGTTGAAAGCATTGAAATCAACCGGGGTCCCCAGGGAGTACTGTTCGGTAAGAACACCATTGGCGGTAATATAGTTGTCAATCGAGTTAAGCCACAATTTAACGACTTCGGCATCAATGCCAGTGCTGAATTAGGCAACTTTGAGTCTACTAGTTTCAAAGCCCGCGTCAACATTCCTTTAGTCGACGACACACTGGCGTTGAAGTTCGGCGTCATCAAGCGGGAACGGGATGGCTACTACGATAATGACAATATCGGCGGTACCGCGGGTGATGTGGATTTCCAATCATGGACAGCTGCACTACGCTGGGCTCCGGCTGATAACTTCGAAGCGATTATGACTTTCGATAAAATTGACGATACCAGTCAGATTTCGCCACAGGATCCACGCTACGACGGCAGCAACCCCTTTGTCACTCAAGCTGATAAACGTGAGCCGACCATCTACGATGTTGATCAGTTAGGTATTCAGGCTACCTGGGACATTAGCGATTCTATGACTCTTTACTCCAATACGGGTTGGCATGACGGTCACGATAAGGTGAATCAGGATTTTGATGGCGGTGGTCGGGAGGGTCTTGCAGCTCTGTTTGGGCAACTACATACACTACGAGACCAGCAATTCGAGACTTTCACGCAGGAATTGCGCTTACATGGATCCTTTGGTGAAAACGTCGATTACATGATGGGCTTTTACTACTATGATTCTGATCTGGATTTTAACCAAAAGACCAACAATGTTCTGCAGCTTGCTCTGGGCTTTGATGCCATTGGTCTGCCATGTGGGGCAATTGGTTTCGCAGACCACGAGACTGCCGGCAATGCCCTTTGTGTGCTTCCGAACTCAAAAAGTACACAGCTGTCCTTCAGTAAGTCCGAATCAACATCTATCTTTGGATCTGTTACCTGGCGACCCATTGAAAAATTGGAACTGATGGTTGGGGTCCGTCAGATTGATGAGGAAACAGAGGCAGGAACCAGCTACTTCGATCATGGGACGGGAACCTTCGATCCTGCTAACGCAGCAACCGAACATGATTTTACCGGTCTTCCCAGTGTTCCCGGGAATAATTACGTGTCAGATGACGATTGGGACGATACGATCTGGACAGGTTCTGTACTGTATTCAATCACTGATTCAAATCGTGTCTACTTCAACTACTCTGAAGGTTATCGCTCCGGTGGATTCAGCATCCGATCTGCCAGAGATGCGTCAGAGGCACCGTTCAACCCAGAAGAAGCTTCGCAGATCGAGATCGGTATAAAGAACGAGTTTCTTGACGGCGCACTGCAACTCAACCTTGCTTACTGGGAAATTGAAAGAGACGGCGCTCAATTCTCATCGATCATCTCCCTCCCCGGTGGTTCGATACCAGGAACTACCACCATTATTAATAATGCAGGTGAGACAATTACCGATGGCTGGGAGTTGGAAGGTCGCTGGTTGATTAACGACAACTTTACGCTGAGTTTCAATTACGGCACGACAGATGCTGAAAACGAGGCATTTTCACTGCCCTGCGACAACGTCGATGGCTGTACATCCAACATCCCAGGCAACCCACCCGATCCTTCAGGTACGGTTAGGGTACTGGGCGGTAACAATGATACCCGCCAGCCGGAAGAGAGTATGGCGATTAATCTGTCCTATGTGCAGGATATGGGTAACGGAACATTCTTTGCTTATGCTGGGTACAAACACACAGGTGATTATTTGCTCGCCGGTACAGGTGCTGGCGCAGGCGTCAATACCTTCGACGGTGACTATCAACTCTGGGACGTAAGAGTCGCATACGACCTTCGCCTTCAGAATGATGCGGTGCTGAGCCTTTCACTGTTTGGTAAGAACCTGACAGATGAAGAGTATCGTGAGCAGGCATTATTCCTTGGCGGTGGTACCTTCAACCTGCCCAGTGGTGGTCCCAACACCGGCTTCCAGGGTTGGGGTGCTCCCCGAACCTACTCATTTGAAGTCAAGTACTCTATGTAGCGCTGAAGCTTTGAATCAGTGAAACACTAAGGGCTGCAATCGCAGCCCTTTTTTTTAAATGCTTCATAAGCAATTGGTTAGAGGCTCAAGTGCTCTTTCCGGCACCATACGTCCTCTTATCACGAAACTTTAATCACCTATGTTTGTTTCCGATAACAAACGTGTATAGGTACTAATAGTTTATCTGTGTCTATTTATTAATCAGCCAGTTACGATCCTTATATGGCGGGGAAGGAGGGATTCGAAACTTAGCTACCTTTTTATGGCAAAATCCAACACATGACGAACGAAACCAAACCGCCAAGAAAACCAAAGAGAATAAAACCAAAAAGAGTTTACTCTGACAAGTATTCTGACCATTTAGAACCACGCTATTGGACCACCTGGCTTGGTTTGGCCTGCATGGTCATTATCGCTCACCTGCCCAATCGTCTTTCAATGGCTGTCGGAATACTCGCCGGTCATTTGCTGTACTTTTTTGGCCACAATAGAAGACGTATCACCACGATCAATATTGGTTTATGTTTTCCAGAGCTCAGCGAACCAGAGCAGAAAAAACTCATCAGACAAACCACCGTAGATAGCGGTATCGGATTCGTTGAGATGTGTATTTCGTGGTTCAACCACACGAAAATCAAACCCGACATGATCGAGATACAAGGTGACCAGAACCTATACGACGCTGCCGGCGAAGGACGCGGGGTCATCCTCGTCGGCGCTCATTACACTACGCTCGATTTAGGCGGGCTTCTAATGGCTCAATACCGCAAGGTTGGCGTCATGTACAGGGCTAACAAAAACCCTCTGTTTGATCTCATCGTTAGGAATTCACGAAAAAAATTCTGCGAGACGGTCATTGAGCGAAGCGACATGCGCAGTGTGATTCGCTTCATTAAAGGTGGCGGAGTCATGTGGTATGCACCTGATCAGGACTACGGCCCCAAACAAGCAGTATTCGCACCATTTTTTGGCATCGAAGCCGCAACCATCACAGTGATTCCACGTCTCGTTAAAGTAAACAATTCACCTGTGCTCATTCTCAGCCATCATCGTAAGCCCAACAACGGTGGCTATATAGTCTCAATAAGCGAACCAGTAAAGGACTACCCGACAGGAAATGATCGAGCAGATGCAACCAGGATCAATGCACTACTGGAAAGTGAGATTCGGAAATACCCTGAGCAGTACATGTGGCTGCATCGAAAATTCAAGACCCGCCCCGAAGGCGAAGACAGGATCTACCCTAAGAAAAGATAGACTCACAAAAATAGAGCCACCAGAACATTTAACACATCGTGCACGCTGTTTGGATAACAAGGATAAATTTCATCGCCGCTCTCGAATCCGAGCCGACTCAGCTGAAAGCGCTGCTCGATTATCAGGGTCTAGATTCGCTGGGCATTTCATCCTGATCATGGCTCTAATATAGGGGGAAAGGTCACCCTCAGCCTTGTGATGCTAAAATCGATTAGAACTGATAAATGGAAAGACGAAATGCCTGAGATTGGGGACGATGAAAGAAAGCAGTTTTTTGAGGATGGTTTTCTCATTGTCAGGAATGCTGTGTCGAGTGAGTTAGTTGCTCGTGCCAGAGCGCTGATCGAAGAGGCAATACCGAGGGATGAGCAACATCTGCTGGTGCCAGGCAATTTAGCGACTCATGATGATGTAACAGGTTTGTTCAATCGTAGTACGCTTGCTGACACCATGAAGCGTCTGATGGGTCCTTTCCCCCCGATTATCAGTTCTCAGGTTGCGGTAACGCCGCCATTCAACCGGTCGGGAGGAAAACCGGGCACTCATGTGGATGGTGGCTGGAGTGGCGTCATACCGGAGTCGGCAGAGGAAATCGACACAACGACCCGTCGGCCAAAGGATGCGGCAAAATACTTTGGCGAGAACGATGAGAAGCGAGGGACTAACGATGGCCTTCTTTGGATAAACCCTGAAAGAACTTTGTCCTATGGGAGCTATACAGCACTCGTTGGCGTTGCGCTCAATGATCAGCACGATCCAGGGAATGGGCAACTGGGAGTGTTAAAAGGGACCCATAAAGATGTCGAGAACTGCTTCAAAGCGCAGAGGGATGCTGGAGGAATTGTTGGGCCTGAAGGTCCTGGCTGGCCCAGAATAGGGATCGGCAAGAACGGCAAACCTTATACCAACGGGTTGCCAGATGATATTAGGAAGATTGCAGAACAGAGGGCGGAGGATGGTGAGCCAACTGAGAATTGGCCCTGGCCAGAGTTGACACCCGTTTTGCTGGGCGCCGGTGATGCTGTGATTGCGTTACATAGTTGTCCTCACACACCCACGCCTAATTTTGGTCCAAACCCGCGCATGAATATTTATTTTAGGATTCGCAGGTTGCGTGAAGGCAATTCGAATGAGGGAACCAGACGCGTCGCGCATGGCGTAAGCGATCATCCGGATCGAGGATATTTTGGCCAGTTCCTTGAGTATCCCGACGATTATGATCCCTGGTCGATTAGCATCGATAAGCTTTGTGATCACTGGAGTGAGTGGGATGGTATGCAGTCCCTCACCAGATCTTGATGGTCAACCCGATCGTCTGTAAGACAGTGATTCATTGGCTATTCAGACATTGACTATCCTCAACCGCAAAACCATTCCACAGACTTCTATTCGCAAAAAAATCCCAATTAGAATACTTTTAAAATCCCGCAAAACACTCTCTAAAACACCTATTCATTGTGCCGGCTAAAAGGAAACAGTATCACTGATAGCTGGCGTCTCTATCCAGTGTAAACAGTAATCTCACGCTAGTGATGATCCTGACCAGAGGTCCAAGCCATAGCACTCGAGCTTAAATGAGTGACTGACGGGAGAAAAAGTGCGATCAAAGGGCTCTGGAGACGACGGGTTTTACAGCGATCTTCGAACAGTAAGTCGATTGTCCAAACATGCAGTTTCCAAACAGGCGTTATCCGTACAGATGCGGTTTTACCTTTATTATGGTAGCCTTTTTTTCGGTTTTTTTTGCAACAGCCAGAGTTACTCGTGAAGTCCACTTATACCATCGCCACCATGACCACAATCGTGCTGGTCACCTGGTTAATATCAGGCCAGTTAGATGTCCCCGAAGCAACCGGTGATGCAGATGCAGCTAGCACACCCCACAACGATATAGCACGGGTTCAAACTCGCTTAAGTCAGGCTATGCCCTACACCGTTAAAATAACGGCCAGCGGGCAGACCGAAGCCAAACGACTAGTGAAGTTACGTGCAGAGTCCAGTGGACGCATAGTCAATCTGCCAGTAGAAAAAGGAAGCAGGGTAAAAGAAGGTGAACTGCTTTGCCAATTGGCCCTGGATGACCGCCAGATCAAACTCGATGAAGCCCGGTCCAATTTGCGTCATGCGCGTCTTGAACATCAGGGACTGAAAAAGCTTTCCAAACAAGGCTTTCAGGGTGACGTGCAAATTGCGGCAGCTGAAGTGAGGCTGATTAAATCCAGAGCAAACCTCAAACTTCAGGAGCTGAATTTGGCGCATCGCCAAATTATTGCACCCTTTGAGGGACTTGTTCAGGAACGACCGATGAATATTGGCGATTACCTGCAGCGGGGTCAGGTTTGTGCAGAAGTGCTGGACCCAGACCCCCTACTGATCGTCGCCCACGTCACAGAACAGGAACTGGGCGACATCACGCTAGGAGGTAACGCTAGTGTCGCCATTCGTGGCGGCGCGCACCGCGTCGGCCGGGTATCGTTTATCAGCCATGCTAGCGATCCGGTAACACGAACCTATCGAATAGAAGTTGAGGTAGATAACAGCGACTTTCTACTGCGCGATGGGCTTTCGGCCGAGGTAATTCTCACACAGGGCACCGTGATGGCTCACAATGCATCCCCGGCAGCGCTATCGTTAGATGATGCTGGCGCCATTGGCGCAAAAGTTGTCGACGCCGATAACATTGTTAGATTTATTGAAGTTCAGATTGTCAGCGACACCGCTACTGGCGTTTGGTTAACGGGTTTACCTGCTACAGCAGAGGTCATCACTGTCGGTCAAGAACTAGTATTTGCCGGCCAACGAGTCGAGACAGTACCCGCCAGAGAATTAGCCAGCGGGAGTTAATGTGTACGCCATCATTGAAACCGTCATTAAACATCCACGCACCACCATGAGCGTGCTAATAATGCTGTTGTTTGCTGGCATTGTCGCCAGGGCGACCATCACCGTTGAAGCTGATCCAGACATTACGATTCCATTGGTGATGGTGACTATTCCACACATCGGCATCTCGCCAGAAGATGCCGACCGGCTGATTGTCAGACCCGTTGAAGCGGAAGTACGATCACTCGAAGGCATAGAGGAAGTGAACGCCTATGCAAGAGAAGGACTTGCAACCATTGCATTGAAATTTGATATTTCCTTTGATGCCGACAGCGCGATAGCAGAAGTACGCGCTGCTGTAGACCGAGCACGTGCTGAACTCCCCAGCACTTCTGAAGAGCCCATCATTAAAGCCATTGGTAACTCAGACTACCCGGTTATCGCGGTCAGCCTTGCAAGTAGGACAGTGTCAGAACGAGTCCTGTACCAAAAAGCCGTTGAACTAAAATACGTCTTACAGTCGATTCCAGCAGTCACTGAGGCACGCCTGTCCGGGCATCGTGAAGAATTGCTTGAAGCCACAATTGACCCGGCAAAGCTAGAACACTACAAAATTTCGCAACAGGACTTATTCAACGCAGTACGCAACAACAACTCGCTAATTGCAGCAGGTGCAATGGACACAGGACAAGGCCGATTTGCGATTAAAGTGCCAGGGTTAATTGAAAACCGAGGTGATGTTTTCAGTTTGCCCATTAAGTCTACGGGGGAAACCGTCGTCACACTGGACAAGGTTGCGTCCATTCGTCGCACCTTTAAAGATCGTGAAGCCTACACTGCTGTTAACGGATTACCAGCGATCACCGTTGACGTATTTAGACGTCCAGGAGAGAACGTGATTGATCTTAATGAAGAGGTCAGAAGACTAACTGCTGAAGTCACCAAGGACTACCCTTCCGCGATTTCAGTGATCTTCAGTCAAGATCAATCGCCCTTTGCAAAACAGCAGGTGACAGAGCTACAGGGGAATATCGTGACCGCCATGGCGCTGGTGATGATTCTTGTGGTCGCAGCCCTGGGCTGGCGCTCAGGTTTGTTGGTCGGCGCAGCAGTACCCACTTCATTCCTGTTTGCCATCACAGTCATCCATGCACTGGGACTATCATTCAATTTCATGGTGATGTTCGGCATGCTACTTGGGCTTGGCATGCTGATTGATGGCGCTATTGTCGTCATCGAATATGCAGACCGAAAAATGTCCGAGGGCATGAGTAAAGAAACGGCCTATATTGCCGCGGCCAAGCGCATGTTCTGGCCGGTACTAGCCTCTACCGCAACAACCCTTGCGGCGTTTGTACCGCTGTTTTTCTGGCCGGGTACTTCTGGCCAGTTTATGCAGTACCTACCTATTACGGTCTTTGCTGTGCTCTTTGGGTCACTGTTATATGCCTTGTTTTTTGGACCAACGATTGGCGCTCTTTTTGGCAAACCTGGCAGCCTGGATGACGAGTCTATAGCGCAACTCAAAATACTCGAACACGGGGATGTTTTAGAACTTCGCGGCATCACTGGAGCGTACGCACGCTTTCTTCGCTGGCTGCTTAACTACCCTATTATTATTCTGACCATGACTTTCTGTTTTCTGTTCCTTATTTTTAAGGCCTACGGGAGCTACGGTGCCGGATACATCTACTTCACGACAACTGACCCGACATTTGGCCGAGTCAGTATTAGCGCACGCGGCAACTATTCCAAAGCTGAGATCCAAGACCTGGTAACAGCGTCCGAAGAACTACTGCTACCCATGAACGGTGTCAAAACCTACTTCACCAGCACCGGCCGCCCACAGCAGGCCAGCTTTTTTGGCGGCGGTGCACCCGCAGACCAGGTTGGTAGTATATTCTTGGACATGGAAAATGCGAGGGAGCAAGGCACGACGGGAGAAAAAACCCTGGAAGCAGCCAGAGTAAAATTGGCACCCATCGCCGGCATACAATTCGAAATTGTAGAACAGGAGTATGGTCCACCCACAGGTAAGGACATTCAGGTACAAGTATCATCTAAATTCCGTGAAGACCTTGAGCCTACAATCAAAAAATTACGGGCGCATTTTGATCAATTGGATACAGTACGGGATGTCGAAGACACCCGTGTATTACCCGGCATCGAATGGGAACTGGTTGTCGATCGCTCGAAAGCCGCGTTGTTCAACGTCAATGTTAACGAGGTGGGTGCGGCGGTTCAATTTGTCACCAATGGTTTATATCTGGGTGAATATCGTCCGGACGACGCGGAAGAAGAGGTAGAGATCCGACTGCGGTATCCACTCTCGGAACGCAACATGGATTCGCTGGATCAATTGCGCGTTACGACAACAGCCGGATCAGTACCTGTCAGCAATTTTGTCGAGCGACGCGCAAAGAACAAATTGGACGGCATCGAGCGCGTGGATGGCGAATACATCATGACCATTCGTGCAAACGTGAAACCTGGCGTCGTTGCCGACAACGAAGTGCAATCCTTGCAAGCGTTTGTTCAGACAAGCAACTTCGACCCTAGAATTCACATCGCATTTCGAGGTGCGACCGAAGAGCAAAACGAATCTATAGAGTTTGTTGGCTTCGCGTTCATGATGTCCCTACTGCTTATGTTCATTTTGCTAGTCGCGCAATTTAACAGTTTTTATCAGGCCTTTTTGATTCTCTCTGCTGTGGTCATGTCAACCGCAGGCGTGCTTCTTGGGCTACTCACTTTTGGCCAAACCTTTAGCGTGATATTGACCGGTATCGGCATCGTTGCGCTTGCAGGTATTGTCGTGAACAACAACATCATCCTCATTGACACTTACAACGAACTGCGTCGTGCCGGTGTGGAAGTGGTGGACGCTATTGTAAAAACTGGAGCCCAACGACTTCGCCCGGTCTTTCTAACTACCACCACCACTATTCTAGGTCTGCTGCCTTTGGCGACCAATGTGAGCGTCGACATCATCAATCGGGAGATTGTCTATGGTGGCCAGGTGTCTGCCTATTGGGTGAAACTTGCCAGCAGCATCGTTTATGGACTGACGTTTGCTACTGTACTGACATTAGTGGTCACCCCTTTGATGTTGGTCCTGCCGGAGTATTTCGGGCTGCTAAAACAGAATTTTAGGCTCAAGTTGCCTCCGTTAAATTTGCGTCGTAACCAAACTTGAAATTGAAAAAAATAGCTTTACCGTTCGGTGAGGATAAGTATTTACCGGGGATATTCGGCCAGAAGGTGTAGCGTCGAACCAGACCGAATGGTTACTTGCATCAGGACAGACTGAGGCTATCTTGCAAGTAGGGGTTAACCCCCCCAGAGATAGCGGCTACCCTCCTGAAGGGAACGCAGCAACGCGGCTTGTTGATGGCGCAGTAAGAACGTCAAGGCCGTGATATCAACCATCAGTTAGGTACAACTCGATTTTTTTGAGGCCCTAGAAGAGCCGTTTGCCGGCGCGCAGCGGCATCGCCTGTAACGATTGGAAAATCGAGATCCCGCCGATTAGATGTTCAGAATGTTGACTGAATTTCTCTCTCAAAATGTAACTTTCTAAAGCTTCATTTGGGAAAGCAGGTCTATTCAGTTTGTTTACTCTTCTTTTACCGGCTCATAACCCATGATCTTATCCATACGCTCTACCATGGAGTCGGCGCCGGCCTCCAACATATCTGACCTTAGCACCTCGTACTTGCCGCCAATAATTTTTGAGGTCTTACGAAAGTACACGAAAAGGCCCCACAGATTCAGCAGCACACAAAGGCCAATGATTTCGGGACGGATTAAGTTTGCACAGAAAATATACATCATCACCTGCAAAATAATTTCTGGTTTCAATGCGATCGTGACGAACCCCAAACGCCCCCCCATAGGCAACAGCCCAAAAATCATTCCTGAGAGCAACGCGAAGCTAACAAAGATAATTTCAATTTCAAAACGAGAGATCATCCCTTCTATCGCACCGTTAAGCGCAACAAACCCCAACATGAAACAGATTGCGGCGTGCATCTTGTGACCTATCTTGTCCTGCATCAAGATCCAGGAGTTCATCCGATCATTGATAAATGCCCATTTCGGAGCTTTGTGAATAAAGTCATCAAAAGTCTCATAAAGCCCTATCCCCAGATAAACCACAGCCTCAATCCAAAGTACGATCAAAAGCGCAGTAGTGGTCGGAATAAATTCGGTTGCAGTCAACAATTAGTAATTCCTTTCTGGTGGCTGTTGTCACCTTTAATGGTGTATCAAAATTATCACCTTATCCACCATTTTTACCCGACAGTGCCGTTCTACAGAATGCATGCCATGTGGTACTTAAAGTATGACGAACTGAGTGCAGGCAATGTTAGTTATCAACAATCGTTCCGGATGGTGCCCGGAAATATGCCATCACCTTTGAACTACCATTGAACATAGCAGTTTGCTGTTTGATTTGAAATAAAATGGCACTGGCGAAGCTGTTTCTTCAGTTGTTAGCGGTTCTTATTGGTCTTTCCTTGTGACAGTTCAGACTGGTTTACACAAAGTCATTTAATGAGTTAGGTCTAACTGTCGAACTACCCAATCAAGATACTTTTAAAATTCAGGAAATAGGCATCTTAAAATAGCGCTTCACTTCATCACTCAGCCAGTTTCGTTTGACATAATGATCGTACCGCTGGCAGCGAACATCCCGCCGACGCCATGACACACTGATATTTTCGCATCATCTATCTGGGCAGGCGCGATACCACGCATCTGTCGAACACTCTCCTGTAATGCATACATACCGTACATGCCAGAATGCATATAGCTCAGACCACCACCATTTGTGTTCAATGGCAGGCTGCCACCCGGCGCAGTCTGCCCCTCTTCAATAAATGCACCTGCCTCTCCTCGACCACAAAAACCCAAATCTTCCAGGCCATAAAAAGGCAGGTGAGCAAATGCGTCATAGATCATCAGGTGATCAACATCTTTATGGCTAATTCCAGATTCTCTGAAGGCCTTCGCACCACTCACCTGAAACGCCTTCGAAACTGTCATATCCTGCATCTGGCTGATCATCGGCGTTTCAACGCCTTCACCGGTACCGACTATATAAACGGGCTTGGTGGGGAAATCCTTTGCTCGCTCGGCAGAAGTCAGAATCAATGCACCACCACCATCCGTAACAAGACAGCACTCGAGCTTGGTAAAGGGGTACGCAATCATCCGTGCGTTCATCACATCATCAACGGTAAGGGGGTCCTGTTGGGAAGCTCGCGGATTCATCCCTGCCCACTGACGTTGAACGACAGCGACAGAGGCTAACTGTTCCAAAGTGGTACCGGTTTCCTTCATGTACCGCAGAAACGGAATCGTAAAAACAGTTGGCGCGCCCATGGGACCATAAGGCGATTCGAACTGGCCCTGGAGTGATGCTGGTACACCGCGAAAGCCACCACGACCGACACCAGACCGCCCGCTTTCCCCATGTGTAATTAACACGGTGCTGCATAATCCTTCATTGATTGCAGCAGCGGCGTGACGGACATGCAGCATGAAGGAGCATCCCCCCACCATGGTACCGTCCGCCCATTGCGGAACGATACCCAGATAATGTGCAACCGCGACAGGTGACTCACCAGCACTGGCTATGCCATCAATATCTGATGGTTTTAGTCCGGCGTCTGCCAGCGTGTTTAACGCCGCATCCGCGTGAAGCTGAATCTGACTCATGCCAGGAATTTTCCCCAGCTCCGTTGTTTCTGCCGCCCCGACAATGGCCACTGAATGAGGTTTCATAATGCACCCCCTGCTGGCCGAAAATATGGCAGGGAAATTTCGTCTGTCAGCGTTTCGAACGTCACCTCTAATGGCATATCAAGCAACAGCGCTTCAGGTGTTTGCTCAACCTCTACAAGATTGGTCATCATTCTCGGTCCTTCCCTGAGCTCTACCACGGCAATGGCATAGGGACCGTCAAACGCAGGATGTGGGAGATGATTGATGACATAGCTGTATAACGTCGCCTTGCCGGAAGCCGCGAATACTTCCACTTCTCTGGAAGCACAGGCCGGGCAAAATGGTCGTGGCGGAAAATAGGTCGCGTCACAAGACTGGCAACGCTGCAGGCGTAATTCATCTTTCTTTGTGCCTTCCCAGAAATGCGCTGTTTCAGGTGTCGCCACCGGCACCGGCAATTTAGATTTATCAACCATCTTCTTATCTACCTCAATGCATAGTGCTTAACAAAGTATCCGGAAACACTAGGCCAAATCAATCTTGCTAAATTATGTCCTCTGGTACAGACCTAATGCACCCAGAATTTCAGTACTCATGATACCGTTCCAGACACTGATACCAAATGGACAAGAGAAGCTAAGGCTGTTCCTGAAAACCGAATCCCGGCGTTGGAAAGGCGCAGCCGCTTTTATAGTGCCTTCCAAAATGAGCAGCCCGCAAGCGAATAACGATATAGGGCGGTCGTCCTCACTAAATTGAGCGCCACAGCCCGTTACCTACGGGACAATCCTGTGGAGTCAGGTTCAATAACTGAGCAGCGACTACAGGACCCATTCGACTAAACGGCAGAAGACGCACTTATCGAGGCCTACCTATCGTCGACAACTCGCGCTGTAGAATTGGCTAACGCCTATGACCCTGAGTTTCGCAACCGCTACGCGCCCGGTTCTGATGACTGGCGGTTGGTGAAAGCGAAAAACTAGTGGGTTGCTGAAGCAGAAATGTGGTTAATTCGCCTTATACCCCCGTCATTGCGATTGGAACATCTTGGGATGATTCTTCTTGCTTTCGAGCGGTTACAACAACTTACTGTTCGCAACAGCCTGCTTCTGGAGCCTTTGGGCAAAGTCAATCTACTGGGCACCTACGACGGTGAAATAGCAGGCGGTACTCAGGCTCGACCCTAAAGGACGCGCTAAAATGCCCAGGTCTAAAATTCAGATTGCGCCAAGAATTTTGCTTATATTCTTTCGGAACTTTTCGCCAAAGGGCGGACGGGCGCCGATGATAGGCAAAACATCAATCATAGTTTGACTATAAATCGCGCGGGCGTGGCTCATGTTTCTAAAGCCTTCGGGCCCGTGATAAGCACCCATGCCAGACGCACCAACACCGCCAAATGGAAGGTCCTCTTGCACGTAGTGAAGCGTAATATCGTTAATACAAACACCACCACTTTGCACGTGATTGAGCAAGTATTCCTGTTCACTTTTATCTTTGCCGAAGTAGTACATGGCAAGCGGGTTTCGGCGGGGTTCAATCTTATTAGGCACTTCAGTGATGTCCGCATAGGTCATGATCGGCAGAATAGGGCCAAAAATCTCCTCGTGCATAACCTGCATGTCCTCATTGACGTTCTGCAAAATGTGTAACGGCATGCGGCGGTTACCCTCAGACGCACGGGTCTTGTCAGCACCAACAATCGTGAGCTTAGCTCCCTTAGCAACAGCGTCATCGATGTAGTTTTGTAACCTGGCGAAGTGTCTTTCGTTGAAAACACCCGTGTAATCCTCATTTTCGGTGATGTTCGGATACATTGACTGCGCCTCTCGAATTACCTGTGCAATCAGCTGCTCTTCCAGCTCACCAGGCACGAGGACGTAGTCTGGCGAAAGGCACAATTGACCACCGTTTAAAAGCTTACCGAATGTCAGGCGTGTTCCAGCGAGTTCGAGCTTTGCGCTACGGCCAATGATAACGGGTGACTTGCCGCCAAGTTCAAGCGTGACGGGCACCAGGTTTTTTGATGCTGATTGCATTACTTGCGCTCCGACTCGCGAGGATCCAGTAAACAGAAGGTGATCGAAAGGTAGCTCCGCAAATTTTTGACCGACCTCTGAACCACCGTTTACGACTGCAACTTCATCTTCTGAGAAGTATTGGGGAACAACTTCGGCAAACAACGATGCTGTTTCAGGAACAAACTCTGATGGTTTCAGTAAAGCTCGGTTACCGGCAGCCAGCGCACTTGTCAAAGGTGCAACAGTCAGGCCGAAGGGCAGGTTCCAGGGAGAGATGATGCCAACGACACCCTTTGGGAAATACCTGACCTGGCTCTTTCCCCCCAGGAAATTCATCGGTTTGTTGGTTTTTCGCTTTTCTGGCTTCATCCACTCTTTCAAATGTTTCATCGAATAGTCAATTGCTTCGACCTTTGACGCGTACTCCGAGAACAAACTGAATTCATAGGAGCGCGCGCCGTTGAATTCGCGCTTGGTTGTTGTCGCGAAATCTGTTTTGTTTTCAACGATCAATGCTTTGAGTCTCTTTAGACGGTCAATCCGTGTCGAATAGGTGACTTCGCCTTCAGCACGGAACTTGCTTCTCTGTCTTTCAACTAATTCGCTTAAGTTCTGACCGTCTAATTCTGTGACGTTTTCGCGTTCTGCTATGCTCATAGCTTTTCTCCGAGGTTGTCCTGCGTTATTTCTATTTTGTGACTCTTCAAAACAATTGATTCAATTAAAGGGTAGATGCGGGTTCGGCACGTATGCCTTCTATGATGCGAACGGCATTCTTAATAAAGAGAGGTTCAGACGAAAAACTGGCAATAAGATTCTGAACATCTTCAGGCAACTCTTCGTTATCAAGTGATGGTCCCTGGTCGGCCCGGGTCGCACCGATCAGGAGGACGCCCATTGTTTTTACGAGCTCTCTCGCTTGCGCTTTGCTCAATTCAAGGGAAGTTGACGTGGGTTCCGCAACAACTTCCACCTGCCTTATGAACATCCGTTTAGACTCGATCAGCCTGGGAATAGCTACATTGTGCTCAATGACATGTTCAAGCCTGATCAGTAACGGCAAGAAGGTGCTATCCGCAACGGCAGTGTGATATAGCGCCTGGGCATATGCCTTGCTTGTCATGGAATCGGATAAGTCACCGATGAAAACTTGGCTCCATCGAATCAAGCTTTGCTCATAAAGTGTCAGGAAAAGTTCTTCCCTCGTGTTGAAGTAAAGATAGAGTGTGCCCTTCGCTACGCCGGTGTTCTTCGCGAGTTGAGCCATAGAAAATGCCTCATAGCCAACCTCATTAAAGTACTTTTCAGCGGCCTCTAGAACTGCCTGCCGCCGCAGCGCCTTTTGTTCTGCGCTTCTCGCCCTCTGATTAATCACAACCGCTGAACTCATGAGTGTCTCCGCACTGCTCTTTGTTTGCTCGCTTGGTCTGGGTTCGCTAACAACCCGGAGCAATAAATGACCACTGGTCAACTATATAACTGACCGTCGGTCATTTCAAGGCTTTCCTTATTGTTAGGAAAAGGTCCCAGTGTAAGTTTGCAGTTCAACGGTGAAACTATAGATGTGGGGCAATACACAGCAGCTGAGGATACCGCAAAATTAAGATTGACAGGCAGTAGTAAGGGTAATGATCAATGGGTACGAGAATATCCAGACAGATAGATAGCACACGACAGAGACAAGTGTCCAATACCGCTGTCCAACCCCAAGCACGATACCGTGTAACGAGCCACGATTTCGTAGAGGCTTTCCAAATCAATACTGACATCAGGAAACAAGTTCTTGCGTCGCAGCAGATGAGAGTAATAATGTGCTCTCAACTTGCTAGGAAGTGAACAGCCCGCCCGATAAAAAACATATCTAGAAAAGGAGCGTTCCCAATGTCTGTTTCAATTGAAAAATCTGATGATATTTGGACGATTATTCACGATCGTCCTGAAGCGCGTAATGCAATGGATCCAGAATCGGCAGATGCACTGGTTGCTGCGTTCGAAGAATTCGACAAAAGCGCAGCGAAGGTAGGTGTGTTGTGGGGGGCAGGAGGCACTTTTTGTGCAGGCTTCGATCTAAAGTACGCTGCAACTGCAACGCCTGCGAACCGTGCTGAACGGCCCGATCTCAGCTTCCCGCTGGGGTCTGCTGCTCCACCAAGAGGGCCGTTAGGTCCGACACGAATGGAACTCTCGAAGCCCGTAATTGGTGCCATTGAAGGTCCCGCTGTGGCTGGTGGAATGGAGTTAGCGATGTGGTGCGATATTAGAGTGATGGCGGAGGATGCTTATATGGGTGTCTATTGTCGTCGGTGGGGGATACCGCTCATGGATGGCGGAACGGTCCGATTGCCTCGGCTCATCGGTCAAGGCAAGGCGCTAGAGATCACACTAACGGGACGTAAAGTATCCGCTGAGGAATGTTATGCGATCGGTCTTTGCGAGAAAGTGGAGCCTACGGGTACTACACGGCAAGCAGCTGAAGTGATGGCACGCGAAATCGCTCGTTTTCCTCAAGACGCGATGCTGGCTGATCGACGGTCCATTATCGAAGGGCAAGGTCTATCCGTTCGTGATGCGTTGAAGCTCGAATGGGCAAATGGTTCTCACGGAAACAAAAATAGTGCTGCAGGTGCGGCGCGATTCGCAAGCGGGGTGGGCCGCCACGGCGACTTTACTAAGATCTAGCCACTTGTAAGTCTATATGGTGTAGACGAAACGCAGCTACTTCCACTTCTGGCCGGTTCCGACGAGATTGTGATTCGCCCTGGAATGTCCACTTTCGACACAAGCACCATACACTCGATACCAGTTAACGCCTCAAGTCCCCGAAACCAATATTTAGAGATTCACCCGTCCAGATTAGTATTACAAGGAACAGTCAGGAGTCCCTTCTTTGAAAACGAGGGGTACCCGGGTAGTGAGTGTTGGCATATGAGAAAACAAACTCGGCGTTGTCTTTTTGCTATTACGACGGGGAAATATTGGGTACCAATACGGGTACCAAAGGACTCAAAATCAGAGATCTTAATCTATCTCTTTGATATAGAAGAATATATCTGCGGCATGTGGCGGAGAGGGAGGGATTCGAACCCTCGGTACGTTTGACCGCACACACGCTTTCCAAGCGTGCTCCTTAAGCCACTCGGACACCTCTCCATTTGACACGCTTTTGTAGCAATCTCGCGAGCATGATATCTCTGCGATCCGCGTTCGGCTCCGGTCTAGATGACATGAACCCTGGATACCAGCCTTCAAACGAAATGACCGGAGAAAATTTTACAGATACGAGACGCCGCGCACGATATCCTAGTTATGGAAATAATTCAATTAATCAGTAACTTAGAGATCGTAAGGCCTTGGGCTTTTTGCTCTGTATCAGCGTCGAAGGCGCAAAAGTAGGCTCGAGGAATGACTACCGGCGGTTGTTCTATGACATCAACCATGTCCAACTGCTGTTCAAGTAGCCAGTGAGTAAACCCAGCAGCATACAGCTCATCGGTGACTCTATTGTATTGCTTAGCGGATTAAGGTTTTTCGCCACCAATTAGCGGTCTTGACGATCACCAAGACACCCAATATACGATAACCTCTTGATATTTAAGGCAAGTATAGTTGGTATCGATCTTGCTTATAACTATACGGATAACGATACAGACAACAATTAGAGGGCTAGAACAAGGAAGCGAACTAGACCCGCAAGGAGAAATGTGCCAGAACCTAACAGGCGAAGGAAATTGGATGCGAGGTGTGTTCATTTCTGCTCTTGATGAATCCCACTTTATGACTACAATGCGCAGCATCTAGTTATTCGTGGCAATCACTTAATCGTGTTCCTTCGCCACTATTTTTTCATAAGAAAGCTTCTTGTAGCAAAGCTTTTTAGACGCAAGGAATTAGAGTACCTGCTATGCGAACCACTTATATTACAGCCTGCGTTATTGCAGCATTAGTCCTTGTGTGGCTGGCAACAGGGCAACTTCGCGACCCAATAGAACCGCCAGCATCCAGCATTGCCGAAGCCAATCAGCGCGCTGCAGCCTTGAGGGAAGAACGGCCCGCAACCAGAGTCAGAATTGAAACCATCCACGCTTCTGAGCAGCCACGAGTGCTTAACATTCGTGGCCGCACCCAAAACAAAAGGTCTGTGGTTGTTCAGTCACAAATTAGCGGGCTTGTGGTTGATCGCCCGGCGGAACGTGGCGACCGGGTGCAAAGAGGCGACCTTTTGTGCCACATTTCCGTTGAAGACAGGCGAGTAAGACTCAAAGAGTCATTAGCCGGCGCAGAACAAGCGAAGATTGATTTTGAAGGTGCGCTAAAGCTTGCGGCGCAGGGTTTACAGTCTGAGACCGCTATCGCTCAGTCAAAATCCCGACTCGCGGCGTCCGAAGCTAGGCTAAAAGAAAGCGAGCTTGCGTTAGCCAGAATCAATATTGTTGCGCCTTTCGACGGCGTCGTAGAAAAATCTCACATGGAAGTTGGCCAGTACGTTACTCCAGGCTCTCCGTGCATCACGCTGGTCGACTTAGACCCCATGCTGCTTATCGGCCAGGTGGCTGAAAACGAACTTCTATCTATCAAACCCGGACAAATAGCGACCGCTAAGCTGCCTGAAGGTATTCATGTTACAGGCACGGTCACCTTTGTCGCAAAAACAGCGGAACAAGGTACAAGAACCTATCTCGTTGAAGCTCACGTTGATAACGGCGACTTTTCGATACCCAGTGGCGTCACGGCACAGATAGCGATACCCGTCGAATCCTTAAATGCACAGAAAATTTCGCCGGCGTTATTAGTGCTAAGTGACGCTGGTCAAATGGGTGTTCGAATCGTCAACCCTGACAATATTGTCGAATTTCACGAGGTCGACATTCTTAGCGATGAAGCTAATGGTATCTGGGTCACCGGTCTGCCGGATGTGGCAAGGGTCGTGGTGGTAGGTCAGCAACTCGTGGTCGCCGGCGAGACAGTTGTGCCAACGCATGAGCCGCTGAATCTAGTCGGCGGAGCGAAAGAAGACGAGAATCCCGCCCTATGAATGCCCTGGTTGACGCAGCGGTAAACCGCACGCGAACCACCCTACTTCTAATGCTAATGGTGATTATCGCCGGCATTTATTCACTACAGGCTATCTCGGTAGAAGGCGACCCCTATATTCAGGTGCCTTTCTTTCAGATTCAACTTTACAACGAGGGCATCTCGCCGGAAGACGCTGAACGGCTGCTTGTCATGCCCATGGAGATTGAACTCCGAAGCGTGGAAGGCGTCGAAGAAATCACGTCCTACGCCACTGAAAACTTCGGCATATTAAACGTTGAGTTCGACCCTGATGAGGATATCACCAAGGCATTAATTGACGTCCGAGAGGCTGTTGACAGGGCCAAAGCAGAACTCCCGAGCTCTACGGAAGAGCCAATCATCCACGAGGAGTCAACCTCAGACTACCCCATCCTGCAAATCAATCTAGTAGGCGATGAGGTTCCGGAGCGTACCCTTTATAGTCTTGCTCTGGACCTGCGCAACGAAATCGAAGGTATCCCAGAGGTCATGGAAGCGGAGTTGCAGGGGCATCGCGAAGAAGTCCTTGAAATCATCATTGACCCCATCGCGTTAGAATCCTACGAAATTTCAGGCGAAACATTAATCTCTACCCTCGCACGCAACAACCGCCTGGTGCCTGCCGGCAGTATTGACACCGGCGAAGGAAGGTTCTCTGTGAAGGTTCCCAGCGTCATAGAAGAAGCCAATGACATCTTCGATCTGCCCCTGAAAACCAGCAATGATGCCGTGATCACCGTTAAAGACATTGCCACTATTAGGCGGGCTTTCAAAGACCGGACAAGCTACGCCAGGGTTAATGGCCAACGTACCATTTCTATTAATGTGATCAAGCGTGGCAACGCCAACATCATCAAGACAGTCGCAAAAGCAAAAGCCATTGTTGAAAAATACAGAGCCAAGCTACCAGGCAAAGTGCAGGTTTTTTATAGCCAAGACAAGGCGCCTTTTGCAGAGACCCAGGTTCGAGAATTGCAAGGCAACATACTCACTGCGCTTGCCCTCGTTATGGTCATTGTGGTCGCCGCAATGGGCCTACGGTCTGGCCTCATCGTCGGGCTGGGCATACCGGTATCGCTTATTTTTGCGGTTACGATTCTGCATCAAATTGGCTATACCTATAACTTTATGGTCATGTTCGGGATGCTACTGGCACTGGGCATGCTCATCGATGGCGCTATTGTTGTCACAGAATATGCCGACCGACGAATGATTGAAGGCGCAAACCGCAGGAACGCCTACGCGGAAGCCGCAAAGCGAATGTTCTGGCCGGTGGTCGCATCTGTCGCAACAACACTCGCTGCTTTCTTACCCCTCATGCTGTGGCCCGGTATCGTCGGTAAGTTCATGCGCTACCTGCCTGTAACTGTTTTTACGGTCTTACTTGGCAGCCTTCTTTATGCCCTTGTTTTCGGGCCTGCTATTGGAGCAGTGTTCGGAAAAGCCGCTAACGGCCAAGATCAATTCCGTCGAGACCTTGATGTCATGGAAAATGGCGATCCAAGGACATTAGCGGGTATAACAGGCTGGTATGCCCGACTCTTGGGCTGGTGCAGCCACCACGCCTGGCTTACCATGACGCTCACCATTAGCATTCTGGTCGGTAGCTTTTTTGCCTACAGTAACTTTGGAAAGGGGGCGATTTTCTTTTCTGATTCCGAACCACAATTCGGATTATTACGGGTAAAGGCACAAGGCAATATGTCCGCGTATGAAATCAACGAACTGGTATCGGAAGTGGAAGATATCGTCATAGAAGTTGAGGGCATCAAAGACATCAACCTGCACACCATGATACCTGGCGGTCCGTCGAGAGGTGCGTCCGACCGCATTGGGATGATGTACCTTGAACTCCTGCCCGAAACACAGCGAACCATTAAGGGTAGTGAAATCTTCGAAAACATCAGGGAAAAAACTCGTGATCTCTCTGGGTTTACGGTTGAGATCGAAGAAATGCAAGATGGCCCGCGCCAGGGAAAGCCTATAGAAGTGCAGTTCTCCTCCTTCGACCGGGACCTCATGGAGCCCGCCGTCGCTCGGGTCGTTGCCCATATGGAAACCATCGACGGGCTTCGGGATATTGCAGATACAAGGTCCCTACCGGGGCTTGAATGGAAGCTCACCGTAGACAGGGCGCAAGCCGCGCTCTACGGCGCCGATGTCACTTCAGTTGGATTTGCGGTGCAGCTGATCACCAACGGCGTGAAAATAGGCGAGTATCGACCGGACAGGTCGGATGACGCCGTCGATATCCGTGTTCGCTATCCCGAAGAAAAAAGGGGTATCAGCGCACTGGACCAACTAAAAATACTGACCAGCCAAGGACTGGTTCCTATTTCTAATTTCGTGACGCGCGAGGCCGCAAACAATATCGACACAATTCAACGAGTTGACGGCAAGCCGGTCGAGTATATTCGCGCAGGTGTTGAGGCTGAAGTGCTAGCTGACGATAAAGTGAGGGAACTAAAGGCCTGGCTTAAGACACAGCAGTTTGATCCACGCCTGAATATCGACTTTAGGGGTGCAGACGAAGAACAACAGGAATCTCAGCAGTTCACCATGATGGCCTTTAGCCTATCGTTGCTACTCATGTTTGTACTGCTAGTGACCCAATTCAATAGCTTGTATCAGGCGCTACTTATCCTGTTTGCGGTCGTCATGTCGACCGCTGGCGTATTACTTGGGCTACTTATAACTGACAGGCCTTTTAGCTCATTGCTCACGGGCATTGGCATCGTAGCGCTTGCAGGTATTGTCGTGAACAACAACATTGTGCTGATTGACACGTTTAATAACATCAGGAAACGAAACCCTGGTCTTGACTACGTCACACTTATTACGCGAACCGGCGCGCAACGCCTGCGACCAGTGCTACTGACAACACTTACAACTATCTTCGGACTATTACCGCTGGCCATGAACTTTAGTGTCGACCTGATCAACCGGACGATTGTTCATGGCAGTCAAATGTCTGGAATGTGGGTACCTTTATCGCAGGCTATCGTTTCGGGGATGGCATTCGCCGCGCTTTTGACGCTGGTTGCAACTCCAGCGATGTTGGCGCTACCCTACCAAAGCCTTGAAAGCTTTGAGCGCCTCGACACAAAGCTCAAGATCCGCGCCCGTTTTGCTGCGTTGAGCCATCGGATTGATACGGTCATTCCAGCTCTGCTGAGACGCGGTGACTGAAGGACTCCTGCTCACGGGTAAGATTCCGGCGCACTGAGACTGCTAACCTGGCAGCTCAGTTTGTCGAAATTCAATCGAACAGCTTCTCTGCGCTTGCAAAAATAAGGTAGAAAATCAGTCCGAAGGTGAGAACACCAGCCGCAGTCTGAAACACCAGCGCCCAGGATCCTGTCACTTCCAAAATCAAACCACTAATGTATACGCCAATAATGCCGGGTATCGTTCCGGCGGTGTTCGAGAGCCCCATAATCACGCCAGCACCCTTGGGCGCAATATCCAAATGATTCACACCAAACCCTCCAGCCATTGCACCACCAAAAATATTGCCAAGCGACATCAGTGCGATCGCTACGGGTACGCTTTCGACATAACCTACGACGGCCAGAACCGCGGCCGAGCCACCAAAACCCACCGTCTGCATGATCTTACGTACCCGGGTTTTATTAAATCCACGTCGAATCAGGTTATCAGCCAGCCATCCGCCCGCATTCAACGCCAAGAAAGAGAAGAATGCAGGAATCATGGTGAACAGGCCAACGGCAGCGAAGTCAACGCCAAGACCTTTGAAAATGTAGGTGGGCATCCAGGCAAGCAGCACATACCCACCCCAGTTAGCGCAGAAATGTCCTACGATAATGGCCCAAACCGCAGGTGTGCTTAGCAACGTCTTCATCAATGGTTGAGGGGAATCCGAAAGCGGTAATTCGTCGCCATTGATCAGCAGTAGTTCCTGTGCTGAAACTTTCGGATGCGACTCTGGCGTAGCTGCTGCGTAACGGTACCAAAATATCATCCAGACAAACCCAACGGCGCCGAAGGCATAAAAGCTCACTTCCCAGCCGTAGTGCATGACGATCCACGGAGTTGCCAGAAGAGCAAAAACGCTCCCAAGAGGAATGGTGGAAAACAGAATGCCTATCGCTCGGGAGCGTTCAGTTTCCGGAATCCATCTGCCGAACATGGCATAAATGGAGGGGAAGGTGATGCCCTCGCCGATACCCATGAATACTCTAGTGACAAGTAGCGCTGTCAATCCGCCAGCGGCGGCAACCGGGGTCAGCATCGTAAATAGAGACCAGAAGATGACGCCCACTCCCAGAACAACCTTGCCGCCGTATCGACCAGCCAGCCATCCCCCGGCGACCTGGGTGAGTAGATAACCAACGAAAAACGAAGATAGGACACGTCCCTGTTGTTCCGGACTCCAATTAAAATCAGAGGCCATTGGAATGATAGCGATCGAAATAACGACGCGGTCCATATAGCAGATGAACACTGCTAGGGCTGCCAACACGATGATGGTGTATCGAGCGGGCCAACCGCCCGCGTTCGCTGCTTCTAGTGATGATCCCAAGAACGATTCCCCCTCAAATTACCAGTGCCAGATTCTGCTTCTGCCCACCACCATAACCTACATCGCATTTCAACATTAGCGAATATTGGCTAAGTTCTGCTTGCTTCGTCGCATCAAAACAAACACTTACTACAAAACGGCTCCACCCTTCGGGTAATCACGGTAGAAGGACGATGAGACCGACATATTCAAGGCCATTCAGATCGACAAACAGCAGATCGAAGGAAATTCAAACAAGATTTCAATCATTACTGACACAAAACCTTATGCAGTCGGTATCGATCCCTTCAACAAGTTGATTGACCGAAACCCGGATGACAATATTAAGAAGGTCGAATCCCAGGTAATGTCCTATAGGTAGGCTGAGAAAGCGGGATTAGAGATCCTTTTGCCACTAATTAGTGATCTGGGCCACCCTTGCGATCAATCGATTGCACTAGGTTATTGATAGTTAACAGAAAAATAGTTGGTATCGATATTGCATCGTGTAGAGAGTAGAGAGTAGAGAGTAGAGAGTAGAGAGTAGAGAGTAGAGAGTAGAGAGTAGAGAGTAGAGAGTAGAGAGTAGAGAGTAGAGAGTAGAGAGTAGAGAGTAGAGAGTAGAGAGTAGGAAGAGTATAAAGCCAACCATTAAAGGAGTAGATCATGAAAGAGGAAATGCGCGAGAACCTGATAGACGAAGGAATCTGGATGCGAGGCGTGTTCATGGTTTTGTTTTTAATTGCCTACAACATTGTCGAATTTCTGATATTACTGGTTGCGCTGTTTCAGTTTGTGGCAGTCCTGTTCACAGGCCGGGTCAATGAGACCGTACTTCGATTGGGTAACAACCTGTCTTTTTTTGCATTAGAAACCTTCCAGTACCTGACCTTCAATTCGAACCTTCGCCCCTTTCCATTTTCACCCTGGCCAGATGAAGAACCTGGTGGTGATCTGTGGCGAGACAATGAGACCGCAGAACCAGAACTTGAAGACGTTAAGTCAGACCCGGATGACAACGTTAGAAATGTCGACTCTTAAGTAACAGGTAATCAACAACCTTTCCGGTTTCGCAGTCTGAATTACCGGATGACCCATACATTTTCTCCATAGCTTGATTCGGATTAAGATAGCGGCACCTTCTCGGAAATCAGCGCATGCTTGAACTATATACCGCCTCAACCCCAAACGGCTGGAAAGTATCAGTCACCCTGGAAGAACTCGGGCTCGAATACCAGCTCCACAAAATCATCCTCCAGGATCAGCAACAGAAAGAAGCAGATTACGTCACCATTAATCCAAACGGCCGAATTCCAACCCTGGTTGATGACGGCTTCGCCGTGTTCGAGTCTGGCGCAATCATGATTTACCTGGCAGAAAAGACGGGGCGCCTCATGCCGACCGACGTTAAGGGCCGGTCTGAGGTTATCCAGTGGCTGATGTTCCAAATGTCTGGGATTGGCCCAATGATGGGGCAAGCGAATATTTTTTTTCGTACCATGGAAGAAAAAATACCCGCGGCTATTTCACGGTACCAAAATGAATCGCGCCGGCTATTCGAAGTACTGGACAGTCAGCTCGACCATTCTGAGTGGCTGGCAACGGACTTCTCTATCGCTGACATTGCCAACTGGTGCTGGGTCAGGCTGTATTTCTGGTCAGGCGTTTCGCTCGACGGTCTGGACAACCTGCAACGATGGCTTGAGGCCATGGAAGCACGGCCTGCTTGCCAGAAAGGGATTGCTGTTCCAGAACCTCTGATACTACCGACTGATGAGGCAGGTGTGGAAAAGATATCTGCGGGGATATCCAGAAAAATTCTACAGCAGTAATAACCAAGAGCACTCACTATGAATAACAAACAGCTGGACGTTTGGATCTACCTAACAGGCATCCTGGTCGCATGTTCCGTCTTGCTACCGATCATCTCACTACCTGTCCTGGGAGAGGTGTCTTACCACCAGGTTGCGGAACGCGAAGCCAACATCGTTATCGCTTTTTGTCTTGTGAACCCCATCCTTCTTTTGCTTGGTAAGTCGAGGCTGGTCATTCTGCCTCTGACGGGTGTGTGGGTAACCTTACTATTCCCGGCGATCCAGCAGTTACTGAAAAGCGATGAAGGATTCCTTTCTCAAGCCACAGGACAGGCGAACAGAATCACGCAGGAGTTCGCTGCTGACCTGTTCATGAATGTGACTGAGTTTTCCTGGGGGGGATATGTGTTCCTGACCGCTCTGGTGGGTTTTACCATCACCTGCGCGCTGAGAGCATTCAGGTAATCTGCGCTAAGTCAGAGTGACTTTGCAAGCGTAACGGTCCGGCCTACCAGTTCATCCAGGGCGAGTTCGTCATAACCTGCAAGGGACAGCCCTACTCTTCCCTGCCAAGGGACTATCCAGTGATCGGGTATATCGCTCGACTGGAGCCCCCACAACCCGCCAACCGTCGCACCATTGCAGTCTGTATCAAGGCCCGCTGCCACGGCATCTCCGATCGCCGCACTAAAGTCATCCAAATTCGAAAAGAGCGCCCAAACGACAATTGCCAGATTGTTAAGGGTGTGGACCGGAGACATTCCCTGATAATGGGCACGTATCCTGGCACCACCTTCAGGGTCAGCCAACAGGCTTTCCGCTAACTCCACCGCAATAATGGCTCCCGAATCCTCAGGCAAATAGGTTTTTGCTGTACGCAGGGCCTCCGCCGGGGTGTGCGTCATCAGCAGCGCACCGAGCACAGCGACAAATACCGCGCCGTAAACCCCATCACCTCGATGGGACAGGGAAGCATCCTCGGTAACTAGACGCGCAGCGAGCTCCGGATTTCCCGGGCAAACCCAACCGTAAACATCTGCTCTGATTTGCGCCCCAATCCAGTCGTTGTAAGGGTTATCGGAACACGCCGAAAGATCGAACCCTGCATTGCCGTTCTCAGGGAACCATTCTTTCCCCCTCTCCATCAAAACTTTGTAGGCTGCCCGCTCGGCGGTAAAAGTCTGGGCCGCGGGTAAGCGCTTTAACCAGGCACGTGCAACATCACTGGTTGACAGGTCCCTGCCGTGCTCTTCAAGCATGAGCAAGGCCAGAAAACTGTAGTTAATGTCATCGTCAGGCTCACTTCTGGTGAGGAAACCCCGACAACACTCTTTCTGGATGTCATACCCTTCCTTGTAGCCAACATAATCTCGAAGCGGCAACGGGCCCACATCGGACAGATAATCGTGTAACGCGGAGTGTCCGTCGCGCATGGACATCCGCTCTATCGGCTTGCCCAATTGGCAACCAGAAATACGACCTATCCAGGCACTTCTTATTTTTGCTTCAATATCCGACATTAGATTCGATTCCTCAGATTGTATCGCTTAAACCCGAATAACACGTCCGGGCCGCGCGCCGGTATCCTGGTCATTTTCACGGGTCTTAACACCGGCAACAAAAGTATTCAGGTAGCCTTCTGCTGACTGCAGAATTCTACTTCCACCGGCTGGCAGATCGTGATGCACCTCTAGCCTGCCAAGGCCTAAACGATCAAGATCAAACAAATTCAAATCTGCGCGCTTGCCCACCTGCAGGCTACCGCGGTCAGTCATGCCAAATAGTTGCGCATTGGTATGAGTTTGTTTTCGGACCATAAGCTCGATCGGCATCCGATCCCCACGTGTTCTATCTCTTACCCAGTGGGTTAACTGATAGGTAGGCCCGACAGCATCAAATATCAGGTTTACATGGGCACCCGCATCAGAGAGACCAATCGTGGTGTTGGGATGCCTGATCATGTCTTCCATCACACTGAAACTACCATCCACAAAATTTGCACCCAGCAGAATGGCGAACTGACCACCCTCTCCAGCGGTCAGGTAGTCGTACATAAATTCATTAATGTCCTTCCCGGCAGCTGCCGCGAGCGCGCCCATATTGCCGGATGCTTCGGGCTCATAGTTAATTGGCATTTCAATCGGGAACATCATCGGCGCTGTCATTGCCATCAATCCAAATATGTTTGCCATAGCACCCGGTTCAGTTGGCGGGACATCTTTGTCCGCAAGGATGGTAGCCTTGACGTCCGGTTTCTTCAGTTCTGCCAGTAACTGCGTGAATGGCAGGCCAGAAAGTTTAAGGAAAGTCTCACGACGCTGGAACATGTGGTACGTTTGGATGTTGGTTACAAACCCGATCGGACGCGTTGCAATCTGCGGGGTAATGGAAATGCCCTCAGCATTCGCCTTTTCAACAATGTCGAGGCAATTGCGCCACTGGTCAGGTCGATTGCCATTCTGGGCAAGCGTGAACGTACAGTTTCGTCCGCTTTCTCTGGCAATTTCCGCAAACAACTCAACTTCCTGCTCCGTCGTCCACTTTTCAGGCCCCGCAATATCACCCACCACACCTGCAGGGACTGCCTGGAATACACCCTTGTTAACTTCCTTCATCGCTCGACCGATGGCCAGCAATTCTGCTTTCTCTGCAAAGGTACCCGGAATCGGCTCACCCAGTATTGATCGATGTCCGATCGTGCGGGAAGTCGAAAACCCCAGCGCACCCGCGTTAAGTCCTTCCCTGACGATTTTGCTCATCGCCTCAAGGTCATCACTGGTCGCATCTTCATGACGCAGCGCGCGCTCACCCATCACATAGTTGCGTACGGCACTGTGCGGAATCTGTGTACCAACATCGAGTGTGTATTGTTTTGTTCCAAGATAATCAATGTACTCAGGAAAAGTTTCCCATTCACCCCATTCGATACCCTCGAACAGCGCGGTGCCGGGAATATCTTCGACCCCTTCCATCAGCTCAATCATTCCCCGCTCACCGCCAGGAGGGCATGGGGCAAATCCAACGCCACAGTTACCCATCACTACACTCGTCACGCCATGGCTAAAGGATGGGTCAATCTTATCGTCCCAACTGACCTGGCCATCAAAGTGAGTGTGGACATCAACCCAGCCCGGCGTCGCATAGGCTCCGTCAGCATTGATTGTTTCTTTAGCACTGCCGTCTACTTTACCCACCGCCGCAATCTTGCCACCTTCAATGGCCAAATCTCCGCTGTAGGGTTTGTCACCCAGCCCATCAACAATCGTTGCGTTCTTTATAAGGTAGTCGTACATAGCTGTTATCCGTTTCTGAATGCCCTGATCATACGGATTCCTAGGATCGGCGGCAAAACTATCGCGTATCACCGGATAATGATCATTTCTGGTGAAACTGGGCAGCGTTGGTATCACATAGTGACAACAGAATGATCAAGCTGAAACTATACAAAGAAGTAAGAGTTCAGCTGTCTAGTACTGCTAGCATTGCACATCATACATAAGACTTACCGCACCAGTGCCTGTCTATTTTAGTTCTGATGTTTTCGGACAACACTGCGATGACTACCCAAACGAAATCAACTTTGAACACCTGATGATCCAGGGCACTTTTCGTGAACCCAACATGAAAGGGGAATAACCGGCCGCCAAACAATCCATTATGAAAAAAGCAGCTCTCAGCGAAGCCGCGAGGTCAGGCGAAGCAACGGAAGCCCAAGGGTAGCAATGACACCCTGAGTGTCACTTCTATTGTCGAGCTCAATGGTGCCGCCGTGGAACTCTGCGATCACTTTGGCAATATACAGCCCAAGACCAAGATGGCTGTCACCTTTGTCCTTCCTGACACTGACCATAGATTCAAATAAACCGATATCCCTGGGCAGGTTTAGTCCTTCGTTCATCACCCGTAACATCGCTATATCATTTTCGATATGTAAACGAACACGCACCTCGCCGTTCTTTGAAAAAGACACTGCGTTATCAACCAGCTTATCCAGCAATTGCGCTATCAACTCGGGGATTCCTGTAATGGGCACGTCTTCCCATTCGACCTCAAGCGTAAACGAGGTATCGCTATAAGCTGTTTCATAGCCCCTGACACAACCTGAGACAACCTCTGTCAGGTTGAACCTGACGACCTCAGTTTCATCAAGAGATTCTTCCAGCCTTCGTGCTTCAGCCATTTTGTTTAGAATGTTAGTTAATCTTTGCACGCCCTGACTGGCCCGATCGACATACACAAGCGCCGCGGGATCAACATCTCGACCCTGGAGGTTTTCCAGCGACGACTTAACGACGGATATCGGCGTGCGCAGCTCATGATTAAGTCGGGAAGCCATACGCTCAAGGTAGTCGTTGTACTGCCCTATCCTCTCAGTTGTTAATTTAAGTTCCTGGAACAACTTACCCACCGCGTCGTTTCCAAAATCCAGCTCACTAGCCTCACTCTGCACCCTACCCCGGCTGTCTACCCTCTCGGCGACCAACGTTTTCATCCTGCCCAATCGGCTTTGTGTCACCCATAAAACCATCAGGATAAGCGCAGCCAGCAACAGCAGCGACAGAATTGACCAGCGATCAAACTCACCACCGATGATGCCTGTCAGGTGTTCGGATGGACCCGCATTTTGGCTAATAGAAATCGTACCCAGCTGAGCTTCACCAGAGACAATCGGCGCTTCAACCCACAACTGCCCGCCGGTCGAGTCGTAGCTGGACGTTGTCGCTGTCCGGCCCGAGGCGCTGACCACCTGCACACCATAAGGCATGCTTGCCAGCGCCTTCTCGAAATCCGAAGGGGAGTAAAATATCCTGCCCAGGGTTTCCGCGGTTGCGGTATTACTTAAACCCATCATGAATTTCAGTTCACGCGAGCTTTCGTCATCCACATCAGCGACCAACGTTGATAGACGCCTGGATAAAAGACTACGGGGAATACGAAGTTCAACGTGGTAACCGTCATCGGTAGCCATCCAGCGACCCTGAATATCGGGTGCTTCGCGTAATGATCTACCTGTAGACGTAACCTCAACCACCGTTAACTCCCCAGGCTGGTATACCGAGATGGCGTAGCGATGAAACCGTTTTTGCAAGTCCAAAAATGAAAGCTGTATGTGGTCGTTACGGTGCACACTCAAACCACCGAGTTTTCGATAAACCACGAGATCATCACGGACGTCATAATGTAGATAAAGAAACGCTTCATCGTTCCCGACCGCCAGTTCATAACCCAGTGAATCACTGCTGTAGGGGAAGTGGATCTCAAGCATGTGATCAAGCCCCAGGCTAAGCACCTTTGGGTTCGGCCAGTCGGACAATCTTCCATCCAGGACAACTTCACTGTCTATCGGTTCACTGCGATAAATCGCCGCATCATCCCCGTCCAGCGCAAACGCCAGAAACCTTTCGTCATCTGCCAGCATCACCGCAAGTGCTTGCGCATTCACCGCTAGAGCCGCTTCTTGGTTTAGCCTGACCTCGTCCTGCCAGCTCTCTGCCAAGTACATCAGACCAACAAAAATACCCAGCCCTAATAAAGGAAAACACCAGAGCAACCCTATCGGTATTCTATTCATTGGCGGCTGTTCCAGCTGTCAGCCAGCAGATCCTGCTCATTACAGTCATTAACCATCCAAAGCATTATAAGGTCACAGCGCCAAAAAATTCGATGAACATCTACAGTTACCATACCTGACCGTATTTCGAAAAATGCAGTTTATTTATATTATCCCTTGCGCGGAATAAAAATCTTTTCAGTGATCAACCGAGCCCCGGTAAGGCAGCAGTTCATCGCCATCGATCAATCGGGTATCGATATCGTATTGCTTCGAAATCTCGACCCATGCGGCCAGCTCCGACATTTCTCTATCGCTAGGGCCTGAGTCCCGTGTTCGATACGGTGTTTTTATTTTCTTCGATCATTACACTCACATCTCACAGCCCAAGGACACTCGGACGGCCTCGCCGCTAACGCCGCTTGCCTCATCGGAGGCAAGAAAGGCAATCATTGCCGCAACCTCATCGGGCGTTGCCACCCGGCCTGCACGATAGAGGGACGCGCGCTCCTACCAAACTTGCTCGGTACTAACATTTCGCTCCAGCGCCTCAGCGGTAGCGTGTTTCTCCGCCATTTCTGTGCGCACCCAGCCTGGTAGTACCGCGTTCGACGTGATACCGAACTCACCGCAGTCCTCAGCCACAGACTGCGTCAGCCCCAGCAGACCTGCCTTTGAGCTGTTGTAGGCGCTGCCGGCATATTCGGCGACTTTGGCGGCCGTTGAGCTTGTAAAGACCACTCGTCCGTGGCGACGCTTAACCATACCTTTCGTAACGAGTCGTGACAGATAAAACGGCGCGTCGAGGTTGATGCGCATCATGGTTTCCCAGGTTTTGATTTCCTGTTCCCAGATGACAACCTCATGTGCTGACCCGAGACCATGATTACAAACCAGGATATCGACCGGTCCGACGTTACTCTCCGCACCCTGCACGGCCTTCTCGCAGCCCTCGGGCGAGGCAAGATCAGCAACAACGTAGCCACGACCGGTAGCTTTTAGCTCTGCCTCACTGCGGGCAACACAAACGACTTTCGCGCCGCGCTCTGCCAGAAGATTTGCGGTTGCAAGACCAATACCTCGGCCACCACCGGTTACCATCGCAACCCTGTTCTCCAAACCTGCCATCGCGCTTCCACCTTGTATTGATTGTGGTGATTATCAACCACACCGAGCCTGTTATGCTACGCCGATGCAACCACACGTCTACTTTGATCTTGATGGAACCCTGACCGACCCTTTCGAGGGCATATCCAAATGCATACTCTATGCAGTTGAAAAACTCGGTTTCCCCGCACCGTCAGAACAACACCTACAAAGTTGCATCGGGCCAACACTGTACGATACGTTTCCGGAAATAGTCGGTGATCGCAAGCACGACTTGCTGGGCGCCGTTGCTAATGACATTAAGCCCTTGGGCGTTTCTTACGGTTACGGTTCGGTTGACGAACTCAATAACCCCGGCGCTGCCGAAATCGCACACACGACCAACGATCTGGGCAATATTATTGCGCGTTGGTTGTCATGATGGACGTATCCAATTGGAGAACCCGATGAATCGTATTGCTGTCATTACCCTCGGCTCACTGCTGGTCAGCGCTTGCGGTCAACCCGAGTCGCCTGCGCCCCCGATGTCTGCGGACCGCATCATCCACTGCGGCGCAATGATTGATGGCGTATCAAACGAGGTGCTATCACAGCGTTCAATCGTCATTCGTGACCATCGTATCACCCAAATCAGCAGTGAATTTCCGGCACAGGTGGCCGATGCAGAGATCCTCGACCTCAGTGACTACACATGCCTGCCTGGGTTAATCGATATGCACGTCCACGTCGATGGTGTTCCTGAGGATTTCGACGACTACACAATTTATCTCAGACGCACACCCGAGGAGGCAAAGGCGCTTGCTGCGAAACTCGGCAAGATCATCCTCGATTCGGGGTTTACCACGGTGCGAAATGTCGGCACCTACCAGGCGTGGGTAGCAAGAGACCTTCGCGACCAGATCGACGCAGGCGACGTTATCGGCCCGCGCATTCGATTCGCGGGTCCTTATCTGACAATCCCGCACGGCGGCGGTGACTTGTATATACCTAGCGTCGACGACAGCGAGATCCCCGACAACTTCCGCATGGGCGTTGCGCGCGGTGCCGATGAGTTCCGCGCAGCGGCAAAGGCCAACGTTGACGGCGGCGCCGACTTCTTAAAGATCATCGCCTCCGGTGCCGTATTCGGCTACGGCGGTGTACCCGGAGCACCGGAAATGACGTCCGAGGAGATTCAGGCCGTGGTCGATGTCGCGAAGGCCGCCGGCATCAAGGTGACCGCCCATGCGCACAGCGCCGAGTCCATTAAGGATGCGATTCTAGCGGGTGTTGATTCCATCGAGCACGCATCGCTCGGCGATGACGAGTCCGTAGCACTAGCCATCGAACACGATGTCGCATTTTCAATGGATGTCTACAACGGCACCTATACGGCGGAAGTCGGAGAAGCGCACGGCTACGCTGCAGAATTCATGCAGAAAAATGATGACACGACGGAAGCACAACGTGTCGTCTTCAGAAAGGCGCTAGAGGCAGGTGTGACATTGATGTTTGGCACCGATCTCGGTGTTCTGCCGCATCATCTCGGCGCGAAGCAATTCGCAGAGATGGTCAAGCACGGTATGGATCCGATGCACGTCATCCAGTCAGCGACTTCAATTCCGGCAAATCACATGGGAATGGAATCCGATGTTGGGGCGCTTACAGCCGGCCGCTACGCTGACATCGTTGCTGTACGCGGCAATCCTGTCGACGACATTACCTTACTGCAGAACGTCAGTTTTGTGATTAAGGGTGGTGAAGTGATCAATCGTCAGAGCGAGCCAGCCAAGACGGATGCTCATACAGAGTAACCTCGACCGCATCACCCGGATTAATCATTCCGGCAACCTCAACCGTGCCAACGATACCGCGGTTTAGTTTCGCGGCATTAACCATCCTCTACCGAAAAACGACCCCACGGACTTCTTTTCGCAAAAAAACCAATCAAGATACTTTTGAAATCCTGGATAAATGCGCTTTAAACTTACTATCCTCGTAGGCCCATTTAGCACCAGTAACACCGAATTTTCGAGCCATACGCGGGCCGTACAAAAAAAGTCCCGACCACCCACTAAGTGATGGTCAGGACACGAGCGTTTACCGTCGATTGCTTAAATAGAGCAACCCCATTTAACGCCTTGCGATCGTACTTAGCCTTTACAAGCTAAAACGAACCCCTGCAAGATACCTTCTTCCGTAACTCTCATTCCGAATAGGGTTCCACTCCTTTCCTGCGTATTGACCGTCTTCCTCATTGGTGAGGTTATTGACGTTCAGGAACAAAGAAGCCTTGTACCCAATCAACGGCTCAAGATCATATCGCATCGCAAGGTCAACGCGGCTTTGCTCATCCCAATAGATAGCTTGCGTAAATCCAAACACTGCACCGGTTTCCGTTTCATCCTGGAAAGCATCTCTATAACGATAGCTCAACCGGCCCATAAACCCGTGATCCTCATAAAACAGTGAAATGTTATACGACAGATCGGATTGGCCAGGAAGATCAAACTCTAAGCCATCAGGGGTTGTGTATTCTGAAGATATGGCAGTCAAGTTAGCTTCCATACCAAACCCTGCCCAAAAACCCTCAAGGTAGTTATCCAGCCTAGCGGTGTAGGCGAGTTCAAGCCCATTAAGCTTTCCATCCTTACCATTATCAAAAGATGAAAGGTCCCATAAGTCACCCGGGGCTGCCTGGTCAGAGTATATGGTGCCGTCAACCTTAACATTAGATTCTGCGATAACGTTATCGATAGACCTGTGGAACGCTGTTACAGATAATATGCTTGCTTCGTTAAAGTACCACTCCCAAGCAACATCAATTCCCCACGATTTTTCTTCGTCGAGCTCTGGGTTACCACCGGTGACCGCCTCCCCAATTTCGCTGATTGAGCCAGCAGCTCTCGCTTCAATATAGGTCGGACGACTGATGCCCGTAGAGAGCGAAAACCTTAACTTCTGATCGTCACGAAAATCCCAATTAACGTGGGCGCTAGGCAACACATTCGTATAATTTTGGCTAACTTTAAGCGGTTGAGCAACAGCACCTACTAACTTAATACCTACCGTTTCGTAATCTGTATCTTCGACACGAACACCGAGCACAACATTGCCCCATTCCATATCAAAGGTTTGCATCAAGTAAGCCGAAAGGATGGTTTCGTCGATTCCTAAGGCTTCATCGGCCTCGAAATCGGGTCTCACTAAGCCATCTGCAACCATCTGATTGTAAATTTCTTTGTTGTCGACGTAGGTGGCATTAATCGTATTGCTGAAATCTGTATTCCACAACCCTGTACGAGCTAACGCAATTTGGTCTTGCGTAATATGAGGACCAGAAGCAATTGTCTGAAGGGGAGCGCCGCCACCTTCCGCATCTCTGGCGTCATATTTGAGCCCGACCTTAATCACGCCCCATTTATTCCCGCGACTAGCATCCAATTTGAATTGGTCCGTATCGATGTTTAACGCGCCAATCGCGTCTATCGTTAAGTTGGTAGGGTAACGAACATCACCAATGTTTTCGTCGAAGTAAAGCGCCGGCTCAGACTTATTACTAAAGTCGTATGTCACGTCTGTAAGCTCTGGATCGCCCCGCTTGCCATTGAGAAAAACAATCGGTAACCAAGTATCGTTTACCGTTTCGATGTCACTGTATTTGACATCAACATCCCACTCACCAAATGTGAACTCAGCGCCAATGGTATTCACATTCGTCTCGTTATCATAAAACCCGTATTGAAGAAGGTTTCTCATATCTGCAATCGGCGAGACGCCAGAATTTGCAGGAAGCCCTGAAGGAAAATAAAAATACCAGTGATTTCGTTGCTCTTCGTCCGTGAACTGTGTGTTGGTGGTGGAAGCATAAATCTTTCCACCATTGTCCAAATAGAACTCTATACTCCCACCATAGGCTTCATCTGTTCTCTCGAGCAGATAGTTCCTGTACTCGATCTGCTTTGGGATTAGAGCGCCCGCCGAACTTCCCGAGGCGTGATCCATCTCTCTATTATCTGTCGTTTGTTCGCGCGAGTTTTCTGAGCCATAGATGAGAAACCCAAACTTGTCATCAGAATAAGAAAGCCGGGCATTGGCTTTAGACATGTCGCCATCACCTAAATCTTGCTCGCCGGTCCCAAGCTCCATAGAAAAAGCCCAGCCATCGGTGTCACCCGGGGCAAACGTTTTGACGTTAATATACCCTGAAACAGATTCACCGGGCATATCGGCGGTGATCGCTTTGTTAGCCACTACTTGAGACGCGATGACCGACGGATACGCATCGAACCTCGGTATCCTGCCGTTTTCTACCCCTGGCACATCCACACCGTTAAAGGCTGTCGTTGTATAGCGCTTGGGGGAACCACGAAAGCTAATGTATCGGGCTTGACCCTGATCACGCTCTATTGATATACCCGGCACTCGACCCAGGGCATCTGCAAGGTTTTGATCAGGAAACCGGCCAACGGCATCTGCAGATATAACGTCGGCAACGTTGTCGGCCATCCTCTTCGCGTCGATTGACGACTGCGTACTCGCTTTGATCGATTTACCAACAACCACCACTTCTTCTATGGCTTCCTCAGCAATCGCCACTAACGCTTGCGCACCGACAAACATCGACAAAACTAGTACAACAAAATTTTTCAGGACCACTTTCCTTTTTCTCACAGCCATATCCTTTTTTCTAAAATGAAATTCTGTCCATACAAAACACATCATTTTGTCTGAAACAATTTATCTTTTTTGCAAATTTTATTATGTTTTTAGGTGATATTTTCTTTTTTCTCGCAGCCTACACCTCTTCGCTGCACCAAATAGCATTCGCTATACAGAGATAGACGAACCGCAGGGGAAAATCCGCCAGTCGTATTTAATAAGGCGAGACTTATCAAGGAAAGCCAGGAGTTATCGTCAGAGGTTATAGCCAGCGATAAGTGACCATTACACCAAAAGATCGCGGTGCACCGGGTGTTTCATAGATCCAGGAGGGGCCAAAATTATCAAAGCGCTCGCGATAGTATAGTTCGTCGTTCAAATTCTTTACCCATAGCGACGTTTCCCAGCGCTCATTTCCTGACGCAAGTGTCACTCTCGCATTCAACAACCAGTAAGAATCAGCCTTCAGGTGTTCACTATTATCGATGTTTTTATAAACCTCATCGGTGTAGTTGAAGTCGACAACGATTTTGCTGGAAAGCGACGGCGTGATGCGCCATGCGTAGCTGATTAGTCCGTTAAAAGTTAATTGAGGTGCATCTGGAATCTCGTTACCGATGTGCCCTCGGTAGTCAGCAATGGCATTAGACATAACTTCCGGATCGGAGGAGTCAAGGCCATCAACGCGCCAGTCAGTAATCTCTGTGTTGACGTAAGAGATTCCAAAATGTGCATTTAGACCCGATGCTGGATTCAACCAGATATCTGACTCCACCCCCCAGATTTTACCTTCACCTACATTCGCGCGAATGCTTTCGAATGCCCCCTGTACGGGAATCCCACGTTGAGCTTCCGCCTGCATATCCTTATAGTCGTAGTTAAAGTAACTGAGACTCCAGCGTACTGCACGGCCGGACGTAACGCTTTTTAGCCCGGCTTCCCAAGCATAAACCGATTCTCCGAAAAAAGGCTCAAATGACGCAACACTAGTGATCGTTGACCCATCATATCCGCCACTTTTGTAGCCCTTATTCCAGGTCAGATAGACGAGAAGATCATCTGAAGGGGTCCAATCTAGGCCAATTTTCCCCGAAACATCATCTTCTTCGAAGGAGTCTTCGCTGAATAGAGGAATCCCCAATATGGCGGGGGCGAGATCGACACCATAAGGCCCATACGGCGCGACGGGAATGAAAGACCCGCCCGAATAACTCTTATCGTCGTGCGAGTACCGCAATCCTGCAGTTAATCGAATCGCCTCAGCCAACTGCCATTCACTATGCACAAAAACCGCATGATTCGTCCCTTCCTGCACAAATTCTGTTGCAATGGTGGTCCGTAATACACCATCCAGACTGTTTATGTCTTTGCGCGATTTGATCTTCTCTTTTCCCAGATAGAGGCCGACCATCCAAAGGAACTGATCAGCCTCCTCAACCTGGAACCTGACTTCCTGGCTCCATTCATAGAGATCGTCAACAAATAGCTGATCCAGGATTCGGTAGGGGCTAGATTCCTCAAAGGGCAATGTTCTTTCGATAGTTTCGAACCCAGTCACCGATACCAGATTCCCAAGCTCGAAATCCATATCAACTTTAAGGAAACCGCCTATTCCTTCTATATCGACAGTACTTCCACCTGCACCAAAATTTGCGTCGACGGTAAAGGGGTCATTATCAGCAGGCGAGAAACCGTTACGATCGACACTATCAGGCCCCATTGATCGAACGAACATGTCGGATCCGTCTTCGGAATAGTGACCGCTGGCGCTAATCTCAACTCGTTCTCCAGCTTGCCACGCCAAAGTGCCGCGAAGCGAGTGAAGATCCTGCTCCAGAAAATCATCGTCTGGCGGCACGAATGGATTAACGGGTATGACTTCCCCAGCCGGAGGCATACCTAGGCTCAAACCTCGATTGTCAAGCTCAGATGCTAGTGGGCCCCTAACACCGGTAGCAACAGTCGTACCATTATTTTCATAGTAGCCATCAGAAGTAACTGACTGAAAAGCTAGCCGCCCGATTAGATTGACTCCGAGGGAACCACTAACTGCCCCCTCCAGCTGGCGAGTATTCCAACGGCTATAACCCAGGTTCAAATAAGCCTCGAAATCCGTTGTTGGCTTTGCTGTTAAAAAGTTTATTGCCCCGCCAGTGGTATTGCGACCGTAAAGCGTACTTTGCGGCCCCTTAAGAACTTCTATTCTTTCAAGGTCAAAAACCTGGAAGGACTGGTAGGCAGCACTCGCCATATAGACTTCATCAACGTAGATACCAACCGACGGATTATTGTTGACGTTGTAATCGTTCAGGCCGATCCCTCTAATAGTGAATACAGGATTCATGGAGCCAAGGGAGTTTTTTACATCCAGACCTGGCGTCTGCCCGGCCAAATCCTCAGGCCGCTGCATACCGATATCCCGGATGCCTTGATTGGAAAAACTGTTCACAACTATTCCCACATCCTGCACATTCTGCTCACGCCGCTGGGCAGTTACCACGATCTCTTCAATTTCGCTTTGCCCATTTCTGCTCTCTGAACCTCGCCCTGGAATTCTGCCGCGATCAAGCAAGCCGGATGTCAGAGCAGCGATAATACGACCAAGGAAAGAGCCCCTAAAGGCGCCCTGCTGCCTTTTGATTGAAATGACATTGAGCTGACCATCATCGATTGTTGTCGCGAGCGACGTATCAGCTAACAACAAAGCCATGCCATCGATCACCGTATATTCGCCACGCAGTAGATTCGTCCTAATCCCAGATGTCTCCTCAAATGGGAACACCAAAGTGACATCTGCCTGCTCAGCAAACCTAATTAGCGCTTTGTCAGCACTTTGCCGGGGAATGTTGAATGTTATGGTTTTGTAAGGGTCATCTATGGATTCAGCTGATGCTTGAATCGTCACGAAAACCAGAATGGCCATGATGAATTTTAACCACAACAAATCAGTTCACTCAGCAGGGCCTCGAGACTAATTAGTTTGAGATTCTGACGAATGGACCCGTTGTGACAGTGATATCGTCTTGCCATCTATCCTCTCATCTACAATGTTAAAATTTGTTCGCAATGATCTCAGAAAACCTTCTACGTCACCGGCTCTAAACAAACCTGCGACACGCAGTTGTTTCAGTTCCTCTGACTGAATGATGAATTCCATGTTGGTATAACGTCCAACCTCGGAGACAGCAGTACTTAACGATTCACCACGAAATACCAGATTACCATTACGCCAGGACAATCTAACTTCTATTTCTTCGGGTTCCAAGACTTCCAAAGCCCGCGGCCGATGTTCACCCAACCAGATTCGCTCATTCTCAGCAATCAGTTCAAGACCGGCCTGATCTGTCATATTTTCACTGCTTGCACCTGGCTTGATACCGACGCTGACCTGCCCTTCCGACACGATTAACTCAATCTGCTGGCTGTCATCAATTCTGACGTTAAATTTCGTACCTATTGCTTCAATGACCCTGTCGCCAACCACCACTCGTAATGGACGTGCTGGATCATGAGCGACATCAATGTGAACTTCGCCCCACCGGAGCGTTAAAAGGCGCTGGTCGGGTAGCATCGACACATCGAGCCTTGTATCTGTATTCAGTTGCACAACGCTACCGTCATTCAAGTGAACCGTGGATCGATCACCTACCGGAGTCTCGTAACGAGCTTCGCCAGAGTAGGCGACCTCTACCGATGTCTCGACTGTCAGGTTTTCGAACCTCTGATTTTCGGGTAAAAGCGCAGCACAAACCGCAACGGCAACGATGACTGAAGCAGCAATTGCCAGCCGTTTCCTTGTCGATTGATGACCACTGTGCGGAATAACCTCGCTCAGCTGCGACAATGCATCCATCTGATCCCATAACTCAGCAAGCACAAGAAGCTCGGATCTATTTTTGGCATCCGCTGACATCCATTGCTTCAGCCTCGTTTCCTCTTCTCGAGTAAGCTTGCGTTCCAACTTTGCTATCCAATGTGACGCTTCCTCAAGACGTTGCTGCTGACTCAAAATTGGGCGTACATTACTCACTGGGTACCTCCTTTTGAGAAGTATGCAATCTCACCCTTTGCTCCTGCCCGGCCATCCTCTAGCCCTCGTTGCTGGTTCTGCAGATAAGTCCTGCATCGTCGAATGCCAAGGGCTATATGCTTTTCGACGGTACTCGCACTAATGCTCAATTCCTCTGAGATCTCTTTCTGGGAGTAGTTGTAGACTTTCTTTAACACAAATACGCGACGGCACTGCAACGGCAATTGTCGAACAGCATCACAAAACTGACCGAACTCTTCATGCGAAACCGCCTCTCTGTATGTGGAGTCTTCCAAAGGGTGGTTTAAGTCATCGGCTTCAATCCCGATATTCAGCCGGTGACTGGCGCTTTTTATGTGATCTAGCGCCAGGTTTTTTACCAGCTTAAAAAGAAATGCCCTTGGATGGCGGATCGAATTCTGATCACCCACCTGACACAATCGAACGTAAGCTTCCTGAACAATGTCCTCAACCGTATCCGGCGGAACAATTTTCAGAACCGATCGTGCCAGTTCGTTCCGCATCGCGACGAACAGGCCATCTAACTTATTCATTTCCGCCATAGTAAACACCGGTCTGGAGACCATTTGGGTTTAGACGACTCTCGACGCCTTTTCCGCCAGTCTATCCTATCGAGTGGTCTCTAGGATCCATAAAAAACCGCCTCTCGACGGTTTCTTCATTTGGGGCCAATTTAACGCCGATGCAACATCACCGGGGGCTGATACCCAACAGGTTTTTTTCGATCGTTGTCTGGCGAATACCCTCTACCGAAAAACGACCCCACGGACTTCTTTTCGCAAAAAACCCCAATCAAGATACTTTTGACATCCGGGGGTCTCAATGAGACTTTAATTTAGTCTAGATACAACGGATCCAATTCTGTCCCTGGCGGATAGTTGTCAGCAATCTGGTACATGCCGTCGAGTGTGATCTCCGAGCCTATTGTAATGGCGTCACCTGCGCCGACCTCAATCGGGCCGAGCTGCGCGATCGTGCAGCGACTTTGATTCTGTGGTGCTTCCGGTGCGGTCAGAACGAGCCCGTCGGTACCAGCCTCCAGGCCCAGCTCCGCGATCGTCGTCTTGAGCATGCCGCCGTGGGCTTCGAACGTGACTGCACCCTGGAACCGCATCGCGCCCGTTGCACTACCATCCGCCGCGATGGATAGGTCACCGCCGGGTACTGCAGTAAAGACAAAGGATCCATCCTCAGCACGGGTCGCTCCATCACTCAAGGTGACTGACCCACCCGCTGCCTCGACGTAACTCCTAAAGCTGGCCTTCACACCCCAGGTTAATTTGTTAATACTCATAGCTGCGCCATTTGGGAGATAGCGTTAAGAATGGCGCAATTAGCGACAAATTGCATCATTACCCCATTCGAGTTTTCTGGAGATGCCCTGGTGCTCTTTCTTCACTCAAGCAAAACGGACGAGCCTGAAGATTGACCATCGCGAGGATCAGCAATGTCACAGGGTCCAATATCTCGATGCACATCTACAATTGAGTGATTTGATCAATATTTAGAAAATGTGGTTTATTCTGCTGATGAACCTTTAATCAAAACCAAAACCCAGCACGATCTTGAGGACGTTATTGCGTGACAAATCATCAGTTGCACAAGGAACAATTGGCATCGAGCGACGGACTTGCCGAATCTGTCAGTCGATTAGAAGGTCTTAAAGCATCCGTAACAGAACCTAAACCCTTTAGTCATCAAGACATCCGCGCAAGCAATGCCAGGGTCGAGCAGCGTGCGCTCGCGGCTGAAGGGCTTTACGCCAGCGCAGTGCCCAAACGACTGCTATGGACATCGATGTGGGACACAGCAGAGCGGAATGTGGAGATTGATTTTTATCTCAAGGAACAGGAAAGGGATGGCCTCGTGAAGATAGACCGTTCGGAACCGGTGACGTTTGCCCTGGCATAACTACCAATGCAGTGATCAATCGGGCCACCTGTATGACAGTAGATCATTGGCTATTCAGACATTAGCCATCCTCTACCGAAAAACCACCCCGCCGACTTCTTTTCGCAAAAAACCCCAATCAAGGTACTTTTGAAATCCGGGATAAAGGCGGTTTAAACTTACTATCCTCCCACGTTTTAGAATTTCGGCCCATGTGACTAAATGCGCACGCCTGAAAGGACAATTTCATCATGGTAACAAAAGCACTAAAGATAATTGGCCCTGGCGTGGTCGTGCTCTTGGTTTTAGGTTGCATTTATTTCTACACGAAAGTTTACAACTATTCCCAATATCCGCTGAAGCTAGATGAAACCCAGTTTCCTCAAATCACTACTCAGCCTGAAATAGATCAGTTAGCCAAAGATCTTATCAAACAGATGACATTATCGGAGAAAATCCAGCAGCTGTATGGCGAACCCAAATCAAGCCTGGTTAAGCTGGCGGGACAGTTTCTGATCATGAAACAATTTCCACATATTTATGTTGGGCGTAACGAGCGTCTCGGCATTCCACCTTTTGTGCTTTCCGATGGCCCTCGAGGAGCTCGTCTGGCTGACAGTTACGGAGGCGCCACTACCTTCCCTGTCGCCATGTCCAGAGGTGCCAGCTGGGATGTGGGACTTGAAAGCCGCGTCAATGATGTAATCGCCAAAGAAATACGGGCCTCCGGTGCCAATATGGCGGCCACCCCGTGTATCAATTTACTGCGCCATCCGGGCTGGGGACGAGCTCAGGAAACCTATGGCGAAGACCCCTGGTTATTGGGCGAATTTGGTGTAGCCGCGACCCGAGCTATTCAGTATCACAATGTCATGGCCAGCCCAAAACACTACGCACTGAACTCCATTGAAAATTCTCGTTTTGTGGTGAACGTGGAATTGGATGAAAGAACTTTGCGAGAAGTGTACCTACCTCATTTCAAAAAAGTGGTGCTAGAAGGAGAAACCGCCAGTTTGATGACCGCCTATAACAAAGCACGGGGCGAGTATTTGTCCAACAACAAATATTTTCTTACGGACATACTACGCAACGAATGGGGCTTTGAGGGCTTCCTCCACTCGGACTGGTTCTTTGCAGTTTACGATGCTGTAGAAAGTATAAAGGCGGGTTTGAATATCGAAATGCCAGTGCAGTACGTCTTCTCAGACGAGGCCATAGAAGCAGGGCTGGAAAATAACCAGATTTCTGAAGCCGATATAGACACCTTAATTTATCAAAGTTTACGTGTTCGCTTGAAATACGCTTTGGCCGAAGACCCCATGGTTTACGACAGGTCACTTCTGGCAGATCCACAACACATACAACTGGCCCTTGAAGCAGCCGAGCAAGGCATGGTGCTGTTAAAGAACGAGAAGGTGTTGCCCTTTGCAAAGACCACAGGAAAAACCGTCGCTGTGATCGGGGCCCTGGCCAACCTGGAAAATACGGGTGATATGGGTTCAAGTAACTCGAAGTCGCCCTACACCATCACCCCCTATGCCGGATTGAAGGCCTACCATACCAAATTAGGCAACACGGTTGTTCTGGATGATGGTTCCGATTTGGCACGCGCTAAAGAGCTGGCCGAGTCCTCCGACGAGGTAGTATTGGTTGTGGGCTATACCTATGAAAACGAAGGCGAGTATCTCATCGCTTCCGATGCCATGGCAGAGTCAGCAAAAGCAGGAAAACTAGTGGGTGAAAAAGGCATGGGCGGCGACCGGGATGTGTTGAAACTCTTACCAAAAGATGAGCGCATGATCAACGCATTAGCCGATTCAAATGACAAACTGGTAGTGGTTTATGTGGGTGGTAGTGCCATCGATATGGCCGCCTGGGATAATAAAGTACCCGCCATACTATTTGCATGGTACGCCGGTATGGAGGGCGGCAATGCCCTGGCCAACATCCTTTACGGTGACGCGAATCCTGGCGGCAAGCTTCCTTTTGCAATGCCTAAAGACGCCTCAAACTACCCATACTTCACACCTTACACTGACAACATTACTTACGACTATTATCACGGCTACACACTGTTCGACAAGAACGCCATTGAAGTAGCCTACCCCTTCGGCTTTGGGCTTAGCTATAGCTCGTTCGCGTATAGCAACCTAACTATGTTGACCCCAGAACTTCCCAAAACCGGTACGGTGAAAGTATCAATAGATGTCACCAACACCTCAGCTGTAGCCGGCAATGAAGCAGTGCAGCTGTATGTAGGATTTTCCAACTCCTCAGTTGATCGGCCGGTTAAAATATTGCGTGATTTTGAGAAAGTGCCATTACTCGGGGGTGAAACAAAAACGGTGACCTTGGAGGTAGGCGTGAATGACCTCGCTTGGTACAACCCCGTCACTCCCAGCTGGGAAGTTGAAGCCATGGATTATGAGGTATATGTAGGTTCTTCAGCGGCGCCCCAGGACTTACAGAGAGCCGAATTTCAAGTACATTAAATTTGGGTAATCAGTCTAGTACTTTATAGTCCCGAGGAGCGCATTGGGTAGTCATCCGACGAGCAGGTTATTCTGCTCACCAAAGAGTTCTTGGAGAACTGAGTTGCCGGAGTTTTTGTGAGCAGATTTTTCAAACAAGTCCATGTGATGAGTGCATTAATTTATGGCGCTATCCGTGGGCGCATTGCGGCCGCCAAACACGAAGCACAAACCCTGACTTACCTGGTTCGAGAAGGAAACGAACTCGCGCTCGATCTTTATTTACCAAAAGCGACAGACAACAACCCATTGCCATTGTTGATCTGGTTCCACGGCGGTGGCTGGGTGATCGGCAGCAGACAAGACATCGAAAAAGTCATCATCGACCAGGTTAACCGGGGTTATGCAGTAGCGAGTGTCAGTTATACCCTTGCTGAAACCAAAGATGGGATAGAAACTCACTGGCCCGTGCAATGTCATGAGGCGAAAGCAGCGATTCGATTTCTGCGTAGCAACGCAAAGAAGCTGGGGATCGATCCCAAAAGATTCACAGCCTGCGGCATGTCTGCCGGAGGTCATATGGCCGCGATGATGGGCGGCACTATAGGTAATGTAAAACTTGACGGATCACTTGGCGATCACCCCAACGTTTCAACTGAAGTGCAAGGAGTTATCGCATTCTACCCACCGACTGATTTTGAATCCGTGCCGCGCGACTTTGATGGCACCCTCGACTACTACGAGGCAGAATCGCCCATTGCGAAAATTCTTGGTGCACCACTCGATGAGATGAAAGAAGCAGCCAACCTCTGCAGTGTTTGTCAGCAGGTGCAGTCGGGCAGTCCACCTTTCTTGCTCCTGCATGGTGATCGCGACCCGATTGTACCCGTCTCACAAAGCAAAATTCTCGAGGATCGTCTCAAAGCTATCGACGTTCCCGTGACATTTAGAAGGGAACCTGGCTTTACTCACGGTGATTTCGGATTTAATAAGGGTGAGCACGCTCGAGCTATTGAACAGTTCCTGGATGAACTCAGATAAGAAAAGACAAACGAACCCCTTAGTCTGTGCCTGCTACTGCGGGATCCGGCAATCCACCACGGGATGTCAGATGAACAAACACATAAAAGGACACAGAGAAAACCATGGATAAAGAAAGATGGCGAAATGGTGTTGTTTGGCTCGTTTGCCGGTGCCAAGGACGACCCAGCCTGGGCACACAATTTGCGCGAAAACCCCGAAATTGATGTCGAGGTTGGTACCGAGAAATTTGCAACACGAATCGAAGAATTGCCTGCTGAAGAAGCAAAAAAGGCCTGCAAGATAACGGCGTCGAACAATAGGACCTTTGCCGGTTATATGGAATCTGCTGCACCACGCGACATTCCGGCCTTTCGCATTCATCGTCTCTAGAAAGCCACTGGATCCTGCGGAAAGGTATCCCTCACAACACGGAGACTTAGATGACCATTAGACCTGCACTCCGTGTTGTTACAGATGCCGCGTCACTCGAGGCTTTGCTAGATATTGCACAAGAAGCTGAGAACCGTCAGTTTTCTGGCCTATATGTGCCAAGCTCCGGCACCACCTATAAATAATTCTGCCGGGCTGCGCTGGAAGCAACTGGCAGTATTATCGTCAGCACCTCAATCGTACCCATCTACCGCCAGCCTGCGGTAGAACTCGCAAGTTTTTCGGCCGAACTCCATGATCTCTCAGGCGGGCGCTTTCGCCTTGGCCTTGGGGTTAGCCATGCTGGCATATTAACGGCCGCGGGTATTGACGTGGGCAACCCCCCGTCAGATATGCGCGCCTATATTGGCGATTTGCATGAAGTTGCCGACAAGAATGGCCTGACCCAGCCGTCGATCTATCTCGCGACTTTGCGAAATAGAATGCTGAAGCTAGCTGATGAAATTGCTGACGGCGCCGATGGCCTACGTCAATATTACCAACCATTTGTCGTGATCAAAGCCTATCTTTGATTTGATCCGCTTCGCTTCAGGCCCATATACCTTTTATTGCCGTCCGTTTTATCGACTTGATACCCGATCGACGAGGCACCTTCCTTCTTTAACGCGAATAGTGCTACATTCTCACCATAGGCACTGCTCTATTCATGAAGTGCGCATTCTACGCCTGAGGTGAATCAATATGGGTCAAACGACGCCAGTAGTAACGTCCAGAAGTTATGGGTTTTTAGGCTTTCTTACATTACTTAATGTAATGAACTTTGTTGATCGTCAGTTGTTGGCCAGCTTTTCAAACTTTATCGTTCCAGATCTTGGCCTGAGTAATACTCAGTTCGGGCTTCTAACAGGACTGATTTTCCTCACGTTTTATTCTGTCGCTGGGCTTTTTATGGGGACCCTTGCGGACCGGGTCAACCGAACCCGTTTTATTGCCGTGGGGGTTGGGGTTTGGAGCATTTTAACCGCCGCTTCTGGTTTAGCTAAAGGCTTTTTATCACTGGCTGCGCCGCGAATGTTGATTGGTGTGGGTGAATCAATCCTAACACCAACGTCGATGTCCCTGCTTGCGGATCGATTCCCATCCAATCGTCTTGGTTTTGCGTCAGGTTTTTATTATATGGGCGTCCCCATTGGCGTTGGCGTTAGCCTGCTCATTGTTGGCTATATTGGGCCACTCATTGGTTGGCGTAATTGTTTTTATTTGCTGGGCGCCATTGGGCTTGCCCTTGCCGTTGTGATGTATTTTTTGAAAGATCCCGAGCGATCTATTGAGGCCGACAAAGCAGGGCCGGCCATAGCCAGCCCAGGGTTTCTTGAACAACTAAAAGTGCTGATGGGCGCACTGAAAGCGTCACCAGCGCTAATGCTGACTATCGGCGGCGGGGTTGCCTTTCACTTTATCCTGGGTGCCGCCACGTTTGACCAATTGTGGTATGTCCAGGAACGGGGTTTTGATAAAGCGGAGATTGCTCAGATTACCGGGTGGATCGGGATCACAGCCGGCATCGCCGGCAATCTTTTCGGCGGTCTAGGGGGCGACTATTTCCTGAAAAAGACCGGGGTGGGTCGCCCGATGTTCTTGTTTTTCGTGATGCTTGCTCTAGCGCCCGTTAATATTGCCTACCGTCTGGTAGAACCAGATCATTGGGTATTTTGGTTAGGTGTGGCTGCAGGCTTTTTTCAACTCGGCTGCTTTTATGGACCCACCTTCGCGACCGTTCAAGAACTGGTTCCAGAAAAAATTAGAGCAACAGTGGTGGCCTTTTATATCCTGCTCTTGAATATGGCAGGTGTGGCAATTGGAGTCAGCTTAGCGGGGATTTATATCGATTACCTGATCGACATCAAAAGCCCAGAGCCTTACACACAGGCGTTACTTTGGTTTACTGTCATATCACTGTCGGCAATTCCGCTCTTTTATTTCGCGGGTCGACGCTATGAAGCAGATAAGGCTCGGCTTAATCCCCTTGCGTAGAATAAACTGCCAGGATGAAAGTAAAGCGGGCTGATCTGGACCGGATCACATCGACGCTGAACCCTATCGGTATTCGATTCATTGGTGGCTGTTCCACCGGTAACCCATGCCATAAACAGTTTCGATACAGTCAAACTTCTGGTCAAGTACCTGGAATTTTCGCCGGATTCGTTTGATATGCGAAGTAATCGTACTTTCATCAACGACCATCTGGGCTTCCTGCATGAGTTGCTCCCGATTCTTCACGTGCCCAACCCGCTTGACCAGTGCATAGATCATCCAGAACTCTGTCAACGTCAGCTCTACCACCACTTCGTTCCAGCGACAGGTAAGCCGCTGCACATCCATATAGAGAAGACCCTCTGAGATCGTCGTAGTGCTTGAATCCTCATCAGAGGCGAGCGCTTCGATGCGGCGAAACAGTGCAGCTACTCGAGCAACCAGGTGAGGCAAGCTGACATCCTTGGTCAGGTAATCATCTGCACCCATTCTGAGGCCACTAACGATGTCGATGTCGTCATCCCTGGCACTCAGGAATATGATTGGTAAGGTCCGCGACTTTGCCCTTAGCCACTGGCACAGGGCAAAGCCACCATCAACCTCGTCACCAAGCCCGATATCAATGATTGCCAGATCGGGTAGTCTGGACTGGAAGACTTCCTGAGCCTGTACCCGGTTTGAGTAGGCATCCACGCGATAACCCTGCCTTCCGAAAACATCTGTATAGTTTTCCCTCAGCAGGTTGTCGTCTTCAATAATAGCCAGTCGATAGTTCATGAACAATTTCCCTCAACAGCGGTATTAAGTTTGTAACCGCCCTATTACTGACACAATTGATCAGTAGTACAACACAAACAGCTCTCTAAGATGCCGCATTTCCAGTGCTTAATAAAGCTCACACACACTCCAATGGCGGAACTGTGTTTTTGTTTAATAACCTGAGGAAACAAGATGAAACCAAAATCACTCGTAGTGGCCATGGCATTAGCCGGACTGACTGTCGCAGGGTCTATCAGCCCAGCATTGGCTGATTCATCAAAAGAGCAGAAAAGGTCCGCGGCTACTGGAATCGTTATCGGTGCTTTGGCCGGAGGTCCGATTGGCGCTTTCACCGGCGCGGTACTTGGCGGCGAAATATTCGGCAGACTGTTTGAACATCGACGGGTTAACAATGAGCTAACTGTTCATGTCGCGGATCTGACCAGTAAGCTGAATGCATCCCAAACCAGCCATGCACAAAAAGACCAGGTGATCACAGCCCTTAACCAGGATCTGGACAAAGTGTTGTCTATACAATCATCAGCGGCCAAATCACAGCAGCTGCCCGTACAGTTTCGAACGTCTTCTGACGTCCTGGAGCCACAATACGAAGCTGAACTTAAACAGATTGCCAATGTACTTCGCAGGAATCAGGATGCCACCGTCACGCTATCTGGATTCGCAGATCGTCGCGGCGATGACCAATTTAACCAAGCACTGTCTGAGAAACGAGTCCGCAGAGTCAAACGGTTCCTGGTCAACAGTGGCGTGAATTCATCCCAGGTCATTGGCACAGCTTTTGGAGAAACCAGGCCGCTGGATTCGGCAGAGTCACTAGAGAGCAACTTCTTCGACAGACGCGTGGTCGTTGAGCTTAAACTGGACATAGATAGAAAACTCGCTACCCGATAGCGACGTAAAGGGCCGGCATCACGCTGGCCCTTTCTTCAACTTCCTTGAGTACTAAAGATAGCTGCCTCGAGTACGAATCACGCCGCGCGGCACTATAAAAGGCGGGGTTCGTCCTACCAATGTTTCGATTAGCAACAACTCCTGATCATCATGATTCTTAAACGGAGCTGGAATAATTCGCTGCGAAGCACTTTTATGATCGTGCCTTTGGAAAGCCCTGCACCGCACCGTGTGTGGCCAGCTACGCTTACCGTACCCGCGGTAATACCAATCTCGTGACCCTCGGGTTTGGATTCCCCTATAAGAAGGTCAATATTGACGTGACCGCCAGCCAATACAAATCGAAAGGCGACAACGCGAAACCTACAAGGGCTGGCAAATCCCCATGACTCGTGGTTTAGTGCTGTTTTGAAATTCAATGTCGGAGAGAAAATGATCAGTTCAGGCCCACTAGAAGATAGACTAGCGATTCGGGAATTGGTTGATTCCTACAACGATGCTGTCATGCGAAAAGACGGCGATGCCTGGGCAGAAAATTGGCGAGACGACGCCACCTGGGAACTGCCCGGCGCAGGCCCGATCACAGGTAAGGAGAACTTCTTTCCCATGTGGCAGCAAGCCATGAGCGCTTTTGCATTCGTGGGTTTTTTTGCCTCAGCCGGACCGATGACCATTGATGGCGATACGGCCCACGCGACCTGGTACCAGCAGGAATTCCTGCACCAGACAGATGGCGTAAAACGAAATGTCACAGGTCAATACGAAGATGACTACATCAAAGTTGATGGCCGGTGGTATTTTCAGAAGCGTGTCTACCTTGTGCTAAATGCTGAGGAGATCAGCGGATAGCTTGAACCCGCCTCACGAACCCGGGAAAGTTATTAAGGAATCCCGGCAACTTTTTCATCTGGCCTTTCCACTTATGGGTGCTCAATTGGCCCAGATGGGAATGGGAGTGGCCGACACCATTATGGCGGGCCGGTATTCATCTGCCGACCTCGCGGGTGTCGCACTTGGAACGAGTATTCTCTGGCCCAGCATGATGCTAGTGTTCGGCGTCGTACAGGCCGTAACACCTACTGTCTCGCAGCTAAATGGCGCCAGGGCCTATGCCGACATCGGCGCCATTGTCAGACAGGGACTATGGCTCGCGCTTGCAGCAAGCCTGATCGTCATTGCCATCCTTAACAATGTCGCGCCTGTTTATACCCTGATGAACGTCGACCCTGTTGCGGTCGCGATATCAGTTCCCTATTTGCAGATGTGCTCGTTCGGTATGCCGGCACTACTATGTTTTTTCTGCCTCAGGTTTCTGGCCGATGGTACAGGCTATACGCGTCCTGCCATGTATATCGCCATCACTGCATTAGTGTTCAAGATTCCACTTAACTACGTGCTTATTTATGGCAAGTTTGGCCTGCCGGAAATGGGTGGCGTTGGTTGCGGGCTAGCCCAGGCAATCATGATGTGGTTTCAGCTGATCCTGGTACTTATTGTGGTTACCCGCAAGCGGTTCGACTACACCGGCTGGCGTTCTAAGTTCTCTTGGCCAGACTGGAAGGTCATCAAACCATTACTGGTAATCGGCATACCTATCGGGACTACCATGTTCGCGGAGATGGGTCTGTTTTCGTTCACCACCCTGCTGCTGGGACAGTTTGGTGCAGCCGTTGTTGCGTCCCACAATATCGCCATGAATCTTAATGCTGTGTTTTTTATGCCGCCAATGGCGCTCGGTATGGCAGCAACCATCAGAATAGGATTTAGGGTTGGCGCGGACGAAATAACCGGCGCCAGAACAACCGCATTAATCGCATTTCTTGCCACAGCATTTGTCGCCATCACTGGCGCGATCCTTATTTACCTGTTCAAGGAAGTACTGGTCAGCCTTTATACAACCGAACAGGCCGTCATGAACCTGTCGATAACGTTGTTGCTGTTTGTCGTGTTCTTCCTGTTTTTTGACGCCACCCAGTCTGTCTGTATCGGCTCACTCCGGGGTTATAAAGATACGAAAGTGCCTATGTTGCTGGCGATATTTAGCTACTGGGGAATAGGTTTGCCGACACAAATCCTGTTTGGCTTCGGGTACATTGGCGAACCTATGGGGGTCTATGGTTTCTGGCTGGGACTAGCTGCCGGGGTTGGAACAGCCGCCATCCTTTTAGGGGCTCGCCTCTGGTACGTCAGCGGCAACCTTGAGCTGATTAACCAGTTAGCATTCCAGTCAAACCGGCAGAGCGTCACTATCCCAACTACTGGCGAGAATCAGTCGTAGGTTCGTATTTCAATCAAGTGACTGTTCGGGTCGTTAAAGTAAACCGTAGGCGCCTCTCCCCTCGCACCGGATTCATTGCCGGGCCCCGAATTAGCCCCAACACTGTCAAATGTCGGCCCATAGTCGATACCAGCTTGCTTCACCCTGGAAAAAATCTCGTCGAACTCCTTTCTGGAGACCGCGAACGCATAATGCTCAAACCCCTTCGTACCCCAGGGCGCGAGCTGGATCTGAAATTTTTCACCGGTGCGTATGACAGTGAACGGCCCGTCCACGCCAGTATTCTCAAAGCCCAACACCCCCGTGTAAAAAGCGACACTCTTATCGAGTTCATTCACCTTAAGAATAATGTGATCAAGTTCCACCATGGCTATTTACCTGTTTGAGAATATCTCGACCCGCATTTTTCGTTCACTGGATTGTAATAAGGTCGGTCACCGGCTGGTTCCCCATGCGTTCATATTCCCCGTAAACGCCGAGACCTGCCTTGTTGAAAGATGGAAACACGTCATCCACCACTGGCTGGCCGGTTGAAGTTGATCTTGCCCGATGAATTTTCGAAGCGTATTCGATCGCAATCTCGTTATAGCGACGCTGGTCTTCGGTGACTTCTAGCTGTGACATAACATTGACTCCGCTAAGTTAGAAATAGAACACCTATGCCGTTCCGGGTCAAACCCGCCTTAGCCAAAGGCACCCAAACGCTTCAGGTCGTCTACTTCTGACTCACTATAGCCCAGTGATAATGCTACTTCCCTATTGTGTTCACCGAGTCCAGGGGCAGCAAAATTAACGTCACCAGGTTCATTCTGAAACTTAATCGGAATACCAATGTGCTCGTTACCCTCACTATCTTCGATAATCATTTCCCGAAACCGGGTCTGTGGATCATCCATCCCCTGCCGTAAATCGTTGACGGGCGCAAAGGCCGCGTCCACATCATCGAACCACTTCACCCAGTACGACTGGTTCTGACGAACAAACTGTTCCCGGAAAAATTCACGGACCGGTTCCTGATTTTTACCCGGCGGGGGTTCACACAATGGGATCAGGTCTTCCCTTCCAAACTTTTTCAGGACAGATTCCGCAAAATGGATTTCTGAAGCCCCCAGAACAACAAACTTCTTGTCCTTCGTTTCATAAATGTTGTACATGGCATAACCACCCCAAATTCTTTCATCTTTAATGACAGGTGGTTTTTTATCCGCGAAAACACTGCCCATAGAATTGGGCAGACAGGCAATCAGCGAATCCATCATGGCCAGGTCAATGCAGTCTCCCTGGCCGGTATCTTTCTTACGAAGCAGCGCCATCAGGACCGCAGACAGGCCAATAGTCGCAGCCAGCATGTCGGCTGCCGGTAGCGCCGGAATTGTCGGTTTACCATCGAAACCCAGGTTCCCGCTTAGCACTCCAGCATAAGCCTCTGTCGCCAGGTCATGTGCCGGTTTCTTTACATAGGGACCCGTCTGCCCAAAGGCTGAAAGTGAAGCGTAAACAACCCCAGGGTTAACGGCCTTGATCTGTTCATAGCTCATCCCCAGCCTCTCCACTACACCTGGACGAAAAGCCTCGATCACAACATCCGCTGAAGCTGCGAGCTTTAGCGCCAGCGCCTTACCCTCTGCATTCTTCAGGTCGAGCTGAACGCTTCGCTTGCCCCTGTGGGTGTTTGAAAAATAGACGGACACGCCGTTTCGTGTCTGCCCGATCGAACGATTAGGTTCGCCGGCACCCCTCGGCTCCAGCTTGATCACATCGGCGCCATGATCCGCCATCATCTGCGTAAGAAGTGGTCCTGGCAGGAACAACGACAGGTCCAGGACCCTAATACCTTCTAGTTTCATTTTTATTTCCCTAAACGAGCTGCATTCGCAGGCAATTTAATTTGTTATACGGGCTCTTTCTGCCCTTCTGAGTGATGCTCTGCTAGATGTCCTCGAAGATCCAAGGCAACTTTCAGCGCCCCAGCTTGCACGAAGTTATGGCGCGTAGCTTGGCCATGACCGCTTATCAGGAACGAACAAGCCTTCCTGGTCTTGCGCCGGTATCTTCGTCATGACGACGAGTGATGACGCCATCAATCAAGGTCGCAATATACCCCCTGGCGCCCTGCATCAGCCGTCCGCCACCAGCAGGCAGGTCATTCTGGATGGCCAGTTCACCAAGCCCAAGGTTTTCATAGTCGATAACATTGATATCTGCTCGCATTCCAGGCGCAATCAAACCGCGGTCGTGAAACCCAAACAATTCCGCATTTCGGCGAGTTGCGCGGTGAATAACGTGCGCGAGCGGTAACGTCTGCCCCCGGGTCCGATCCCGAGTCCAGTAACTCAATTGATAGGTCGGATTTACCGCGTCAAAGATCAACGAAACATGTGCGCCCGCATCTGATAAGCCAGTGACCGTCGCACTATCCAGTTGCATCTCTCTTACCGCATCTAGATTAAATTCTGAATAGTTCGTAAAAAACAGAATCGCCATTCGACCAGGTTCAGCCACAAGGTAATCATACAAAACAGACTCTGGCGACAGATTAGACTCGGCCGCCAGTGAGGCAATGCTTTCTTTTTGCGACGGTTCGTAGGTACTGTCACTGCGCAATGGGAACAGGGTATCGAAGGTCGGTTCAATGTGGGATATACCGAACTCCATTGAGCCCACCGGCACCCCATCTATTTCGTTAGCTTCCATCAAAATCGACTGCTTAACTTCAGGCTTCCTGAGTTCAGCAAGAAGTTCGCCAAGCGGCAGGTCACGTAGCTTTCGAAAAGTCGGTTTCAGCATCCACAGGTGGTAAGTTTGCATACCGAACACCAGTCCGGTGGGTCTGCTGCCAACCTGCGGATAGACATTTGCACCATTCCGGTTGGCTCGCTTGACTTGGGCGATCGCTTCACGCCATTTATCTGCCCAGTCATCGATCTGGAACAGCGTAAAGGTCGCCGGCCTGCCACTTTCGCGGCTGACATTTGCAATCAGGTCTATCTCTTGCTCAAGCGACGCATGTTCCCTAAAACCTTCACGGCCGGGACCCAGCGTACTTGAAGGAATAATCTGGAACACACCCTTGCCCGCTCGTTTAAGCGCCTGGGCAATCACCATCACTTCGGTATCATTAGCAAACGTGCCCGGTACCGGTTCACCTTGAATCGAACGATGCCCAAGGATTCTGGACGTTGAAAAACCGACGGCACCCGCTTTCAGCGCCTCCTCTACGATCCGGCCCATCTCTACCAGATCATCTTCGGTCGCCGCCTGGTTAGTTCGACCTCGGTCGCCCATGACATAGTTACGGACGGCACCGTGTGGTACCAGTGAGCTGATGTTAATGGCGTATTCACGACCAGCCAGAAAGTCCAGATACTCAGGGTAAGTTTCCCATGAACCCCAGGGCATTCCTTCATAGAGCGCAGTTCCCGGAATATCCTCTACACCTTCCATCAGGTCGATCAGGTCTTTTTCAGCACCGGGTGCAACCGGCGCGAATCCAACACCACAATTTCCCATCACAATGGTACCAACGCCATGGCTGGCAGAAGGATTCATCTCGTCATCCCAGGTAACCTGGCCGTCATAGTGAGTATGGATATCGACCCAGGCCGGCGTAACGATCGCGCCCCGCGCATCAATGGTCTGCGCTGCAGCACCGACTTCACCAACTTCACCAACTTCAACTATCCTTCCGTTTTTTATGGCGATGTCAGCCTGCACCGGCTCGGCGCCGGAACCATCAAAAACCTGGCCACCGGTAATAATCATGTCATGCATTGTATTCTCGCTGTACATTTACGCTGCCAATAGTCGGTTCACATTATCAGAAGCACTCTAGGAAAACCGCAACCTACCCGCATTGAATACCACCGTGACAGAGGACAACGCCATAGCCAGGCCTGCGAACGCTGGATTGATAAGCAGGCCAAAAAAGGGGTATAGCACACCCGCCGCGACAGGAATCAGAAGGATATTGTATCCAAAGGCAGCGGCCAGGTTCTGGCGGACATTGGAGAGCACTTGGCGTGAAAGCCGGATCATCTGCTCGATGCCCTTTAGAGAACCGTCCCTTAGCGTCACATCGGCACTTTCCAGAGCGACATCGGAACCCAACCCCATGGCAAAACCGACATCCGCCGCTGACAATGCAGCGGCGTCGTTAATGCCGTCACCGACCATTGCCACTTTATGCCCAGCTGCCTGAAACGCCTGAATCAACGCCAGTTTCTTCTCAGGGGACACTTCTGCGTGGATCTCAGTAATGCCGACCTGCTCTGCCACCACTTCTGCAATCGCGCTACGATCCCCCGTGAGCATTACTGGAGTGACCCCCATGGCAAACAGAGATTGGATTGTTTCCCTCGCGCCTTCCCTGACTTTATCGATAAGTACAAAATGGCCGACGTAAGCTGAGCCCACCGCCAACGCGACTACGGTTCCGATCCGGTCGACCTCTGGCACGCCGGATATCCGTCGCTGTTTCAGAAAATTCAAACTCCCGAGAACCAGCTCATCTCCAAGAAATTCTGCTACAACACCACCACCCGGATATTCAGTGATTGATGACACTTCTGCGGGGGTGATATGACGACTGAGACAAACGCTCACTATCGATTTGGCAACGGGGTGGGCCGACTGTTGCTCCAGGCCCAATACGATAGAGAGATCCTGGGCGTTCAATCCATCAATGGTATTCACCTCAGGTTCGCCCATGGTTAGCGTGCCTGTCTTGTCCAGCACGACAATATCCAATGTCGATGCTACCTGCAGAACTTCACTGTTTCTAATCAGAAGACCGTTCGTCGCCGCCCTCCCTATCCCGACCATGATCGACATTGGAACAGCCAGGCCGAGCGCACAGGGGCAAGCTATAATCAGCACACTCATCGCCGTCACAAACGCGAAGGACAACGGAGGTTCTGGTCCTACTAGCCACCAGGTCATGAACGTCAAACCAGCAATCAGAATAATTACAGGCACAAAAACAGCAGTGATCTGATCGACCAGTCGGGCAACCGGTGGCTTGGAGTTTTGCGCCTCATTGACCAGCCGCCTGATGGCCGCAAGACGAGTCTCCTCACCCACACTTGCCGCTTCAACCAGCAGTGAACCATCGATATTCAGTGTACCCGCTGATACCCCGCTCCCCTTTAACAATGGAATCGCCAGTGATTCACCGGTAAGCAGGGATTCATCTGCAGAGCTCTTCCCGTCAACGACAATGCCATCAACCGGAAAGTTTTCTCCTGGTCGAATTCTAAGCTGCTGTCCCGGCTCTACATCAGCGACAGGCACCAGGCGCTCTTCATCACTATCAATTAGCGTGACGAACCGAGGTGTCAGGTCGTACAGCTTCTGTATCGCGAGGGACGCCCTGGAGCGAGCATTCATCTCCAGCGCTTTACCCAAATTGACGAAGCCAATAACGAACAAGGCTGCCTCAAAGAACTGATGCTGGCTGCCTATCGGTAATAGTTCAGGATAAAGAATAACCACCATCGAATAAATCCAGGCAGAACCCGTACCAAGCACAATCAAAGTGTCCATCGTGGTGGAAAGATGCCTGGCGGCACTCAGGGCGCCGCGGAAGAAATGCCCTCCGGCAATCAGCATACAGGCCAAGGTCGCGATACCAATAGCCACCCAGACAATTGTGACATCGAAAGATGGCAGCATCCCGAACCACATGTCGGCCATTAACAGCGAACCACCCGCCAACGCCAAAGAGGATCGAAATAGCGACCTTCTCAGCAGGTCAACCGCTTCATTTTCCTGCGACTCAATCGAATTTTGATATAATAAACTGGCGTCATATCCGGCATCGTTCACTGCACGGATCAACGCCGAAGCAGGGGTCTCCCCTGTGACTGCAGCTGTTTGACCGGCAAAGTTGACTGAGGCTATTTGCACGCCGGGCACATCTTTAAGCGCAGCCTCCACCGTCCGAACACAGCCCGCGCATGACATGCCGTTCACCGACAGAAGGATGGTTTCTTGAGTATCTGGTTTATTCATACCAGCACTATAAACGTTGGAGTAGCTTCAGAGTCCAGTCTGTATTTACAACCCTGATTACACAAATCTAATCGTTAGTGAACGGCGTGGCCCATAGAATCGTCACCACGCCGCGCCACTGAAGGGGTCAGACGGGGTCGGCAATTTTGAGCAATTGCTTACCTAGGTTCTTACCGGTAAACAAACGATTCAACGTGTCGGGGATGTTTTCAAACCCTTCCTGTAAATCAATCTGGAACTTGAGTTCACCGGACCCTACCCAACCGAGGAGCTCCTCAACTGCGATACCCGCCCGATCCATATAATCAATAACAATGAACCCTTCCATACGGGCGCGCATAATGACGAGGTTCATCAGGTTAACGGGCCCAGGAACCGGCTCGGTTGCATTGTAGGCCGAGATACCACCGCAAAGCACAACCCGCGCTTTCATGTTGATGTGATTGAGTGCTGCCTCAAGAATGTCACCGCCAACATTGTCGAAGAAGACATCGACCTTGTTTGGACAGGTTTCACCAATCCTCTCATCAACATTTTCATTCTTGTAATCGATGACGTCATCGAACCCTAGCTCGTCTTTCAGCCACTGGCATTTTTCAGCTCCCCCCGCGATGCCGACGACCCGACAGCCTTTGATCTTGGCGATCTGCCCAGCAACGGAACCCGTTGCCCCAGCGGCGCCGGAAACAAGCACGGTCTCGCCCGCTTTAGGCTCACCCAGGTCGAGTAATCCCCAGTATGCAGTCAACCCCGTAATACCCAGAACGGACATCATCATTTCAGGTGAAATACCATCTGGCACCTTCGACAAGCCCATAGGACCCTGTCCGGGCGCAGCAACTACAAAATCCTGCCAACCTCCAGTCGTCTGTACCAGATCACCCTTGGCGAAATCCGGGTGATTGGTTTCCAGCACCTGGCCGACGGAACCTGCTCGCATCGGCTCACCTAACTGGACTGGCGGAAGATAGCTCTCACGGTCTTCCATCCAGCCACGCTGGGTCGGGTCAAAGGACAGAAACAGGTTTCTGACAAGAACCTCACCTTCACCCGGCTCCGGTATTGGATTCTCGGCATATTCAAAGTTTTCCTTGTTAACCACACCATGTGGGCGTTTCGCGAGTAACCACTGGCGATTTGTGTTCATAACTGTTCCTGATTCGTTAATTTAGGCGGGCATTATACCCTTGATCCAAGAAATTCTACGCTGAGCCATGGAAACCGGTTCACGCATCGGGATACTGAAACAACTTCGGGGACCTGCCAGACGACAACGAGTTTCTTGTTATGAATGGACAGATGGAAGCGACATCCGATCATCTTGCGCCACCTAATATCGGAGAAAAGATAACTGCTTATCCAGTTAGGTTTAACTTCACAGCTTTGCGAAAAGAAAACCAAACATCACGCAGAAATTTTGCAGGTAAGACCCTGGCACGATGGTGCATAGTTGGCAAAGGACACTTTTCTTGACAATTTTGGTAACAACCGTTGCTAATTTTACAAGTCTTTCGCTAAGGTGACGCAACTCACTATCAAGACAAGACCTATTCGTCTGTCACCCCCAAAGGAGCCTAATATGGAAAAAGCATCAGATCTCTTTATTGAATGTCTCGAAGCCGAAGGATGTGAATACATTTTCGGTATTCCCGGCGAAGAGAACCTCGATTTCCTCGACAGCCTCAGCCGATCGAAGAAAATAAAGCTGGTACTTACTCGCCACGAACAAGGTGCGGGTTTTATGGCCTCTGTCTACGGCCGTCTGACCGGCAAGACCGGCGTCTGTGTTTCTACGCTTGGACCTGGCGCGACAAATTTTACCACTGCAGCGGCTTATGCACAGCTGGGTGGCATGCCTATGATGATGATCACCGGTCAGAAGCCCGTAAAGAAATCGAAACAGGGTCGGTTCCAAATTCTCGACGTTGTCGAGATGATGAAGCCGATCACGAAATACGCTATCACGCTGGTTGCTGGCGACAACATTCCCTCGCGTATCCGCGAAGCTTACCGGCTTGCTGAGGAAGAAAAACCTGGAGCCGTTCATATAGAACTGCCGGAAGATATCGCTGACGAACAAACAGATGCGCGTCCCATCCCTAAATCGGCTGTGCGTCGCCCTGTGCCAGAAGTAAAGTCCATCACCATGGCCCTGGAAAAGCTGCACGCCGCAAAATCGCCGATCATCATTATCGGCGCTGGCGGCAATCGAAAAATGACGTCGAAGATGTTGACGAAGTTTATTGACAAAACAGGAATTCCGTTCGTGACCACCCAGCTTGGTAAAGGCGTGGTTGATGAGCGTCATCCGTTGTTCATGGGTTGCGCTGCCCTATCAGCAGGCGACTATGTTCACCGCGCGATCGACGCCGCCGACCTGATCCTGAATATCGGCCATGACGTAATCGAAAAACCACCATTTTTCATGAAGCCGGGCGGCACCGAAGTAATACACATTTCATACAACACTGCAGAAGTTGACCCTGTCTACTTCCCGCAAGTTGAGGTGATCGGTGACATCGGAAACGCGGTTTGGGAACTGAATAACGGCGCTAAGAAAGGCTCCGAAGCGGACTGGGACTTTACCCGCATGATGGCTATTCGCGAACATCACGACGCCAACATCCTTGAAGGGGCTGACGACGCGCGCTTCCCTTGCTATCCACAGCATGTCGTCAGAAAGGTCCGCGAAGCACTTCCAGACGACGGCATGATCTGCCTCGACAACGGTGTCTATAAGATCTGGTTCGCCCGAAATTATCGCGCCCATCAGCCCAACACCGTGCTGCTGGATAACGCGCTGGCGACAATGGGCGCCGGCCTGCCATCCGCCATGGCGGCGCATATGGTCTATCCGGACCGCAAGGTTCTGGCGATTTGCGGCGATGGCGGGTTTATGATGAACTCGCAAGAACTGGAAACAGCCGTACGCGAGAAGATGAACATCGCTGTCCTGGTCCTGAACGATAACTCATTCGGTATGATCCGCTGGAAACAGGCCAATATGGGCTTTGATGATTGGGGCCTTCAATACGGCAACCCGGATTTCGTCAAGTATGTAGAAGCTTATGGCGGCATCGGCCATCGGGTGGAATCGGCAGAGGCGCTGCCCGGGATTCTGAACACCGCGCTTTCCACGCCGGGTGTTCACCTAATCGATTGCCCCGTGGATTATGTAGACAACGACCAGATCCTGAACATCGACATCAAGAAACATTCAGCCTCCATCTAAGTCCGCTGATAGCCGTGAGGGGCCTGCGAGCCCCTCGCCATTTCTGACAACTAACACTTCAAGGAGACCTATCATGTCCACGCTTCAGGCCAAATACCCCTACTATCTGAACAACAAAGCGGTTTACGCCAACGAGGACCTGGAGGTCACCGACAAGTATACCGGTGAAGTCGCCACGCGCTGCGCGCTGGCAGACCCCAAGGCTATCGACGAAGGCATCGCCGGGGCTGTTCGCGCGACGGAACCCATGGCGAAAATGCCATCCTACGAGAAGAAAGCGATCCTGAAACATTGCGTTACCCGCTTTGGTGAACGATTCGACGAACTGGCTATGGCACTCTGCATAGAAGCCGGCAAGCCAATCAATGATGCCGAAGGCGAGGTGACACGCCTGATCGACACGTTCCAGATCGCCGCCGAGGAATCGACCCGTATGCACGGTGAATTGCAGGCGTTGGATATTTCACCCCGCGCAGAAGGCTATCAGGGGATGTGGAAACGGGTCCCAATCGGCCCTTGCTCTTTCATCTCGCCCTTTAACTTTCCGCTGAACCTTGCCGCGCACAAGATTGCTCCGGCACTGGCCGTCGGTTGCCCATTTGTGATGAAGCCCGCGTCCCGAACACCACTCGGCGCCATCATCATGGGCGAAATTCTAGCAGAGACGGACCTACCGGAAGGCGCATTCTCTATACTCGCCTGTTCGCGCGACGGCGCTGATCAGTTTACCGTCGATGACCGACTTAAGCTGCTGTCCTTCACCGGCTCTCCCGGTGTTGGTTGGGATTTGAAGGCACGCTGCGGTAAAAAGAAGGTTGTTCTGGAGCTAGGGGGCAACGCCGCTGTTGTAGTAGACGCGGACACCAAAAATCTGGACGACGCTGTCAATCGCATCATCTTTGGTGCCTTCTACCAGTCCGGCCAATCTTGCATCGGCGTTCAACGTATCATGATCCATGAAGACATTTATGATGTGATGAAAGAAAAGTTGGTCGCCAAAACGGTAACGCTCGTCAAAGGCGATCCGAAGATCCGCGAGACCTTCATAGGGCCAATGATCTCGGAGAAAGAAGCATCTCGTCTACACAGTTGGATCGAAGCGGCGGCCTCTGCTGGCGGTAAGATCCTTTGCGGTGGCACCCGCGACGGTGCGATGCTGGATGCGACGTTAATGGAAAATGTTCCGCTGGACCAGGACCTGTGTGTGGAAGAGGCGTTTGGCCCTGCAGCCGTCCTCCAGAAATTCTCCACATGGAACGACGCTATCTCGATGGTAAATGACAGCAAATTTGGACTGCAGGCAGGCATCTTCACCCGCGACTTCTACAAAGTGCAGCAGGCATGGGACGAAATGGAAGTTGGCGGCGTCGTGGTCGGAGATGTGCCCTCCTACCGTGTAGACAACATGCCTTATGGCGGCGTGAAAGATTCAGGGATAGGCAGAGAGGGCGTTCTCTTTGCGATGGAAGACATGACTGAAATCCGCAATCTGGTCATCCGCACGCCGCCATCATAATCTGCTGACCTTTTGCACAATTGAAAAGCGCAGAACCATGCTTGACGCTTTTCAATTGTGCCTCTCTAAGGAACAGAGTGAATCGGTTAGGTGCCCTGGCCTAGGATCAAGTTAAGCAGCAAAACAGGCCAGGCAATACAGCGTTCGAACTCGCAGCGAAGATCGCACCATACCCTGAACCAATCAGATAAGCCTAAACACTGTTCGCGCTAGAAGCGCGAATAGCTCACCACTCCAGGTCATCAGGAATTGGATAGTCTTTATAGGGATCGTCTTCATCAACGATTTCATTTGAACGGTCATGCAGAAACAACACCGTCTCGGCACTACGCGCTTCAATTTTTCGCGCCACCACTTCTGGCACAAGATCGTACTTATCACCGGCCAGAACGATTGCCAGGTAACCTTTGTTCAACTGCATTTTGTTTTCTTCAGAAATATAAATTTTCTTGATCTTGGTCTGATCGTTGAAATTATAAGCAACATTACCGTCCTGACGCTGCGAGTTTGATGCGATCAACTGCTTAACCTGCGCGGATAAAGCTTTCTCTTTAGCCAACTCATTAAGCCTTTCATTTTTCTGGCGATCTTCATCGAGTTTTTTTAGTCGCGCGGCTTCAACTTCCTCCTTCGCCTCGTCAACATCTATTCCCTTTTTAATACGCAGATCGGAACGCAACGCTCCTTTTTCTGCTTTGCGCACCTGTTTAGCAGTGACAAGGCCAGCTTCTTTTAATTGATCTCTCAGGCTCCCGAGAGGCTTTTTCTTTTTAGACATGTAAACCCCACCACCTATCGACTAAGAGAAACTGAATCCTGTAATTGGTCATAGTTCTGATAACCCAGCATCGGCGTTACATATCGCTGCCAGGCCTGATCAAGTTCCGATTGAAGCTCAGCTGAAATCTTCTGTTTCGAATCACCCACCCTGCCCGTCACCACCATTTCCAGCACACCACCAGGCACCAACTCCTGATACTTTTCCTTATGTCGCGACATAAACCCAAAGGTAGCCTGTTCAACCACCTTCTGTTGAAGGGTTTTGCTGGGATCAAGCTCCATAAACTGGGCGATTCTTCTGACAGCAGCAGGCAAATTCAACTTCATATCTTCGTAGGCGATATAGAGCACCTGACCGTCGTAATCTGCGGAATGAAAATCAACCAGGTGCTGATAATAATTCAGTCGAAACATGTTCTGCGGGCCGCTACTGCGATCCAGCAGGAAAAACTGTCTTGCCATCATTTCAATGGAAATGACATCAGGGTCAAACAGCACGCCTGACCAGAAATTATAATAGGAAACCAACGTGTCTCCAGGGTTCCTGATGATGTTAATTACCTTGCCACCAGGCGGTAATTCAGAGAGCTGCATATGGGACTTGAACAGGTGCGGCGAAAATTTCTGGGGTCTGGACAGGTCATGTCCAAACCGATATCCCATTTCCAACCATGGGAACACTTCACTAATATTGTCAAAACTAACATCGCCCGCCGAACGCAGCCCGTGGGCAATCTGGGCAGCCCAGGTGGTTCCACACTTTGGAAAAGTCGAGATCACAACCTCAGTCGCTTCCATCGGCTCAGAGAGTGCCTGCAAAGCCTGCGCCTCAAAGGGCTGGCTGACGTTCTGTAGCAGTTGCTCTTCTGTTTCAATCATGGCGTTATCGTACCCAAAGGAAAAAAGCTTACCTCACCTTAGACATTGATTAAACCGACCCTCGAATTATCGGATGGGAAACGAAACATAACTGTTTTCAACATCCTGGCAGGCCTCATCATCGTCAAATCGAGTGCACCGCTTGCTGGCGCGGATGAGCGACATCGAGGGATTTTCAAGATTCGGATCAATATTCTGCTGCGCTTACGATACAGAGCCAACAGCCAAAGGAAGCCGCAAAAACAGTTTTACTGAAAGAATCAACTTAATATCAATCCAGAGATTGGGAGGGACGTTGAAATTAGCTATACTCCGCGCCTTCGTGCCATATTTCACGATTTGATAAGCACCCAGGGACGTAGTTAATTGACGGGCAATATATCGGCTTCACAGATCGCGAGAGACTTCGCCTCGCCTTCTTATACTAAAGCACTCTTTCAGTTCGGCAACTCGTTGATACTCTATGTAACATCAGTTTATCTGATGTTCGCATTACTCCCGGTTTCCTATGGCTATGTCCTCGCGATCTCTCTGCTTGCGACGGTGGCTCACGTTCGACTATTCATGATTGGGCACGACTGTGCCCACCAGTCTTATTTGCCAAGAAAAGGCTGGCAGAACAAGGCACTTGGCAACTTTATTGGCGTATTGACCAACACCCCTCTCGACTATTGGGGTAGTCAGCATCTGATGCACCACCAGACCGTTGGAAACCTGGATCGAAGGGGTTACGGCGATGTTGTTACACTCACGACCAAAGAATTCAGGGCGACAGCTTTCTGGAGTCGTGTCTGGTACCGGATCGGCCGCAATCCACACATTCTCATGTTCATTTTCGCTCCTATCCATTTTCTCATCATGCAGCGATTCCCATTTGAACAAAAAAGGGCACCCCGAAAAGTCTGGCTAAGCATTATGGGCACCAATCTCGGAATGGTGATTTATTATGGAGCGTTAATTTCGTTTTTCGGACTGGAACCTGTGCTCCTCGTTTTTGCACCAATATTGCTAATGTCCTCGACCATCGCCGTCTGGCTGTTTTATGTCCAGCACCAATTTGACGAAGCCTATTGGGAGCGAGAGGAAGCGTGGGACTATAAAGATGCAACCCTGAAAGGCAGCTCATTTTATAACCTGCCTCGATGGCTGCACTGGGCAACCGGTAATATCGGCTACCACCACCTGCACCACCTGAATCCAAAGATCCCGAACTACAAGCTGGCCGCCTGCCACTACTCGGACCCAATGCTTCAGGAAGGTAAATCAATTACCTTCTGGGAAAGTTTTCGCCTGGCGAACCTTGCATTGTGGGATGAATCAGCAAGGCGCCTCATTTCTTTTGCAGAATTCGATCGAACGAGCGAACCCACGCCTTAGCGCTGAACATTGTTCAATATCTGATCCAGCTAAACCGTTGCACGAAAATGTCTGGTAGCAGACAGCGCCCGAAGTTGTTCGGCTGCCTGCTCGGCCGTAATGTCACGCTGCCCTTCTCCCAGCATTTCAAAGCCAACCATAAACTTCCTGACCGTTGCCGACCGCAACAGTGGCGGATAAAAATGCGCATGTAGTTGCCAATGATCACGGTTGTTATCCATGCCCGCCACGATACCTGGAGCCTGGTGCCATCCCATGGAATACGGGAAACTCGTCTCGAAAAGGTTGTCGTACCTGGTAAGGCAGCGCTTCAGTATATTCGCCAGTGATCGATGCTCACCCGCATCCAATTCGCCTAGATGCCGCACATGCCTGCGTGGCAATAAAAGCAATTCATAAGGCCACAGTGCCCAATAAGGAACGACCGCTAGCCAGTGGTCATTTTCCTCCACTGTACGCGCACCGTCATGTCGTTCCGCGGCGGCATAGTCCAGCAGCATCGGTGAACCATGGTCCAGGAAATAGGCTCGAAGGTTTGCATCTACCTGCGCCGGTTCACTCGGCAAATAATGGCTTGCCCAAACCTGGCCGTGCGGGTGTGGGTTGGAGGAACCCATAATGGCACCCTTGTTTTCGAATAACTGAACCCAGGCGTGGCTCTGGACCAATTCAACGTACTGGTCTCGCCAGAGCTCTACCACCCCGGTAATCTCATCAACCGTCATCTCTGGCAAGGTCAGGTCATGACGTGGTGAGAAACAAATCACTCGGCATTGTCCTGTCACCGGTTCTGACCGCATCAATTGTCCTTCGCTGGTCCCCTGGGCAATCGCACCGTCTAGCGTCAGGGCCGCGAAGTCATTGTCGAACACATAAGTCGTCGAGTAGTCGGGATTGGCCTCACCGCTTGCACGTGTATTCCCCGGGCACAGGTAGCAATCCGGACCATGCCGGAGTCTGTCACCAAGGTCCGGCTCTTCCTGCTTTCCCTGCCAGGGGCGTTTTGTGCGATGTGGCGACACCAGCACCCATTGCTGTAACAGCGGATTAAAACGACGGTGCGGATGATCCACCGGATTGAACTGGATTCCCCCCCCGTTACTCATTGTTGGTGCTCATGATCTCTTGGGCCCCAGGGCCAATCTCCACAGGATAAAATTCTGCGTCATAGCCGATCTCTGCCCGGTAAGCAGTCCCGACAACTTCCGAGAACTGTCCGATGCTAGATGTTTTTATTAATACAAGACCACAACCACCGAAACCGGCCCCCATCATTCGCGCACCCAGAACACCGGGTTGTCGCTGGGCAAGGCCTATTAATGTATCCAATTCATGACCGGTCACTTCATAATCCTGTTGCAGGGAACGATGACTCTCGTTCAGGAGCTTGCCAAATCCTTCGATGTCACCTCTCGACAGTCTACTTGCCGCCTGAGACACGCGATCATGTTCGCTGACAACATGCCGTACACGCCTGCACAGTATTGGATCGTCAATACGGTCCAGCGCATCGTTCACAAGATCAATGGGCAACTCGCAGAGTGTACTTATGCCAAACACTGGCTGCAGAATAGACAGTGCCAGCGCTACTTCCTCGCAGCGTTTATTATAGGCTGACTCGCCTAAGCGACGCTGCTTGCAGCTATTGACGATCAACAAACTGTAATCGCCCAATTCAACTCCATAGTAACTGATGGAAAGGTCGCTGCAATCCATCAGCATCGCATGGTTTTCCTTACCCAGCGCAATGGCGCCCTGGTCCATGATGCCGCAGTTGACACCGACAAACTCATTTTCAGCTCGTTGCGCCAACCAGCTCAATGCCTGCCGATTGACAAAGTTGTCGTCCGAACTGGAATAACCAGTGAATGTCTCGATCAGCACTGCGATGCCCACTTCCAGAGAAGCCGACGAAGACAGGCCACCACCCGGTATATCACCGCCAACAGCCACGTCCAGACCAGGGACCTCGACATTAACCTTGCCGTACTCAACAAACACCCCTTTGACATAATCACCCCAATGGGTCGGTGTGCTTCGCTGCAATGCACCCGCAGGATCGAACTCAACCTTACCGGGCTCGTTGATTGACACCACCCGAATTGTCCCCAGACCGTTAGGTTGCGCAATAATAACCGTGCCGAACTGGACCGCCGCCGGAAAGACCAGGCCGCCACAATAATCGATATGTTCCCCGATCAGGTTAATTCGAGCTGGCGAAAAGAAGCGGCGAACGCTAGCCAAATGGTTAAGCGTCCCATAGCTATTTTTGAATAGACCCTGCACTTGTTTCAGTAAATTAACATGCATACGACTGTATAAGCCCTCTGTTAAACGGGTTGTTCTACCATAGGCAGCACTCCGTGCGCTATGAACCATCAGCAATAACACAGCTAAATGGTATTCCACAGAGTTGACTTTGACCGCAAGCGACGACACATTAGAGTCCTCACACTCTGACTGTGTCTTAAAAATGACCACAACAACTCACAAAACATTCTGCCGCTATTGCCATGCCTATTGCCCCATGTTGGCGGAGGTCTCCGACGGAAAAGTTCTGTCTGTTAAACCTGATACCGATAACGAGATGTATGGTGGTTATACCTGTATTAAAGGCAGACAGCTGGTCGAGCAAATGTACCAACCGCAACGGATGACGACCTGTAAGGTCAAGAACAGTAAGGGGGAATTCGAAGACATTAACAGCGAGAAAGCCCTCGATGAAATCGCCGAGCGTGTCAGCAAACTCGTTGAAGAACACGGACCTCGTTCTATCGCCACTTACAACGGCACCGTCGCATTCCAGAATTCTGCGCAGCTTGTTTATAGCCGGGAATGGCACAACGCGCTGAAATCACCCTCTTATTATACGAGTGTGACCATCGACCAACCGGCCAAAGTCTTTGTAGGCTCCCGCATGGGCTACTGGACCGCAGGGGGTCATTACTTTCACGACTCCGACGTTGCGATGATTATTGGTAATAATCCACTCGTGTCGCACTACGCACCTCCGGGTGGAGTTCCTTCTGTCAGCCCGTCAGACCAAATTCGCAAAGCAAGAAAGCGCGGGCTCAAACTGATTGCTATTGACCCAAGGGTAACAGAGCTGACGCGTCGCTCAGACATCCACCTGCAAATCAAACCGGGTGAAGACGCCACGTTACTCGCTGGAATAATTAGAGTGATCCTAACTGGGGAACTGCACGATACTGAATTCTGTGAGCAGTTCACCAGCGGGCTTGATGAACTTCGAGCCTCTGTTGAAGAGTTTGACCTTGCGACGGTCTCTGCCCGCACTGAAATTCCTGAAGACCTGATCCTTGAAGCTGCCAAAACATTTGCGGCAGGCCCCAGAGGCGTTGCCATCACCGGGACGGGTCCGGAAATGGGCGCCCACCCCAACCTGACACAGCACCTGGCAGCCTCTCTGAACACTATTTGTGGCCGCTACTACCGTGCGGGGGACACGCACCCCAACCCTGGCTCACTGGCTCCGGAAGCCCCCAAATTTGCCAATGTATTTGAATCCCCGGTCGCCTGGGGCCGAGGCGATCGCAGCCGCACACACCCTGACCTTGGCGAGCTCGCCTCCCCGACAGGCGTTCGCGAAATGCCGACCTCACAGCTGGCTGATGAGATACTCATGCCCGGTGAAGGCCAAATAAAAGCACTATTCGTTATTGCCGGTAACCCCCTGATGGCATTTCCGGACCAGGAAAAGGCATTTGCGGCGCTGCAGGAGCTCGATCTGCTGGTCTGTATTGACCCTTACATGTCCGCAACTGCAGAAATGGCCGACTATATATTGGCACCAAAACTCACTCTCGAGCGTGAGGACGTCACACTGCTTGCCGACTACTGGTACGAAAAACCCTACAGCCAATACAGCAAGGCCGTAGTAGAAACCGACCACGACGTGATCGAAGAATGGGAATTCTATTGGGGTCTTGCCAAACGAATGGGTTTGGAAGTGACGATTAAAAATAACATCATTCCCAACGACCGAAAACCAACCAAGTTTGAGATACTGCAGGCCATCACGAAAGGCTCACGCGTGGATCTGAGTTTCTTAAGAGACAATCCAGGCGGGCATATCTTTGAAGACTTGAAGGTTGAAGTCCAGCCTGCACCCGAAGGCAGAACTGGCCGACTAAAGCTCTTCCCTGTGGGCGTCGCCGAAGAGTTTCAGGCCCTGAAAGAGAGCGTTGAGACAGAAGAAGATTACAGTCATCAGTTGATTGGGTTTCGTAGCAAATACGTTCTTAATTCGTTTGGTCGAACCCTGCCGGCAATCCTGGCAAAATCAGGTACCACCAACCCCGCACACATCCACCCGGATGACCTGGCGGCAATGAATATTACCGATGACAGTGAAGTGGTGATTCAATCACCTCACGGGTCGATTCCGGCCATCGTCAAAGCCAACGACCGAATCAAACCCGGTGTGGTTGCCATGCACCACTGCTGGGGAGTGGCACCCGGACAGCAGGCCCCGGTTCGCGAGGTCGGCTCAAATACCAACCTGCTGGTCAACGGCGAAAAAGAACTCCAGCAGTTTACCGGGATGACACGCTCCAGCGGCATCCCGATCAATATTCATCCAATCTAGTACCTAAGCTGGCAAGAGAGATGTAATGCACAAACAAGTTGCCAGGATCATTACATTGTCTAGTCCGCGGCGAGTCAGGCTGTCACACAACCTATGATCAATCGCTTTATTATCGTCGCATTATTATTAGGCCTCGTCTTCGGTAGCATATTCGGCTGGAAAGCCTACCAGCAGAGACAGATGGCTGAGCAACTTGCGGCGAGGGGACCTTCGACTGTCACCGTTGCAACCGCCATCGCAACAACAGAAACCTGGGCACACAAAATCAACACGGTTGGCAGTCTTCGTGCAATTCAGGGCGTAGAAGTCAGCGCGGAAGTTTCAGGCGTTGTGGCAGAAATAAGTTTTGTCTCCGGATCGAGAGTCGAAGCCGGCGCTCAACTACTAGAGCTGGATGACACCGCAGAGGCAGCCGAACTGCGCTCACTAGATGCACAACTGGAACTGGCAAAACAGGACTACGAGCGAGCCAGAGGGCTTTCAATAAAGACTTTGCTTTCCCAGGCTCAACTGGACCGAACTAAAAGCGTTCTTGACAGTCTGGAGGCGCGCGCAGAAGAGCAACAAGCACTCATTGCCCGCAAGTCGATCCAGGCTCCGTTTAGCGGCGAGCTAGGTATTCGTGAAATCAACCTGGGTGAATATCTCTCGCCCGGCACACCGATCGTGACACTACAGCAACTTGATCCGATTTTTACTGATTTTACTGTACCTGAGCGCTATCTGAGTTCCCTCGCCGTCGACCAGATCATTGAAGTTGAGGTGGCTGCGTTCCCCGCAGAAGTTTTTCAAGGGAAGATAAGCGCGATCAGCCCTAAGGTCGAGTCCAGAACACGAAACATCGAGCTACAGGCCACACTGCAAAACAGCGATACAAGACTTCGTCCAGGCATGTTCGCCCAGGTTGCTGTAATACTGGGGGGCGCGAACAAGGTCGTTACTGTGCCAAGAACCGCGGTCGAGTTCCTGCCATACGGCAATAGTGTCTTTATCGTCAAAGAGGAAGGTGATGCACTGACAGTGCAACGACGGCAGGTCACAACAGGCCGAATCCTTGGCACCCGCGTTGAAATCATCAAGGGAATAAAAAGCCGCGAGCGGGTCGTCAGTGCAGGTCAATTAAAACTGCGCAACGGACAACACATACAAATCGACAACTCAGTTGAACTGACGGGTGGAGCCACCCGGGGATGAAAATCACCGACATATTTGTCAACCGACCCGTGTTGGCAACTGTCATTGCACTGTTGATACTACTTGTTGGCTTCAGGTCTATGACGCTGCTGGAACTTCGGGAATACCCCCGCGCCGACAAGGCCGTTATTTCAGTCACTACTGCCTACCCGGGCGCCGACGCTGAGCTCGTACAGGGGTTTATTACCACGCCCCTGCAGCGCGCCATCTCGGAAGCTGCCGGTATTGATTACATGGTGTCAAACTCGAACCAGGGCGTTTCCATCATTTCAGCCAACATGGACTTGAATATTGACCCGAACGTCGCCATCGCCGAGATCCAGGCGAAGGTCGCCAGCCAGCGCAGCGTATTACCCCGCGAAGCACTGGACCCTGTCATCGACCTGCGCACCGGAGACTCCTTCGCGCTGCTTTACCTCGCTTTTTCGAGCGAGGAAATGAACCCGAGCCAGATTACTGACTATTTATTGCGTGGCCCGATTCCGAAAATCCAGGCTGTTCCCGGGGTTGCCAAAGCGCAGATCAGTGGTAACCAGGTTTATGCAATGAGAGTCTGGCTGAACCCACAGCGAATGGCTGCGCTGGGTGTTACAGCGACCGATATCAGGGCCGCATTGCAAAGGAACAATTACCAGGCAGGCGTGGGACGAACCAAAGGTGACTACCTGAGCATTGACCTGACTGCCACAACTGACATTTCAGAAGTCGATGCGTTCAACAACTTGATCATTCGGTCCGATGAGGAGTCGCTGGTCCGAATACGGGATGTTGCCGAGGTCTCTCTGGACGCCAAGAACTTTGATCAAACCAGCTGGTTCAATGGACACCCCGCCATCATGGTGGGAATAGAAGCAGCCCCTGGTGCCAATCCCCTGCTGGTTTCCGACGCGGTCAGACAGCAGGTTGAGTATATTGAACGCCAACTGCCTGCCTCACTAAAGCTATACCGGGTTCACGATGGGAGCCAGTACATTGAAGATTCCATCAATGAAGTGCTGCGTACGCTCGCAGAAGCCATGATAATCGTATTGATCATCATCCTGTTGTCACTAGGCAGCTGGCATGCGGCGATTGTTCCGGCACTGTCCGTCCCCCTTGCTCTGATTGGTGCGGGACTAATCATGCTGTTGTTCGGGTTTTCCCTCAACCTGCTGACGTTATTGGCATTGCTCCTGGCTATCGGACTGGTCGTGGACGATGCCATTGTCGTGGTGGAAAACGTACATCGTCACATTCAACAGGGGAAGACACCGCTGGCCGCTGCGCAGGACGGGGCACGAGAACTGGCCATGCCCATCATCTCAATGACAACTACCCTGTTGGCGGTTTATCTGCCGATCGCTTTCATGGGCGGGCTTGCAGGCATCCTGTTCACAGAGTTTGCTTTCTCTCTTGCTGGCGCTGTCTTGATTTCAGGGATTATCGCGCTGGTCTTTTCACCTATGCTGGCGTCAAAAGTATTGAACAGCAGTGATCAACCCGAGAAATTTGAAATGAGGGTTGAGACTATTTTCAACAACCTGGCAAAAATCTATCGGAACGCGCTTCGTGCCTCTCTTAATTACTTACCTGTATTCCTTATGTTTTCAGCCGCTATTGTGATCAGCATCTTTTTTATGTTCACCTCCAGTAAAACAGAAATGGCACCCACCGAAGACAGAGAGGTTGTGAACCTTCAAATCAAAGCGCCGGAAACCGCAACGCTTGAATACGCGACATCATACATCCGCCAGATAGTAGATGTCGTTGAACGTATACCCGAACACATCAGGCACTTCATCCTAATCGGCGGCGGTGGAACACCAGCGACATCATTCGGCGGCGTACGGTTCCTACCCGTAGCTGAGCGCGACAAGACCCAAGCAGAACTGCAAGCCCATGTACAGCGGCAATTCAATTCGATTGCCGGTATAAAAGTGGCAGTATTTTCCTTTCCATCACTACCCGGTGCAGCCAGTGGCGCACCACTACAATTTGTTATTACTTCAGATCAGGACTTTGCCCAGTTAAATGATGTGGCCGGCGACCTCATCGGCAAGGCCATGCAAAGTGGCAAGTTCATGTTCCTGGATAAGTCCATGGACATGACATTACCGCAGACAAAAATCACTATCGACAGAGACCGCGCCGGTGACCTGGGAGTCGACATGGATGATATCGGCATCACCCTGGCAACCTTCCTGGGCGGTAACTATGTCAACAGGTTCTCTCTTGAGGGAAGAAGTTACGAAGTCATTCCACAGGTGGCGAGGCAATTCCGCAGCGATCACCGGCAGTTGGATCAATACTATGTTCGTACCGGAGCCGGTGACCTGGTACCTCTATCCGGGCTAGTGTCCTATGAAACACTGACCCAACCGACCAGTAGACGGCAATTCCAACAGCTCAATTCAGTCACCATCAGCGGTGTCATGGCACCCGGGATTACGCTTGGCGAGGCGATTCAGTTTATGGAAAACGAAGCGACCGCGTTTCCCAGGGAATTTAGCTTTGATTACATCGGTGAATCTCGACTATTCAAACAGCAGGGTAGCGCTTTGATACTGACGTTCTTCCTGTCATTACTGGTGATCTATCTGGTACTTGCGGCGCAATTTGAAAGCTGGCGAGACCCCCTGATCATTTTGATCTCGGTACCTATGTCTATTGCAGGCGCCATGATTTTTATTACCCTTGGTTTTGCAAGTTTGAACCTGTACACGCAGGTCGGGCTGATCACACTGATCGGCCTTATCGCAAAAAATGGGATATTGATTGTGGATTTTGCCAACCGAATGCAGGAAGAGCGGTGCCTATCGAAACTGGATGCCGTGTTGGAAGCAGCCTCAGTTCGCTTAAGGCCGATCCTGATGACAACGCTGGCGATGCTAATGGCGATGGTGCCGCTACTTATCGCTTCTGGACCGGGTGCTGAAGGTCGATTCCAGATTGGTCTGGTGATCGCGACCGGCCTGGGTATCGGGACATTGTTCACCCTGTTTGTCGTGCCGGCGTTCTACCTGATGCTTGCGAAGGACCGGCAAGGCACCAGTCTCGAATCGACTTAGTAACGACGATATTGATCGACCTGTTCCTGTGCTACCTCGTTTCAATTGCCATCGGGGTTGCCTCCACCATTGGCACGATCAGTATGCCGGTGCCGCTATCTACATCATTTATTGCTACGGGTGATCTTGAAGGTACGGGGCTGATCACAGCTATGGCCATTTCCGCTGCTACTAGTGACATATCACCCTTCTCTACATGGAGTGCACTCTGCCTTGCAACCGTCGCGCCAGTAGTGGATAAAGACGCAGTACTCAGGTCCCAGCTTATTTACACCGCGATAGCAGTCTGTTTTTTTTCGGCGCTCGCCTGGTTCCTATTTGTCATTATTTAGAATTTTAAGTATCGGAGAATCACATGAGCGACCAATCCAAAAACTATGACGACGTAAAGCAGTATCGGCTGGACCCTGAACGTGAGCAGGAGTTGATCAACAGCGCCGGTGAATGTGTTTTTGTCTGGGCCAACAAGGCAGGCCACCCGATTGGCGTCATTACAGCGTACGTGCCCGTAGATGGGAAAATCTGGATGACCGCGACTAAAGAGCGGGTTCGAATTAAGGCGATAGCGCGAGATGGGCGCTCTTCATGCGTGTTCACCAGTAAAGGGACCCATATGGGTGGCGGCAAAACCGTCACCTATAAAGGTCATACCGTGATTCATGACGACGAAAAAACCAAACTTTGGTTTTATAACCTGCTGGCAATGGGTATGGCCATGTCAAAAGACGACGGCAATGCTTTCACTAAAGACCTGAAACCGGAATTGTTCGTAAAATTCCTTGATACGCCCGAGCGAATAGTTCTCGAGTTTACCCCGGAAATGTCGATCCCGTTCGACGGCGACAAAATGGCTGCAGGCACCGCAGAAGCTTATGCCCAGTTTGCAGCTGAAGAAGGCTAAGAGAGAAGTCAGAGTATGCCAACCAACCAATGGGAAATTGGTGATGTAAAGATCACCCGGATACTGGAGGGAGAGAGCGCAGGCCCTATGTTTCTGCTGCCCGATGCCACGAAGGAAAACATTCAAGCGATGCCATGGTTAAAACCACATTTCGCGGATGAAGATGGCAATTGCATCATCAGTATTCACGCGCTTGTTTTGGACACGCCAACGATAACCATCGTTGTTGACACTTGCCTTGGCAATGATAAAGAGCGAGCCATCAAATCCTGGGGGCACCTGCAAACCAAGTTCATTGAGGACATCACCAACGCCGGTTACCCGCCGGAATCAGTCGACATGGTCCTGTGCACTCACCTGCATACCGACCACGTCGGATGGAACACTCAACTAGTCGATGGCAAATGGGTGCCTACGTTCAAAAATGCTGAGTACATCTTTGGCCAGGAAGAATGGAAGTACACTGCCGACCAACGTTCCAATCCGATGTACAACGAATTCATCGTAGACTCAATTCAGCCTGTCATTGATGCTGGTCTCGTTCGGTTCGTTGATGTGAATGAACAAATTTGTGATGAGGTAAAATTAGAACCTACACCTGGCCATACCCCAGGCCACGTAAGTGTTCGCATCGAATCCAAAGGCGAAAAAGCGGTCATTACCGGTGACTTCCTGCACCACCCCTGCCAGATGGAAGAACCTTACTGGGAATGTTCCGCTGACTGGGATACTCCTATGGCGCAAAAGACCCGAGTGGAAAGTCTTGCTAAGTTCGCCGACGAGGGGCTGTTGGTCTTCGGTACCCACTTCGCAACGCCATCAGCAGGAAAAGTCATTCGAAAAGGAAAACACTTTCAGTTTGAAGTGTAAGTACAGAGAAGCACCCGGGTGGCTAGGTACCAAAGCAGTGATCGTTTAGTCATTGATGCGCTATGCTACTGACCTAACTTGACTGAGGACATCCCATGGCTATCAACATTACAAAATCCAGCATTGATTTTGGTATTATCACCACAAACATAGAAGCAATGCTGACCTTTTACAGGGATGTCGTCGGATTGCCCTACCAGGCCAAAGTCGACATGCCTGGTGGAACCACCATGCACAGGCTCCTTGCCGGAGAATCCGTTATTAAAATTCTGGTACAGGCAAAGGAACCGGCAGCGGTTGCCCCTCCTGGTGGTGTCGCAGGAGCAACCGGCTACCGCTACTGGACTATCTCCATCGATAATCTTGAAGAGATCACAGCCCAGTGCAGTGACGCCGGCTACAAAGTACCGGTTTCCCTCATGGATATGCGCCCCGGTGTCCGGATTTCAATGGTCGAAGACCCGGACGGTAATTGGGTCGAATTTTTAGAACAGACCTAACCACACTTCAACATGAAAGCAGGTCAAGTGAAACCCGGCGTGCTCTATTAAAACCGCTAATTACGTTAACTGTTCTTTTACAGCAGCCAGACGTTCGATGCATGCCATGCATTCCTGCTGCTTACTGCTGATGTTTCTTACAATAATGTCGGTAAAACCCTGTTCTTCAAGGACCTTAATCTGGCCAGCAACCTCTGAGGCGGAACCGATCATCAACGCATCATTCGGAATGCCTCGATAACCTTTCTCCACGTAGGGCGTGGCGACTTTCTTGGCATCCTCGCTGGAGGAACCAACATAGATGTCTCGGCGAATCGCTTTCGCCGTCGGGACACGGTCATATTTAGCACAGTGTTCCATATAGCGATCCAGCACCTTGGCAGAATCAACTGGCGACAAGGACGGTGCAGCAAGCCAACCCTCTGCCATACGCGCAGTGCGTTCTATAGCCTTATCAACCAACGACCCCACCCATATATCGACATGGTCAGTTGGCACAGGGGAAATTTTCGCCTGTGAAAGGTTCCAGTATTTCGGCTCGTCAACCCTTTCGCCGCGCCACATGCCACGCATGCTGTTAATACTAGCCACAAACATGCCAACCTTTTTAGACATATCTATGCCCATGGCTTTGCCCTGGCGATCATCGCCCAGGCCACACTGCATGATGAACTGGCCCTTACCCAGGCTTGCGAGAGTACCGATTTGTTCAGCAAGGGTGACAGGGTGCCAGAGCGGTAACAAATATAACGCGCCATAAGGTTTGTCACCCCACTCTGCCAGCATTCGCGCCAGCATCACATTGTTCTGGTAGTAGGGAAATGGCGTCACATGATGATCACCTACAAATAGTGTATCGAGCCCCGCATCACGAGATGCCCTGGCTCGATCGATCATGTTACGCGCACCCTCGCGCGGATCCTCTACCGAATGCGAAGAAGTCACCGATATTCCGATTTTCATCTGATTCCTTATTTAAAAACCTAGAGTTACCAATCTACAGTTTTACATCTCAAGCTAGCAGCGCAGCAAACATCATCTGCCAAGGCCTTTTTCTACCCTCGTCTGTGAATGACTTGCGCGGCGCTTATCATAGTTCCCTAAGGATTTTTCCGGGGCTGCGCCGCGAAGCATCTACCGATCAAGATAAGAGACCAGCGCCTCAGTCATACCTTCGTATGCGGCACTTAAAGCGACGGCAGCCTGATCCTCTGAACTTGGGTCTCCGGTGTCAAACTCTCCCTTCCAAACGATTTCGCAAACTGAACCAACATCGACTACCTGGATAATAGCTTTGTATAGCTTCATTCCCAGCGGTTCACCATAGACCAGATCATAGCCAAACCTTCTATTGACAGGGTCCAGCAGAGTGAGTCTTTCAGCAAGCTCATCCCCTGACATTTTGAGATGACGTACCATGCCGATACCCTCACCCTCAATGGTGATTTCTCCCGCACCTCCACCAGCCCAGTTCAGGAACCCGCTAAAATCGGCCAGCACATCCCAGACTTTTTCAGCAGGCGCATCTACAGACACTGTTAAATTAACTTCCGTCACGCGAATATCCTCACAGGGTCAACCAGCCGCCATCACAGGGCAGATAAATACCTGTCACAAATGAACTCATTTCTGATGCCAGAAAGACGGCCGCTTTCCCTTGCTCCATCGGGTCACCCCAATGCCCTGCCGGCAATCTCGAAATTCTGTCAGCCACCGTGTCTGCAAGGGGGTCGCCAGTACGAGGCGGCATCTGTGCATCGATGGGTGGCGGTTCACCGGCGTGAACCCAGGTCGGCCCCGGTGCCAGTGCATTGACATTAATACCGTGGGGCGCGAGCTCCAATGCCAGTGCTTTGGTCATCATGGTAACTGCAGCCTTGGAACCGTCATAGGTCACACCCACGCCAGGCGTCATCGCCTGAGTCGACGCGATATTGATTATTCGGCCACCTTTCCCCTGCGCCTTCATGATGGTTGCAGCAGTCCGGCAACAATAGAAAACGCCATCGACATTAACTGACCAAAGCGCCTTCCACATCTCGTCAGTAATACCCTCTACAGGACCGCCATAACCGATGTATAAACCAGCATTATTAACAAGAATATCCAGGGCTCCCAACGCTGAAACAGTATTGTTCAATGCTGCGTCAACTGCGCCTCTATCTGCAACATCCAGCGCCATCGCACTGCCCCCAATTTCGTCCGCCGTTTCCTGTGCGGACTGCAGGTTAATATCACTGACCATCACTTTTGCACCGGCCATGGCGAGGGCAGTGGAAATAGCCTTACCGATCCCCTTCCCCCCGCCCGTGACGTGGGCGACTTTCCCTGATAGATCAATCCAATCTGCTGCACTTGTCATGAAAAAATGTCCTAAAGGTTTACGCCAGTATTTTCCAGAGCGCAGTTAGAGTCAACGCATGGCATAATTTTCCTATGAAAAATTCCAGCAACATTCTCAAAACAGATATTCATTGTCACCTTGAAGCCTGTTTTCGACACCAGACACTCATCGAGACCGGTGATCGGGTGGGTCTACCCGTACCGGCAGACGTCGATACGTTTAAACGTGATTATCTGGTTGCCGATCAAAAAGAAAACCTTGCTGAAATGATTGCAGGATTCGATCGCGTGCGCGCTTTATGGTTTGATCGTGAAGCGATTACTCGCCTCACAAAAGAAGCTGTCGAGGATGCTGCGGCCCAGAATGTACGTTTGATTGAACTTCGGTATTCTCCTGACTTTATCCAGAATGGCCGTAATATCAGCTTCGACGTTATCCATGGCGCTATTCTGGACGGCATCAGCAGCGCCAATGCAGATATCGCTGTGGGTCTGATTGGCATTATTCGACGCACTCTGCCCCTGGCAGAAGCCCAGAAGGTGGCAGACTTCATTACGGCGAACGCCGACTCCTTCGTGGGTATCGACCTGGCCGACCAAGAGCTGGATTACCCCGGTCGAGAATTCGCTCAGCTATTTCGCAAGGCTAAGGCGCGTGGCCTGGGTATTACGATCCACGCCGGTGAAATCAGTGTCGAGGAAAGTCGAATCAATGTCCGGGATGCCATCGAACAAATGGCCGCCGACCGGATTGGCCACGGCCTGCACATTATTAATGATCCTGACCTCATACAATTGGTGATCGACAACGACATCACCCTCGAACTTTGTCCAACCAGCAACCTGCTTACCGGCTCAATCCCGGCGATCGAGGATCATCCTTTTAAAAAACTAATAGACGCGGGCGTCAAAACGACGATTAATACAGATGACCCGTCTTTATTTGCAATCGACTGGAACAGTGAGTACGCAGTGGCCAAAAACGCGCTTTGCCTGTCCCCCGCAGATATCAATCAATGCATCGAGAATGCGAAAGCCGCGAGCTTCATAAATGTGGACACCATCAACAAAGCATGGGGTGCTTAGCCGTCGTCAATCAGCCTATTCTCCCGTGTCCCACATCTACTTACCCTCCAGGACATATCAGGCAACCCAACAACCCCAAATCCATGCCATCGATTAACGCCGCCCCTAAATTTGTGGAGAATAAACCTTCACAATGTCTTAACCGTTTAAACACGTCCTGATAGGATCAGCACAGTCACAATAAGAGCTAAAGTGTATGACAATTCCAGAAAGCATGGCCGACGTCTCCCCGCAATGGGTCGAAGAATGTGTTGGCTGGGGCAAGCTAAAAAACATCAACCTGGTCCCAATGGGTGAAGGGGTTGGCATGATGAGTTCAATGTCGATCATCGAACTGGAGTGGGAGGATTCCAAAGACATGCCGTCCAGCCTGGTACTAAAACTGGCCGCAGAGAATGACACTAACCGGGCCGTTTCCCAGCAGTTTAATCTTTACCTTAAGGAGGTCAGCTACTACAAAGACCTCGCTCCGCGAACTACCGCACGCAGCCCGCTTGTTTATGCTTCAGAAATCGATGAGGAGCATAACTTCTTCCTGCTGATGGAGGATGTGTCAAGTTATCGAATGGGCAGCCAGGTTGAAGGTGCCACCTTGGAAGAGTGTGAACTTTGCATCGACTTCCTGGTTAACCTGCATGCCTCATTCTGGAACCAGCTCAGTGATGTTGAGTGGTTGCCAAACATGTCAGGCAGCGACAATGCGACAAACATGGCTCTGGGTTGCGAGGCAGGATGGCCACAACTCCAGGAAATTTTTGGCGAATTTGTTCCCGACAACATCGAAGCGATGCGTGAGCGCTACCTCGCCGCTATTCCAACCCTGCAAGCAAAGCTGGACCAGTACCCCAAAACACTTATCCACGGGGACTTTCGAATGGACAATATGCTGTTCGGCCAGGCGCCCGAACACGATGCGTTACTGGTGGTCGATTTTCAAGGGCCTCTTAAAGGCAATGGTATACATGATGTCGCGTACTTGCTTAGCCATAGCGCAAAAACAGACGTTCGCCGAGAACATGAACGCGACCTCATCGAACGGTACGCAAACGGTCTTATCACCGCCGGCATCAAAGACTACAGCGTCGAAAAAGCCTGGAATGATTACCGCGTCGGTGTCCTTTACTCATGGACGGTCGCTGTTGTGATCGCTGGGACCATGGATCCCGCTAATGACCGTGGCTTTGCTTGGATGTCAAAAATGGTGGAGAGAAATGGCCTAGCAATCAATGACTTGAATTGCCTGGACCTCCTGGATTAGGCGGAAATTAACCATAGACCATCATAAAAAGCCCTTAGCCGAACTTGGCGCGACCTCTGGTAACCTTCGGAGACAGACAGATCACAGACCCAGGGTAGACCACCATAAAAAGCCTGAATATGGCCATTCATTGATCCCAGGCTCATAAAACGCCAAAGTAGAGACATATTCGAGGATTGCGAGATTTTCCATGGCTGATTACGACCTGATCATTAAGAATGGCGAAGTCTTTGACGGTACCGGTGGACCCTCTAAAGCATTCGATGTCGCCATAAAAGATGGTGTTATTTCAAAAGTTGCTCAACACATCAACGACACAGCGGAACGCGTGGTAGATGCGACGGGTAAAATCGTGACGCCAGGTTTCGTGGACGTTCATACACATTATGACGGCCAAGCCACCTGGGATAATCACATGGCACCGTCTTCAAATCTAGGCACCACTACCGTCGTCATGGGTAACTGCGGTGTTGGATTTGCTCCGTGTAAAAAAGAAGATCACGAAGTGCTGGTTCAGTTGATGGAAGGGGTAGAGGAAATCCCCGGCACCGCGATGAACGAGGGATTGTCGTGGAACTGGGAATCCTTTCCTGACTATCTCGACGCACTGGAGGAAAGAGCACGCGATATAGATGTTGCCGTTCTTTTCCCACATGGACCCCTTCGAGTTTTCGTCATGGGTGAGCGCGCCGTAAACAGGGAAGCTGCGAACGAAGAAGATATCGCGAAAATGAAAACCCTCATTGAAGAAGGCATGAACGCCGGAGCGATGGGTTTCTCAACGTCTAGAACCCTAGTACACAGAAGTAGTACCGGTGAGTTCATCCCGACTTACAAGGCAGCAACAGAAGAACTTAAGCAACTGGGCGAATCACTATCCAATAACAACGTCTTTCAGATGATTTCTGACTGGGAAGATGCCGACGATGAATTCAGTATCCTGCGCTCAATCACCGAAAAAACAGGAGCCAAGGGAACCTTTACCCTGCTGGACCTGGGAAACCTTCCGACGCTGTGGAGCGACCAGCTTAACCGCATTGAGCAAGCCCAGTCCGACGGACTGGATATTCGCGGCCAGGTACTATCTCGACCCGTAGGCATGTTGATGGGGCATCCCGCTTCCATGAGCACTTTTTACAGCAGGCCATCTTTCGCCGCGCTTAATGATCTGCCCTGGGATGAGAAAATCGAGAAGCTCAAAGAGCCCGAGATCAAAGCGCAGATCCTGCGCGAAGAAAGTGAAAAGCCACACGTCTTCGTGGAAATTTTCGAGACCCGGTTCAAACACATGTACCCGCTCGAAGAACCAATTGAGTACATGCCAAAACGAGAAAACTCAGTAGCTTCTATCGCCGAGCGAGAAGGCCGCGAGCCTACCGAGTGGCTGTATGACTACTTCCTTGGCAACGAAGGCAGCAACCTTATCTATATCCCGGCGGCGAACTTCTCAGAGCACATCGCCGAAATGCTGACACACCCTTACACCATTACCGCTCTTGGCGACGGCGGCGCGCACGTCGGCTCCATCTGTGATACCAGCGCGAACGTATATGTATTGACCAAGTGGGTGAAAGACAAACAGCAGATCGAACTCTCTGACGCGATCAACATGCTGTGCAAGCAGCCTACCGAACTTTATTCACTGCATGACCGAGGATTGATTCAAGAAGGCTTGAAAGCTGACATTAACGTCATCGACTTTGAGGCACTGAAGCTGCATACACCTCATATCGTTCACGACCTTCCCGCAGGAGGTAAACGTTTTTTACAGAATGCCGACGGAATAGCGTTGACGATTAAAGCCGGTGAAGTGATCTACGAAAATGGTGCAGCTACCGGTGCGCTACCTGGAAAATTGATCCGGGGTCAGCAGGCCGACCCACGGCGATCGGCATAATAACGATCCAGGCTAACGCCGGAGTGATGATTAACCTGATCACCACTCCACCCACACCCTTTGCTCTAAGAGCCTCAGCTTAGGTTTCTGCCTCTAGAAATCCATAGCCAAACGATCAACTAACACTTTTGCTTCGACCGCGCGTTCATGCCACCTGGAGACAATGCAAAGATACAATGCAAAGACACAACACTAAAAGGTGTCATCCTTGAACGTTGTTCACCGCCAGTATCCCTTCATATTTCAAGTGCTCCTTCATATTTCAAGTGCCTCTTCATTTTTCAAGTTCCCTGGCTGCTGCAGATCGTCCTTAATGCAGCGGACAACCCCATTATTTTTGCTATTATGATGTTCTTTCCGCAGTGCACAGGATGGTCAATGAGTGAAATCAGAAGCTTCAACTTGGATGTACCAGAAACTGAGATCGACGAACTAAAGGCCAGGCTCAATCATGCGAGATGGCCGGATTCCGAAACGGTTGATGACTGGACCCAGGGCGTACCTATCAACTACCACCGTGAATTTTGCGAATACTGGGCCAGCGACTACAACTGGTACGACACTCAGGATCGCCTGAACAAATACCCACAGTACAAAACAACCATCGATAATCTGGACATTCACTTTATTCATGTGAAAAGTAGCCATAAAGACGCCACGCCCATCATCATGACGCACGGTTGGCCCGGCTCTATTGTAGAATTTCACAAAGTCATTGAACCCCTCGCCGAACCTACAAAGTACGGCGGCTCACCGGAGGATGCATTTCACGTCGTCTGTCCGTCTTTACCCGGCTACGGGTTCTCAGGGAAACCAACCACCACAGGCTGGGGTGTCCCCAAAATCGCTGAGGCCTGGGATGAACTGATGGCTCGTCTCGGCTACCAGAACTATTATGCCCAGGGCGGAGACTGGGGTTCCGCAGTCACCACCGCGATTGGCCTCCAGAACAAAGGCCAGTGCACAGGCATCCACATCAACATGGCTAACGCAGGCGCAACAAAGGTGGCAAGGGGAAATCCTGATGAGGCAGACAAGATTGCGCTCGCCGGCGCTAAGTTCTACCAGGATTGGGACTCAGGGTACTCAAAGCAGCAGAGCACTCGGCCACAAACACTCGGCTACGGCTTGGCAGATTCCCCGGTCGGGCAATCCGCCTGGATTCTGGAAAAGTTTTTCCAGTGGACCGATTGCAACGGGCATCCGGAGAACGTCCTGACGCGCGACGAAATTATCGACAACATCATGTTCTACTGGCTGACCAACACATCAGCTTCATCAGCCAGGCTCTATTGGGAAAGCTTCAATCAGGCGTTCGGTGGTGGTAAAGGCGACACCGTAAAACTACCAACCGGCGTTAGCAGTTACCCCAAAGAAATTGTCAGGACACCAAGATCGTGGGCCGAAAAAAGATATACGAATATCCAGTATTGGAACGACCTGGACAAAGGTGGTCACTTTGCGGCATTCGAGCAGCCGGCCTTGTTCGTAAAGGAACTGCGAGCATGGAAAAGAGCGCTCTCGTAAAAAGCTGAAGATGAACGCCACCCGCTTCACTTGCGAACCCGTTTCTGGACGAAGTCATGTTTGAGCCTGCCGCGAACAGCTGACCAATCGAGTGTTCGCCTAGGCACGTCACATCCAGTGGCGCTAGCTTAGCCCCGAAATCCGAAAACAGGTATGGCAGAGCCCGACCACAGGTTCAGGCCAGGTAGAATCGGGTCTGATCGAAAATAAACTTCTAGCGCCAGCTGTTAAAGCTGACCATTTCGTCGATACCACGGCGACTGATGGAGCCATGCCCACCCAAGACCGGATAACCCACCGGAACGTGCGCACAGGTATACCAGTCCCCGGGGATTCCCAGCAGTTCTTTCACCGCAGGTTCTTCGTAACACAGTAGCGTTGTAAGTACACAACCAAGCCCTTCATTCCGGCAGGACAAAAGGAAATTCTGCACCGCTGGGTATACTGACCCACCCCCTACCACGCTCGTTCTTGGTTGGTCTATGTCGGTGATCGTCATGATGCCCGGGTTAAAACAGAAAACGGCAATCAGCGGAACTTCATGCATATGGTTAGCCAGATAGGTGCCGGCATCGAGAGCTCTGGTAGTAGATGCCTGCACTTCCTCGGGCATATTTTTCATCTTACTTTCGTAACCTGGAATGTAGGCTTCCCAGTACGGGCGATACAAATCTTCGAGCGTCTGCTTTTTATCTGCGTCGGTGACGGCGACCATCCGCCAGGGTTGTACGTTACCCCCGGTGGGCGCCCAGGTCGCAGCATTTAAAATACGCCCCTGCACATCTTCGGGTATGGGGTCAGGTTTTAGCCTTCTGACAGCTCTTAATGTACTCATTGCCTCGTAAAGCTCCATACTACTTCCCTGCCTTCTCGATATTTTCCGGAATGATTTCCTGGTGTATCTCGAACACCTGCCTTGTTTCCGGGCGAACTACAATTCTCACCCAGTGAATATTGTCTGCACCAAATCCTTCAACTCGGGTGAAATGTTCTACCAAATCATCACCATCGTAAAGCGGCTTGTCGACTCGGAAAATGTGCGTGTCACCTACGGCAAATAGTATCGGGTTTTCAAACTCACGGATATGCTTGAGCAGCGCCTGATGAAAGTTCTCATAATACTTCCTGACACCAACACAAGCCGGGCACTCTGCTACCAACCAACTGCGCTCACCGCTAAAAGGGTAGATATCTGCCTGGGTTGCAAGAAAGACCCCCGCGGCACCGTTCTGATTAGCCACCTTGAAAACTTCGTCCAGCCACTCGATGGCAGCATTCTGAATATCATTGTGTAAATCTATGCCGCCCTCGGCTCCCGACATGCCGGTAAGGTGCACCGCTGCAAAAACAACACCTGCATCCTGCCAGTAAACGTTTTCAACGAAGTCACCAAAGCGTCCACGCCTGCCCTGGCTAACGAGAGGGAGTGCCGGTTGTTCCCTGTAGAAAATCTCACGCAGTTTATCGAGTCGGTCGAGTCGATCCCAGCCACCGGCAACGTCGCGCTTGCAGTCAAACCAGTCATTATCTCCGGGCGTCAACACAAACGGCGCTTCAAACCGTTTGTTAAGCGCATAGAGTCTTAGCAGATCTTCATCACTACAATTAGAACTACCACTTTTCATGTCACCCAGGTGAACAACCCAAAAGGCAATCGCGTCATGCCTTGTCACCGGATGAAGTCATTACGATGCCTTTATCCACCAGTTCCCTTATCTCTGCGCCTGACAAACCAAGATCTCGCAGGATTTCCTCGCTGTGCTGGCCCAACGCCGGCGCAATGGGTTCCTTCCTCATATCACTTCTCGAAAATTTCGCGCCTGGCCGGGGCTGGCGTATCTGGCCAAGACCCGGGTGCTCATACTGGCTGATCAACTTGTTGGCCTTAACTTGTTCGTTCTCCAGTATTTCAGGCCGGCTCAACACCGGCGCGCAGGGCACATCATTGGCATCAAGCCGCTCAAGCCAGTCCGCACTTGTACGGGACTTGAGCACGTCGCCCATACTATCAATCCGCTCTTTGGCATTGGCTACTCTGCCCATCGGCGTACTAAATCGCTCGTCATCCAGCCAATGCGGTTGTTCCAACGCAGCACACATGCCCTTCCATTCAGAATCCGAGACTGCGCCACAAGTGATATAGCCGTCTTTCGTCTCAAATATCAGGTCCTGGGCAAGTTGTCCGCGGCGAACGTTCTTCTCTCCACCAACCATGGTGAGACCGCCCAGGGCCTCAGGCCAAAGGAACGAGATGGTCGCATCAATCATCGCGACTTTGATATGTTGTCCTTCACCTGAACCACGCTCCCGCTCCAGTAACCCCGCGGTGATCGCCTGCGCCGTCGTCAACGCCGAAACTTTGTCCGGGATAATGGTTCGAACCATCTTGGGTCGCGAAGTTGCGCTGTCAGCCTGAACATCGGGCAAACCTGTCAGCGCCTGGATAACCGGATCATAAACACGCTTATGTGCGTAGGGTCCTGTCTCTCCAAACCCGCTTACGGACACATAGAGAAGCCTGGGATTAAGGACAGACATTACATCGTAGCTGAGCCCCATTCGTTCGATCGCACCGGGCCGGAAGTTCTGGATAAACACATCAGCGTCTGCAATGAGTTTTTTAACTATCGCAACGCCCGCCGGTTCCTTAAGGTCAATACAAATTGAACGCTTCCCGCGATTCGCCGAAACAAATCCTGGACTCAGGTTATTTTTCCCCAGCCCCATGCGCCTGATAATATCACCCTGCGGCGCCTCTACTTTTATAACATCAGCTCCCTGGTCGGCGAGCAGTACTGTTGCCACGGGACCCGATATCACGCTACTCAAGTCTATGATCTTTATCCCGGACAAAGGCCCGCTCATGATGTACTTTCTCCAAGGTGCATTCTTCGCGCCAACCAGGGAGAGACAACTATCAACAGAAGACCCAGCCCAACAGCCAGCATCGCGAGCTTTTCAAACACGGAGGTATAGACCACAAGAGACTCCACACCCAGGCTGACGTCGCTACCATCGCCGCCAATTGCCATGGCGCCGGCAATCATTCCCCCCATATAAGCTGCGAACGAGCTCGACAGAAACCAAACACCCATCATCATGCCGCCAACCCGGGCAACACTCAGCCGAGTCACCATTGAAAGCCCTACCGGTGAAAGACAAAGCTCCCCGGTTGTATGTAACAGATACATTAAAGCCAGCCAAATGACAGCGACTTTCCCGTCTGGTCCAGCCAGGCTTGCGCCCAAAATAAGAACCGCAAAACCAAGCCCGACCTGAAGGATGCCGAGCCCAAACTTCATCGGTGTACTCGGCTCCACCCCGCGCCGGCCAAGTTTGACCCATATCCAGGCAAACAGGGGCGCGAGCATAATAATGAACATGGGATTTAGGGACTGGAACATACCGGCAGTGAAAATGCTGCCCATCGCGACGTTTCGATCAGTAAATAATGTGAGTGATGAACCTGCCTGTTCAAAAAGGGCCCAGAAACAAACCGACAGGGCAATTAGTGCGAGCATGACTAACATGCGGTCCCGCTCGACTGGTGTGCATTTCGACAGCGAAAACCAGATCAACCATGCAGTCACCACGAACCCGACAAGCACCAGAAGAACACCAAGATCACCGGTACTTTGGATCATCCGCCAGACACCAACAACGGCAATCAATCCAGCCAGGTAAATAAACCACTCCTTGCTCAACCCGGCGATCACCGGCTTTGAAAGGTTAGCTGATTCAGGCGGCGCACCAACGTCCTGCAGGTACTTGTCGCCATGGATGAAAGTTGCAAGCCCGATGAGCATGCCGATACCCGCCGCACCAAACCCATATTGCCAGCCATAGGTTTCTCCAAGGTAAGCGCAAAGCAACGTCGCTACAAACGCCCCAATATTGATACCCATATAGAAAATCGTGAAACCCGCATCCCGCCGCGGATCTGCTTCACTATAAAGCTGACCAACGATCGTCGAAATACTCGATTTGAGAAATCCTACCCCGACAATAATAAATGCCAGAGACAGGTAAAATGTCTGTTCGTACAGGCCATCCCTGATAACAACACCATCCACCATAGTCGATGGAGGTCCCTCAAACGCCATGCCGAAGTGCCCAATCACCAGCAGGCCAGCACCAAACATGATGGCTTTTTTGAAACCAAGATAGCGGTCGGCGATCAGGCCTCCAAGTACTGGCGTCGCATAGACCAGAGAGGCATAACTTCCGTACAACAGCCCTGCATCCTTGTCACCAAACAGGAAGTGTTTCGTCAGATAGAGAATAAGCAACGCCCGCATACCGTAGTAACTGAAGCGTTCCCACATCTCTGTCATGAACAGAACATAAAGTCCCCTGGGATGGCCAAGAAGCTCATCTGCTGACGCCCCGACAGAAGACAAAGGCTAAACGCCCATCCGCATAGCACCCAAATAGTCTCTTTTACCGAGTGGCACGCCTTTCATCCTTAAAACATCGTAGGTCGTCGTCGCATGAAAATATAAATTAGGTAGCGAGAAAGACAACACATAGTTCTCGGCGGTAAAGGGAATTTCATTGCTACCCAGTTTGAACGTCAGGGTCTTGCCTGCCCATCCACTGACTGTTTCAGCATCGAACGAGCCTACTTGCAAAATCGCCTGGCTCACCAGATCCTGCAGTCCCGCATAATCAAGGTCACCGTAGCCTGCTGGTGGTGCGAACTCACCGGCTTCCAATCCCTTCAACGCCCCAAGGGAATGATGCACCACAGAAATCACCTGGAACTGGAAAGGACTCATATCTTCAATCAAGCGGGTTTCGACGATCGTTGATAGATCAATGCCGTTTTCCTCACAAAAACTTTTACCCTTGTCGAGCACAGCAGCGGTGGAATTCAGAGTCTGAAGGTAGTTAGTGACGGTCGCGTCATAAAGGGAAATGGACATTATTGTTGCTCGGTTCATGAAGGAAGCCACTATTGTTCAATATGCAAGAGGCGAATGCTATCCCTGCCAGAGAATAGGTTTTATATCCGTCGGATATGCTCTGCAAGCCACCCTGGAAACTGCTGTGCTTCTGTTTCGTTCATCCCAATTAAGCCTGCAATGGCATCCCCGCAGATACTCTTGCCCATCGCGGCGATGGCGACAAGAAAGATGATCTGTTTCGCATGCACCGGGTCGCCACTGTCTTCGGCTATCGTATTCAGGATGTCAGTAAACAGACCCTTCGAGCCGCTGGCTGGCGCTAATGCCTGCTGATCCAGCGCTAGCCAGGCAAGTAAACGCCCATGCCCACCGTGAGACAGCATTTCAAACAGGTGGTCCAGAATCTTGGCGGGTTCCTCATGGTGGTTAAGCGCGACCATTACGTCTGACAGCAGGTCGTGAGTCATTTTCTCAAGCAGTGCTTCACGCATGGCGCCCGTTGAACCAAAATGATGAATCACCGTAGCGTGAGACATACCAGCGTCTTTGGCGACTCCGGATATATTCAACCCTTCAAGCCCAAAGGTGGATAGTCGGTCAGAAGCTACTTTTAGAATCAGAGACTTAGCCTCTTCAGGTGTTCGACGTACTCGCTTGCCGGCACTATTGACATTCATGTTAATAGCTCTATTATTGACATCATTGTTGATAAAAATCACAGTAACATTGATGAACATTGAAACCAATAATGTCGAGGGCAATCACATCTCTACCCACAGCATCAAATCCAAAACCCCACGAAACAACCGCATGCGCCCATTAATCGCCATGCGCGCCCTGAAGAATCTGATCAATGATCCAGAGAAGACAGATCAGGTATTTGTCGTCATCAACGCGATGTCAGGCACCTCTCTCGAAAAGACCTTCGTGCGGTTCCGTAAAACGGAGATGGGTAAAAAAATTCTCTCAGAGAACCGAAACCTGCTAACGACGCTCCTTGATCGTGAAGGTTTGCGAAGCCACGACGTTGGGACCCTGGGTCAGGCCTATCTGGGTTTCGTCGAGCGAGAACAGATCAGCGCGGACGGTCTGGTGGACGCGAGCCAATTGAAAGAAGAAATCGAGGAACCAAGATTCAGGTTGTTCGGTGAACGGATGCGAGACCAGCACGACCTATGGCATGTCACCACAGGCTATGGCCGGGATGCTTTTGGCGAAGCCTGCCTGCTGGCATTCACTTACGCACAAACCGGTAACCGCGGACTGGGTATCATCGCCCTGGCCGGTATGATAAAACTCCAAAAAGCGCTCGGCGCCGGTGCACGAAAAGCCATCTGGCAGGCCTACAAGGCCGGTAAGCGCGCGGCGTGGTTACCACAGCAGGACTGGGAAACACTGCTATCCCAACCTCTTGAAGAAGTTCGGCAACAACTGAGGATTGCACCACCCGAGGTATACCAAGAAGTGTTCGAGAATTACAAAGTGGCAAACGCCTGATTTGTTTGCCTGAGCAACAATATCGGGAAAGCTGGTTTAGTTCGAGAGAAGCCCTTCCAGGATTATCTGGTCGCCGGTGAAATTTCGAATTCCCTCAGCCAGTTTCTGTGTTGCCATCGCGTCTTCATTCATTTGCCAGCGAAACCCGGATTCCGATTGATGCACCTTGTCTTCTCCGTTAGCAGAGTCTGGAAAAAGCTGTCTGGGCAGGCTACCGTCATCTTCGGAAAGTGCCTGTAACAGCTGGGGACTGATCGTCAGCCGGTCGCATCCGGCAAGGGATTCAATTTCACCCGTATTCCTGAAGCTCGCGCCCATGACAACCGTTTTGTAGCCATGCGTTTTATAGTAGTCGTAGATTCTTTTTACGGATAATACGCCTGGGTCAGTTTGCGCATCATAGTTTTCACCGGTTTCACTCCTGTACCAGTCCAGTATTCGCCCGACAAAAGGTGAAATGAGAAACACACCTGCTTCCGCACAGGCCACCGCTTGGGAAAAACCAAACAGTAAAGTCAGGTTGCAGTTAATTCCGCGCTGCTCCAATTGTTCAGCTGCGCGAATACCTTCCCAGGTACTAGCGATTTTGATAAGGATACGTTCACGACCAATGTTATTTTCTTCGTAGAGAGAGATCAGGCGATTTGCTTTCTCTATTGTCTTGACAGTGTCAAAGGACAGGCGCGCATCCACTTCGGAAGACACCCGCCCCGGCACAATCGCCAGTATTTCAGTGCCTATATCCACCGCTAGTTTATCCGTGCAGTTTTGTCGCATCTGCTCACTGGAACCTCCCTTGGCCTTCGCCCAGTTCTTTGCTATAGCCAAATGACCAGCGTATTGCGGCATCGCCGCCGCTTTTAGTAGAAGCGATGGGTTAGTGGTCGCATCAATTGGCTTGTACTGCGCAATCGCTACGATATCGCCAGTATCAGCCACCACGTCTGTCATCGTTTTAAGTTGTTCCAGTTTGTTCATGGCATTCGCCTTAGATAACGCAATTCTGATTCGCGGGTTGAATCTTCATCATTGACAGGACTTGAGTCAACTTCCCCTGATTAGTCTATACTCAAAATAAAAAAATAAGACCTTTATGAATAAATCTCACCAGTTTAGTTCCACTTTTGGCTTTTTGATGGCTGCAACTGGATTCGCCGTCGGACTAGGTAATATCTGGAGATTTCCCTACATCACCGGTGAAAACGGTGGTGGGGCATTTGTAGTTGTCTATCTTGGATGTGCCATCATGATCGGCATTCCTATCCTGATCGCAGAGATCCTGATCGGCAGACGCGGGCGAGCTAATCCCCCAATGGCCATGCAGAACCTGGCCGAAGCTGAGCGCAAATCGCCACTCTGGAAGCACGTGGGGCACCTGAATCTTGCCACTGCATTCGTTATTATGGGCACCTATTGCGTGGTTAGCGGTTGGGTACTCTGGTACCTGTTCAAGGCCATTTCAACCGGGTTTGTGGATACTACCCCCAGCGCTGCTGCGAACGACTTCGGCGCTGTTATGCAAAGCATTGACGGCATGCTTCTGTGGACCGCCTTAAGCCTGATACTCACCAGCACAATCATTTACTTTGGTGTGAACAAAGGAATCGAACGTTCCGTGCGGGTGCTGATGCCTGCCCTATTCCTACTAATGATCAGTCTTGTTATCTACAATGCCTTTCAGGATGGATTCCTGGATGCAGCGGCTTACCTGTTCACACCCGATTTTTCAAAAGTCACGGGCGCCACCTACCTTGCCGCCATCGGGCAAGCGTTCTTCAGTATAGGTGTTGGAATGGCAGGAATGATGATATTCGGATCCTACCTGCCACAGGAAGTCTCGATTACCCGCTGTGTATTAATCATCATTGTGATCGACACCGCCGTGGCATTAATGGCCGGGTTGATGATTTTCCCGATGGTATTTCGCTTTGGTCTGGACCCCGCCGGTGGACCCGGCCTGATTTTCCAAACTCTGCCAGTCGCATTCGGACTGATGCCAGGCGGGCATATGGTTGCAATCCTCTTTTTTACACTACTATCTGTTGCTGCAGTCACGTCGATGGTGGGTTTGCTGGAACCCCTCGTTGCCTGGCTAGAAGACACTCGTAATTATTCGCGGCATAAATCAACGCTAATCACGGTAGCCTGTATCGCCGGCCTTGGGGTACTAAGCATTTTGTCTTACAACATACTCTCGCAATGGCAGATAGGGTCCAGAAACCTTAATGGTATTCTGGACGTCCTTGCCAACCAGATAATGCTTCCGGTTGGTGGGCTTTTAATTGCGATATTCGCAGCCTGGCAGGTTAGCAAAACGTCCTTACGTAATGAGCTGCCTGCAATGCCTAACGCAATGTTTGAAGTCTGGCACCTTTTACTTCGCTTTTTGTTACCACCCGTTATCGCGGTCATAATTATCACGGGACTTTTATAAAAATGCCTATGCGTCTCTTCCTTTTAGTATCAGTGGTTTTTTCGGCAGAGGTTTATTCAGCACCACCAACGAACCTCTACTGGGACGATCTGCATGTACATAGCAACCGGCCCTATGATTCATTCAGTTTCGGTAATTCCAGGTTAACGCCAGACAATACTTACCGATTTTCCAAAGGTAAGACGGTTAAAGCTAACAGAGGCGAAAACGTTACACTCAGGAAAGCGCTGGAAGGGTGTTAACGAAAACATACCCATGGTGACTCAGCAACGAATCTGCAGTTTACCGATCTGGCATTCACCCTCGAATTCATAGGCTATTTAATTTCATATGTGGAAGATGACACTCAAGCAACGTCGCCGACATGGCGAACTGATGGGCCAACTGGAAGGCATGCGCAACAATGCCTATCTCTGGCCACCGGAAGACTATGCGCCAGGCGACAACGAAGAAGAAGACGAGAAGTACCAGAAGGCACAGGAAACTTTCCAGTCCCTGGTGCAGGAACTTCATCAACTGGAGCAGGATACAACCTGAACAGGAGACAGAAAAATGGCACTAGAACCAGGACCCATGCAGGTCATACACAACTTCCACACGACTAAAGATCAAGTATTGGATGACATCAAAAAGTTGGACCTCTGGCCAACTGTCTATGTCTCTGGACGCATGGATGAGTTGCCACCCCACTGGCACGACATCGACAACTGCGGCTACGTAATGGAAGGTAGCGGCTACGTACTGAACGAAAAAGGCGAAAAAGTTCCCCTGAGCGCCGGGGACAAATTACATATTCCACGAGGTGCCATCCATGCTGAAGGCACTGTCACTGAGCGCATGGTATACATCGTCGGGATTTCAGTACCTGAAAACCTGTTCGAGGTACTTACATTGCTTGACCCCAAAGACAGCCCACTTAATCAATAATTTAGACAACATCTCGGCAATCCATTGCCTGAATAATGCGCTTCTTCCGTTTTTAGCGACTCTAAGGAAGTTCAAAAAGAAATGATTAACAAATCTGTACCAGACTGTAACTCGACATAAACCTGGACAGAGACCTATTGGAGTTTCACATGAAGGCAGGATCTTATTTCCCGGGCAATCACTATTCATCCCTTTATGCGATGGCAGGGGATGACTGCTCGCTGTTCTTCGATCTTGAAGAACTGACCGAAAAACAACGGGCGGACCACCTGTCAAACATTGAGTTAACCGCCATGCTGCAGGTTGCCCTGGCCTGCGTTGGTCATAACAGGGATCACCTTGCGTTGTATGACGAATACCAAGAGCCTGGCTGGCAGAAAATGCTGCAGCGTTACCATGATTTTTTCTGCCGGATGACAAGTGAAGTAGTCCCGATGGAACACTTCAGCTACCACCCCAAAGACACCTACTATCAGTCAGTCGCAAACCGCATCAAAGACAACCCTACCCTAACCGATGTGGCCAACCTTTATATGTCGAGCGGCTCCAATAAATTGATCCACCAGAGCGAAGAACTTCTCGCCATAAACCGTAACGTAAACTCCAAGAAACATTTTGCTGAAAATGCCCCAGCCTTTGGAATACAAGTCCCAGACACGCTGGTCACCACTAAAGCAGAGCTTGGCAGTAAGCCGGTTTCGGACTTTTTCAACAAACACCAAAACAAAATTATTCTGAAACTTCTCGGTCTGGCCGGCGCCAGAAACGTCACCGCTGTCGAGAGCATCACGGCGACCCAAGAGTACGTGGCCGAGTACGGCGACAACATGGTGATCCTGCTGCAGGAACGCCTGGACCTGGAAAGCTACACCGAGATGACGGTGGACCTAGTGGTATCCACCGACGACATCAGGATTGCGAACACCCGAAAGATTCTTTTCGCCGATGGCCTATGGGTCGGCAATCTAATTGGCAGCTCTGTCTCTGTTACTGAAGAACAGGCCAGCGCACTGCTTCGTGTGGGCGAATATGCAAGGCACCATGGTTACGTTTCCGACGAGGGCAGCAACTGTGGCATTGATTTTTTCATTGGGACGGACGGCAGCCTTATTGTTACCGAGATCAACGCACGCTGGACTGGCGGTCTTTTCCCCGCACAGATCCTCAGCCAAATTGATGTGCAAGGCAGAGACGCCGTTCCCTTCTTCGACATGGTGTTGATTGAAGAGAGGGAGGCCTACGTCGATTTTATCGAACGCCACCTTGTAGGGGAATACGAGGGTGAATACGCCATGGTACCCATCGGCTTTGGCTGTTTCCCTGTGCCTGTTGAAGGCCAGGATTACTTCTACTCCTGGCAAATGGTTGTAGGTGACTTCGACGCCTTCAAGCAGGCCAAGAACAAAGAGCTGGCAGCCAGCGTCATGATCACCGCTGATATCATACAACCCTACCAATAACGATATCGGGTCTATTTTTTCTATCGTGCGTAGGTCGACAGAAAACCAATCATTAGCTGCTCAACCGTGTCTGAAACTGCTGGCACTAACAACAGTGTTAAAGCCCAGACGACGGTGATGACCACGCACAGAATCAGGTAACTTTTAGTTTGCATCAGTTGCTCCTTCTCGCGGCGCCATTTCGAAAATCCAGGTATCGCCGTCGTTTATGCTTTTTATTGTGTTAGCGACCGCATCAGGTGCACCACCGGAATACTTTTTTGCCAGTTTTCGAGCAATTCCGTCAATATCCTCACCTTCGATGATTCGAATCAATTGTCGTTCATATCGAATTCCGTTTATCCGAGCAACAGCCAGACCGTCACCTTCTGCAACCTGAAATGCCCAGTCTTTCCAAAGACGGCCCAGAAAAGATCGCATATAACCTGAAGGAACGTAGACTTTGCCATCACTTTCCATGACAAAAATCCGTCTTGAACTCATCGGATTATCAAGTTGCAGGTCAATCACAGCGATGTCATCGGTGAAACGCCAGTCTGGATCGGGGCCACTGTGAAGTTCGCCGGTAATCAGTTCACCGCCAGGAAAAAGAATGGAAGGACCGTCTGCGCTCATGTTGTCAATTTTAAGCGTCACGATGGTGACCACGCCGATAAGCACAACGATACCAATGACCTGCAGAACGATACGAAGCATCTTGTCTCCTGAGAAATAATTGTAGTAGCCAAAAGGAGATTATACGGGCGCGCCATCTTAACCAACACTGGGATTTTCAGAAAAAACAGCGACCCATGATAACCAAATCAATAACTTTCCGGTGCATCTGTTGTAGACTTTGCGCTGGTGAAAATCGACAGCAGGCTGAGTTCTAACCGGTAAAAAACCTGACCATCATAAACAACAGCGAAGGCGCCAATAAACAGCCCATGCCGGTATAGAACGTTGCTGTCATCGCCCCATAAGGCACCAGTTTTGGATCCGTAGCCGCCAGACCGCCAGCTACGCCACTGGTAGTACCCATCGATCCGCCATAAATCATTGCTGACAACGGATTGTCCAACCCTATGGATTTCGCAACGAAAGGTGTGCCTATCATTACAAGCGTTGTTGGTGACTATCAGAATAAAGATAGTGCAGGGTCAACTGCGCCAGCAAGATACCAACTAACAGCGAGCACGAGAGAAAAGCCAACGAGTTGGTGCGCAAGGCAAGGTCAGCAAGTGCCGAACCCAATCACTCGGACTGAGGCTACGAGCGAAAACCCGTAAAAATTAGTGTAGGTGGCTATGTTAAACCGCATTTTCCCATGATCACAAAAGTACCTTCTTTGGTGATTTGATCGTACAAAGTTAAAGGATATAGTTTGTCGATATCGGATGGTCAGTATCTGTAAGTGTGCTGATCTTCTGGCCCAACGCCTGAAAATTTTTCGGTGACCAGAGCCTTCGGCCTCGCCGTTGCTATTTCAAGCGAAATTTCACCATATCTTCGGATACAACCATTATGAAAGCACCTTTCGGCTCCTGGAAATCGCCCATCACAAGCGAGTTAATCGTCGCTGACACAGTAGGCATATCATCCCCAACCTGGCACCGGGGAGAGCTGCTGTGGATTGAGTCACGACCACAGGAAGCCGGCCGCAATGTATTAGTCATGCGAGAGCATGATGGCAGCGAAAGGGATATTAATCCTGCGCCATTTAATATTCGCACCCGAGTCCATGAATATGGTGGTGGCGCATGGTTCTTACATAATGGTGCAGTATTTTTCTCCAACTTCTCCGACCAACACCTTTATCGACAGGGGTTGGATGAAACAGCGCCCACACAACTTACCCATGATGACGGACTACGGTTCGCGAATGGTTGCGTCGATGAAAAGCGGAACCGAATCGTCTGTGTCATCGAAGATCATAGAGGCGACGGCGAAGCGGTAAATTTCATTGGTGCTATCGATTTCCAATCCGGTGATGTTACAGAATTGAGCAAAGGCCATGATTTTTATGCAGCACCTGTGCTAAGCCCCAATGGTAAACAACTCGCGTTTATGACTTGGGACCACCCGGATATGCCATGGGATGAAACTATCATCTGGCTAACGACCCTAAACGAAGCTGGCATGCCGGGTGAATTGAATAAAGTTGCCGGAGGAAAAAATGGTGAGCAAAAAATCTCAGCGCAGCAACCCGTATTTTCTCCAAAGGGAGAACTCTTTTTTATCTCGGACATCTCAGGTTGGTGGAACCTCTATCGCCAGAGTAGTGATCAGAGTATCTGCCCAATGGAAGCAGAGTTCGGGAGCCCGCACTGGGGTTTCGGATTACATTCTTATGATTTTTTGAACGACAGCCAAATCGTCTGCAACTATGGTATCGGCAATGTTTGCCAATTAGCGGTGCTGGATATCGAAACCGGCAACCTGAACAATCTGGACTTGCCTTATTCAGACCTTGGTGGCATATCGCTTAATGATCAGACATTAACGACCGGTGCCGCATCGCCGATTACGTTTCCTGAGTTAATCACTGTCAACCTTCAGACCGGCAAGCACGAGTCCTTTAAGCAGTCCACGACCTTGACCCTTGATGAAGCTTACTACTCCGTGCCTGAAACGATCACTTTTCCAACTGCAAATGAGCAGATTGCACATGGGTTCTATTACCCACCTACAAACAAGGATTATGGGGACGCAGTTGAGAACAAGAATAGCCAGGACGCACCGCCCCTGGTTGTCATGATGCACGGCGGTCCGACCGGGGCGACGCACAGCGTATTGAATCTTCGAACGCAATTCTGGACCAGTCGTGGCTTCGCTGTACTAGATCTGAACTATCGTGGTTCGACCGGGTATGGCCGCGACTATCGAGACAAACTAATCAGACAATGGGGTATCGTCGATGTCGAAGATGCCGTCTACGGCGCTGAATATCTCGTTCAGCAGCGTAAGGCTGATAAAGACAGGTTAGCCATTCGAGGTGGTAGCGCTGGCGGCTACACGACACTTTCTGCGCTGACATTCACTAACACATTTAAGGCAGGCGCCAGCCATTATGGCGTTGGCGATCTAGAAGCTTTAGCGAAAGACACCCATAAATTCGAGTCTCGCTACCTTGACAGTATGATCGGCGCCTATCCAGACGAGATTGAAATCTATCAAGCGAGATCACCCATTCATCACGTAGAGCAAATGGCTAGCCCGTGTATCTTTTTTCAGGGACTTGAAGACAAAGTCGTTCCACCAAATCAGGCAGAAACAATGGTCGAGGCCTTAGCCAAGAAAGGTGTGCCGGTAGCTTACGTGCCATTTGAGGGCGAACAGCATGGTTTTAGAATCGCCGAGAACATCAAACGGTGTATGGATCTGGAGCTTTATTTCTATGGCAGAGTCTTTGGCTTTAGCCCTGCCGATCAGATCGAACCGATAGCGATTGTTAATCTGGATAGTTAGACAAGGACTTAGCGCGCACTGTCTGGAGATGCTTACGGGCCAAGTCCGCAGGCTGCTTAACCCCATGAGCGACCACCGTGCGAAGCTCAATCTGACTTGCCCTGAAAAACTTCCAGCCGACCCTTATCTTTGGGCACCAAAGATAAAATGAATTGCAGACAGGCCGACCATAGTAACGTTAGTTAATAAATCACACTAATTAGAAATAACAATCATTCCATCTTCATCCCTGACCGCGTAGATCTTTACTGGAACTCTGGTTAACGCGCCACGCGGTTCGCCCGTACTAAGGTCGAACCTAACGCCGTGCAACGGACACGAAATGAACCCGTTGCGAACGCGCCCTCCCGCCAATGGTGAGTTCTGATGTGTGCATTGGTTTCGAATAGCAAAATGTGTGCCGCCCGAATTACACAGCAATACACTCTCCCCTTCTAACTCAAGGACCTCACTGCTGTTTAAAGCCAGCGGTTCGCGAATGACTTCTGACATGTTATTTCTTCAGATAATCGCCAACCCGCTGCTGCAGATGCCGAGCCCGGACTTCCTGATAGTTACCTAAGGTTTGTCCACTTTTCGCACTGGTTTTAAACCCGCGCGTTTGTGCGGCCATGTTGTCAGTATCCTGATCATACACAGCCCCAAGAAAGCCCAAGCCTTCAGACTGGGTATAGCTATCTTCAATACCCAGCATCAGCGGCTCCGGCGGCGGTGGTGATTGCTTTTCAGGGTGTTTCGGTCGCAGAAAGTACAGATCAAAATACGAATAATCAGGATCATTCTTATCTGGACGGAATCGGTAGACCATAGGTAGCGTCAATCCTGGGAAGATAAAAAGATTGGGGAACAGAAAATATTCGATGGAATCCAGCGTCTGCGCCGTTGAGTAATCAGAGAAGTCCTGGTCATAGCTCGCACCTAACTGCTGCTGCACGAACCTGGCATAAACGTCTCTCGCCGTCATACCTTCAGGCACCACCGGACATGCTCCGTCAGCGGGACCACGTCTTCCCCAAAGCATCTGCATCAGTTCCTGCTGACTCGGTGCCTGGGGCATTCTGGGATTCAACGACCCAACGGTGTGTATGAAACGATTAACGTTTTCTGGAAAGACATCATAGGTTGTGACAGGTTCAGAGAACTCAGCGCCACCCGCGTGGGTTTCCTTTACGTGGTAGGCCTCCATGAACGCTTCTTCGGCTGCCTTCCAATTGACCGGTAACCGCTTGCACACATGTGTCTCGATATACCTGTCATCAATATTAAAATCTTTAAAATGTTCTGGCAAAACACCTAAATATTCACTCAAAGACTCAGCATCAGGATCAAAATTGACGAACACAAAGCCACCCCAGGTATCCACCAGAACCTCACGTAGACTATGGCTGTCGCCTTTCACATGCGGGAAGTCCCAATCCTCCGGCAAATCAATTAACTCACCCTCTAGAGAATAAACCCAACCGTGAAACGGACAGCGGAAGCTTTCGCAATAACCATTGTCGCCGGGAGACTTTAACGCCGTACCCCGATGCATGCAGGCGTTGTAGTAAGCCTTAATCTGCATGGACTCAGTCCGCGTAACGATAACTGACAGCTGGCCAATATCGTAAACCTGATAGTCTCCCGCTTCCGCAATGTGCTCTTCGCGACAGGCCATCTGCCAAACCTTCGGCCACATTTTTTCAAATTCTGCCTCCGCATACTCCTTGGACGTATAGTTAGAGTATGGAATATCCGCATCACCCAGGAATTCATAGGACTCAGCCAGAAAGGACGCAGGCGGTTCTGAGGCATCTTTCTTTATTGCCTCTTGATAAGTATGTCCCGGGGCACGAGCCTCACCGGGGGATAGTTTTTCTGACATACGCCCTCCTCACGTCTGACGACGCTTTCTTTAAACACTTGAATAGATAAAAGGCTATGGTCGCCTTTCTTCTATGTACTCGTCAATCAGCTATTGATATCACTCGATGAATACAAACTAAAACATTGATACGTTTGCCTTTACATCGAGCAGCAGACGCCCCGCTGTTTCCATGACCGAGGGCGACACCATGATGTGCTGTCGTGCAACCTGAACATCCCGTAGATAACGCTGCAATCGGGAAGTCTGATAAACCGATACACCACCACCGAGAGCATACATGGCATCAACAACCTGAACACAGGAGGTCACCGTATGCGTTGTTGCCAGACGCAAGTCCCGTCTTAGCGCCAAACTGGCGCGACCCTGTTGCCGCGTGCTGTCCCAAACTGCATCTATCGCCTCGTAGTAGAATGCCCGCGCGCTGCGCAGTTGCGCCTCTGCTTCGGCAAGCTTGAGATGTGTGTGTGGTTGCTCGGCAATCGTCTTCCTGGAATGTGCCCGCTTTTTACTCCCTGCAAGCGCAACAAATTCCTTAATCGAAGCACGAGCTATACCCAGCGCTACCGCGGCAATACCCAGGGCAAGAAACGTTATGCTGGGAAAACTGGAGAGTGGGCCAGAATGGGCTTCATGATCCAAATATCCTACACCATGCGTAGTTGGTACCAGTAAATTGTCTACCTGATAATCAACACTACCGGTGCCCTTCAGACCACTCACATGCCAAGTGTCCAATAATTCGACTTTATCAGCTGGCATAATCATCATGTGATTTGCAGGATTACCAGCCTTGTCGAGGATCGGCTCGCCGTTTTTGGTAAGCATACAACCACCCATGATCCAGTCAGCATTCTGGCTTCCAGAACCCCATTGCCAACGTCCCGTGACCCTGAACCCCTCATCTGTCAGTTCTGCCCGACCTGTTGGCGCGAAAACTCCGGTCAACATGGTCGTAGGACTGGCGAGGATCTGTCGGCCGATCTCTTTGGATACATTCCCTAGAGCGGCACCAGAGGTTGTGCCGATGAAAGCAACCCATGCACAGGAGGCATCCCCTTGCGCCAATATCTCAAAAATTTCACTGGAGAGTCGTGGCGGAGCTTCAAGGCCACCAATCTCCTGCGGCACGCCCAATCGATAAAAGCCGGCCTCGGCCATAAGTTTGGACAGATCTGCAGGCACTCTTCCAGCTGCTTCTATCGTTTCTGCCTGATCGAAAAACAGATCACTAAGACGCTGTGCTTCTTCAATCAGTTGGTTTCCCGTTTCCATCATCAGTCTCGTTTAAGCATTTTGAAATTATGAGGCCAACAATAACAGTTAGCCAGAAAATAAAGTCTATTTGTGCAAGTATATATGTTGATCCGGGTTCTTTTTCCCTACAAAATCAGCGAGTGCTATCTACGACCCTACTGCAGGCCACACCAAATTGAGCGCACGCGGTTTTATCATGAAATAGACAGGCCATGTATCGTCATTGGCAATCACACCAGCCTGACGGATGGCCTGTTAGTATTACATGCATTGCCGGAACGTATTAGTTCTGGCATGCACTCATTTTGGACGGGTAAATCGAACTTCTTATGACAAATGAATTGAAAATCGGGCTGGCAACCCCCGTAGGCCTTTGGTCAATGAGCATTGATGCCAAACACAGGATGCTTGAAGACGCCTGGGCCGCAGGCGTTAATCATATTTTCATGGCTGACCATGTCTCGTTTCGCGACGGTTCCGGAACGGACGGTTTTGTCGAAATTGCTGCACTTTCACAACTGCATGCTGAGATGAGTGTCATGATCAGCATCTACTTATTACCGCTAAGACACCCGCTGCCGGTCGCACGGCAACTGGCAACCATGCATAAAATAGCTCCGGGTCGAATGTTATTCGGCGTTGGTATCGGCGGCGAAGACAGACATGAGATTGAAATCTGTGGTGTTGACCCTCGTACTCGCGGGCGCCAGACAAACGAATGCCTGGAGATTGTGCGGCGACTTATGCTTGGTGAATCGGTTGACTTTGAAGGTGAGTTTTTCAACCTCAGTCAGGCGAGGATCAAACCCACCGTGGGGAACAGCGTCCCCATTATTGTCGGAGGCCGCTCAAACGCGGCATTGGATAGGACAGCGCGATTTGGTGACGGCTGGATCGGCGCCTGGTGTTCCGTCCGGCGGTATCGGGAAGCCCTGGCCCTCGTTCAGCAGGCAGCATCAGAAACTGGCCGGGACAAGACCGACTGGCTTCATGGTTATCAGCCTTGGGTGGGGGTCGCAGATTCTCGTGAGGAGGCAAGAAAACTGGTGGCAAAGGCGATGGAGAGTTTCTACCATATTCCCTTTGAAAAATTCGAACGATACGTGCCTTATGGAACACCAGACGATGTTGCAAACGACCTGGCGCCATTCGTCGATGCCGGATGCTCCATCATGAACCTGAAAGTCGTTGCAGGTAATGACAGTCATTCGATAGCAGCAACAAAAATCATCGCTCAGTCTCTACGAAATCGATAATTATCTGCAGCACGATCTAACCCGGAAAAACGGGCCGGTGCGCAGTAAAAGTGAAAGAAGACAAGGCCTTCCTAAAGAGCGGTATTACTGATGGGTAGGATATGGAAAAAATAATTGATGCCCGGCTAGTAGTAGATATCGCAATAGGCCGCATACATAGAAGCCATAATAACAGGAAGGGCAACGAGCAATCTGACATTGACCATTCTCTGGCGTAAAACTGCCCTCCCCCGCATTTATTTTAAGCATGCCTTACGGCGATACTTTTGTATTCCTGGAAACGCATGCTTTAGAATTTCCAGGCTCCAACTGTTTTCGCAGCGGTTTTTACTGGATCAGAAGTTGCCGAGGACCGCTGAGAATCATCAGCTTGTTGATCTCTTCACGGCTCACTTTGAGATGGCTCAACGAAACCTTGGTTTACACAAGTACTTGCTAATCTTGACGGTACTCGTGAGTATGTACATCGTTTGGCACGATAGCGTGAAACCCACGCCAGTCAAACTCAGCAATAGCATGTAGAGAATTTTCACAAAACTTTTAACGTCACGGCTAAACAGATCGCTGGTATGTTTGTAACGAACGAAAAGAAACGATAGAAAACACATTAAGAGAGGATGCATATTATGAAAAGGTTTTTGGTTTTTTTATTTTTGACACCGATAATTGTGGCGTGTTCGCCTCCTGCAGACGACGCGCCTGAAGCGCCGCAAGTTGAGATGGCTGCAGTTTCTGAAGCGCCGCAAGTTGATATGGCTGCAGCTCCTGAGGCCCCCGAACCGGCAGCTTACTACGAATTTCTTTGGTGTGAGTTTGGAGAAAATTACTCTGCTGAAAGTCGGGATGCATATTTCGCTGATTTCAATACAATTGCTGACTCCATGACGGAACGAGGCCTGGGTTCATTCGGCTACGCTCCCAAGGACTGGGAATCGGAAGATTTTGATGCTCTGTGGGTAAACCGATGGCCAGATAAAGAAACCAGTGTGCAAGGCTGGGCTGAATGGCAATCAGCTGGCGGCAATGAAAAGCTTCAGGCTGATCATCCGGACGTCTTAATGTGTGGCCAGGAAGCCGGCACCAACGTGTTCGGTTATACAACATTCATACCCAAAGATCTTCCGGCTACATTCTCCGTTGAAAATCCTCCGTACCATGTAGACAACCTGTTCTGCACCTTCAACGAAGGAAAAGGACCCGAAGATATGCGTGCGTATTTAAGAGATCACTATATGCCTTTTTTAGATCGCTATACGGCTGAGAATCCCGACAACAGCTACTGGTTTGCGATTGGTGTTCCTGATTTTGAACCCAGGGAAAATTACCCCCAGGATTTCAATTGGCTGAATTACTTTACCAGCCCTGAAGAAGCGGCAGCTGCGATAGCAAACTACGAGAAGGAAACCGATCTCCAAAATCAGATGAGTGAAGTCGTGACCTGCTCGGAGAGGGCTCTTTGGAACGCCCTGCCTATCAGGATTCCACCCAGCGCAACATAAGCGGCGATGGGCCGGTGAGCATTAGCCGGAAGGAGAGTCTCATCGCGAAACAGGTCTGTCGTCCAATGTGCAGTAGCACTGCGGATGGCAGACCATACCTACTATTATGTATTGAGCTAAACCCTTATGGTGAATCTAGGCAGTATTGAATGCGGTTGCGGAGGGGTAAAGCTGTATCTTCCCAACCCGAGGCCTAAATTCCGTTGCGGCTGTTGTTGCAGTGACTGTCTTCAGCGTGCCTATATTGGTGCTAATGGCCACCCACCTAAGGCGGTGCTCGAGAGGCGGGAGCCTATCGATTTAATCTACGTCGATTCATTCTTCCTGCTTCCCGATAAAGATACCCGAGCGCAACTAGGTGTTTTTAGGTTGAATGATCCTAACGGGTCTAATATCACTTTGAGAGCCGAATGCTGCGGGGCAGTTTTGTGCACCGAAAATCAGGCCTTTCACGTACCTCATTCGATGGCAGCATTTAATAACCTCGAGCCTACGGTCGTTAGCGACTTCTTCGACGTTCCCGAGATGCCCTTTCATATCTTTACTGCTGACTGGCCAGAAAATTTCGCGAAAAGACTGGCGGACCGAGAAGCGGATGAACTCGGCATGGCTCGCGAGCAAATCTCAAACCCAGCGTCCGAAATGGATAACCTCCACATGGTAAACCTGATTAGAGCTTTCCAAGTTCCTCCACCGTCTATGTCCGCTGACTTCATTTCTTTCAAGGACCTTCGCGAAGAGTTACCCCTGGAAGTCGTTCATGACTATTTCGAAGATTCTCGTTTATAAGCACCTTTCTAGCTAACTGTTAACCTGTCTTTCCACATTATCCTATGCGCTTTTTGTAGAGGGACTAAGTGCGTTATCGACGATAATAGATGTTGAATAGAAAACCCGTTACTCCTCTGTAAAGGTAACTTCCCGGGCTTTCAACCTCCCGCCGCATTCGCTGCAGCATACCTGGCCATGCAACGTCTTCCGGCAGTTCCTGTGAATGAGTCGCATGGGTTTACCATTACCTGTGTTACACCATTTATCGCCCCACTGCAGTAATGTCAGAAAGTAGGGAAAGAATACTTCACCCTTCTCGGTCAGCTTGTACTCGTATCGCCTGGGTTTCTGCTGGTACTCTTTTTGTTCAAAAACGTCCTGCTCTACCAGAAACTTGAGGCGAGTTGAAAGAATGTTAGTCGCAACGGGTAACTCAGCGTGAAACTGATCGAATCGCGTTAACCCATGGAAAGAAAGCGCCAGAATGTTTGCAGTCCAACGATCACCCACGATATTAATGACGTTTTTGTATAGCATTCGCTTGCTGGGTACTGCTTCTACCGATATGGACGAACGACGACGAACTTTCATCTCTCTTTCGTCCCGGATCGCACCTGGCCCAGGTTTGTAGTCAATATCAAACGGTAGTACCAGCTCATCGCAGTGTCGACAACGAAGTTCTGGAGTAAATTCTCGTCCGCACTTCAGGTGATTGAAGGATACCTTGTCAAGCTGAGGGGTATTGAAGAAATTTCGCTCCCAGGCTATGGCCATCAGGGCGTTTTCGTACAGATCAATCGACTTTTTCGTCAGGTGGTATCGCATGCGCTTGCCACCTTCACGGTCCGGCTTCAGCTGAATGCAATCGACAGATTGCAGCCATTTCAGGCGATTAGAAAGTACCCCTCTAGAGACCCCTGTGGCTGCCATCATCTCGTTAAATGAGTTAAGACCCCAGAACACTTCCTGAATGATCAACAGACACCATTTGTCGCCAATCTGGTCGAGTGCGCGATTAATTGAACTTGCGCGAGTGATCAGCTTTTTCATCTAAGCGGCATTCTATGGTCTGTTAATGGAAGACTTTCAGAACTGGTTTTTGTCTTGCGAGCGATAGTTTTTTAATCAACGAATCTATCAACTGATCGTTTCTACTATACAACCTCGATGCCAACTTAGGTGATGACGCCATGCCCACCTCGGTCTGTTAACCACTCGCACTTACAATATAGTCTCGTTATGCAAGCATAGCAAACAGCCAATACAGGGCAGCTATGTCTATATCGATGCTAAATAGGACACCATCTTCTTCTCCTTAGTGATGCATCAGGGAATGAGCTGGCGAGAACGCCTGAGGATACCTGGACCATTGGCCTCAAATATAATTATCCGATGAGCCGCGGAGCACAACCGGATCTTTTAATATAATGTCGGTATAGACGATAAGCTTACCGTTTCGCATGAAGAAACCTGGCTGCGTCAGCATAAGCCTGCCTCCTCGTTTTCTCATCCCTACGGATCAAATACCCATACTTTACGCAATCACTGAGACGCGCACTAAGCCGCAGGCGCGCGGCGATCCTCTCTGCTCGTGCGGCGTTTCGTTCATAATCGACAAGGAGTTCGCCATCAACCAGCGGCACATTTTTCTCATCGTAGTTCCACTCGCAACCCTCAATGTAGGGTGATTGTTCGCTGAAAAACTGCGGTTGCGTGTTCTCCCAGGCATGGCCAGCACCATCATAGACAATAGCTTCGACGTCAACGTCCAGACTTTTCAGCTCATTTTCCCGCTCGGCACAAGCTTCAAGATCGCTGGAGACCTGCCCTGCTCCTTCGAACAGGTCGCCTAGTCGCACAGGATATAGCCATAATCCGGTCGAGACTGTAAGCAGAATGCTGTTCAGATCACCGAACTTTCAGTCCAGTTAAGACAAGTTCCCTCGACGTCGATTTGAAGACGCTAACGGCCCGTAATTAACCACCAGATAATCAACGATCAAGTCCTCGGCTTCGCCTAAGGGCCATAAGTTATGGTTTTTCTGCATTTAACGAATCGTCTGGAGCCAACCCAGGCGTGACCACAGACTGTCAATGGCGCAGCTGCCGATCAGTCTGTGGTGCCGTAATTAATGATTTTATAGGCATGACCGCGATAATCATCTCTTCAATAAGAATACGATCCATATGTCACACACAGTTACAATATTTTGTAATATGGCAACCAACTCATGATCACGAAAGTCACAAGCGTAATTTTCACTACACCGGTTAGTTTGCAGCTAAGGAAGCAGGTCAAATGAAAACGACACCCCAGATCCTGATAGATCAATACCGTGCCAACGGCTGGTGGGGCGATGAAAAACTTTGCGATTGGCTCGATCAGGCGGTCGCTTCAAGGCCCCAGCGGTGGGCGCTCATCGATCAACCCGAGCGAGCAGCAATTGCTGAGGGAAATCCGCAGAGACTCACCTTTGATGATCTGGCTGGAAAAGTCTCAGCATTATCAAGTCAGTTCTATGCCGCCGGCTTGCGAGCAGGCGATATCGTCATTGTTCATTTACCCAACATTGCAGAGCTTGCCATCACCTACTTCGCACTCGATCGGCTTGGTGTCATCATCAGCCCTGTGCCTGTGCAATATGACTTGTTTGAGCTCAGGCACGTCGCCAGTGAAGTTAATCCCGCCGCGTACATCAGCACCTCTCATCTAAAGGGCGAAGCGTTTGCCGAAGTCAGAATGCCTGCTCTCGAAGGCGTATGCCCAACGCTGTGTTTCGGACAATCTGTCCGCAACGCAACCAGCATCAATCTCGACGATCGGAGCGATCATGAAAATTGGCAGGCTTACACCGGGTCGCTCGACAGAAGCGCAGACGATATTCTGACGATCTGCTGGACCTCGGGAACTACCGGGCAACCCAAAGGGGTACCCCGGAGCCATAATCACTGGCGAATTTCCGCTCTTGCGACATCCAGTACTGCGGACTTCACCGCTGAGGATGTCATGCTTAATCCGTTCCCCCTAGTCAATATGGCTGCGCTGGGCGGGTTTCTATTCCCCTGGGTGATGTGTCAATCGACACTCGTGTTGCACCATCCTTTTGATCTGTCGTTGTTTCTAAAGCAACTAGAAAGCGAACGGATCACCTACACCATTGCCGCTCCAACAATATTGACCATGTTATTGAATCAGCGCGGTCTGCTCGATCAGATCGATCTATCCGCACTTCGGGCGATCGGCAGTGGCGGCGCCCCCTTATCAGAATGGATGGTCAGCACCTTCCAGCAGGACTACAACATTATCGTCGCGAACATTTTCGGTTCGAACGAAGGGCTTTGCCTGACTTCTAGTGGCCTCGATCTGCCAGACCCCAATGAACGCGCACAGTATTTCCCGCGCTTTGGGCTGCAGGGCAGACAGTGGAACAATCAGGTCAGCTCTATGGTGAAAACGAGATTGGTGGACCTGGAAACCCGGGAAGTTATTTCCGATCCTGGCATTCAGGCTGAGCTGGAAATATCGGGACCTTCTGTCTTTGATGGCTACTGGCAGGCAGAAACAACTAATCGCGAGGTCTTCTCCGAGGATGGTTTTTTCAGAACAGGTGATGTCTTCGAAATCCCACTAGATCCTGATAAATCAGACTACTACCGCTTTGTCGGTCGCTCGAAAGATATCATCATACGAGGCGGCATGAAGATCTCACCGGACGAAATCGATAACCTGTTGGCGGCGCACCCAGCATTAACATCAGCCGCTGTGGTGGGTTACGAAGACCCCGTACTCGGAGAGCGCATTGGTGTAGCCGCCGTAGCGGCAACGGACGCTGAACTGACACTGGATATAATTACTGGTTATCTTAAAGAACAAGGACTTGCCATATTTAAGCTGCCAGAGCGACTGCTTGTTGTTGATGCACTGCCACTCAATGCAACCGGAAAAGTTCTGCGCCGCGAATTGAAAAAACTATTTACTTCAGAGGAGTCATCCTGATGACCAGACCACTAAAGGCCGCAGCCCCAAAACCCAGGTTATCTGTTCGCCTATTACTGGCAGGAGTATTACTGAACCTGATGCTCGGCTCCGCTTCAGCCGCAACTGATCGATCCGATACGCAGCCTGCCAATCAACAGTTCGCGGACATCGTATTTTTTGGATCGAATATCGTCACCGTTGATCCTGAATTTCCAGAGGTGCAAGGCGTCGCTCTCATCGGCACACAAATATCGGCAGTCGGCACCCGTGATCAAGTCGCGGAGCTTGTCGGCGAGACCACACGTGTCATTGAACTTGGTAAACGGAGCCTGGTGCCTGGCTTCATCGATGCCCACGGCCATTTGTCATTTGCCTCTAAGCTCATTGATATGGTCAATTTATCTTCTCCTCCGGTTGGTCAGGTTAATACCATCGACGATATGGTCATGCTCTTGCGGAGTCACATCGCCAGGAAAAAACCATCCGCGAGCCAATGGGTTATCGGCTACGGCTATGATGATTCCGTGATCAAGGAGGGACGACACCCAACCCGCGACGACCTGGATCGTGCATCAGATCAAATTCCGATCATGTTGATGCATGTTTCCGGCCATTTGGCTGCCGTCAATTCTGCAGCCCTGACAGCGCGCAATGTCACCAGCGAGACACAAGACCCACCAGGTGGTGTCATCCGGCGAAAGGCCGGCTCGCAGGAGCCCAACGGCGTGATGGAAGAAACGGCTGCATTCATTTTTAACGGCGCGCAGTTATCCGCATCGGACCCGGAAAAACCGGCAGACTCGATCCGCCGGGCAGCGCGACTTCAGGCGAGTTACGGACTCACTACCCTTCAGGATGGTGGCTCTACCCCAGCAAGTGTCGCGATGTTCCGCGCAGCGGCTGAGAATCAACCCTTCCTTCAGGACATTGTCGCCTTTCCTGTCGCCAATCGTCTTGAAGAGGAAACTTTGAACGAAATCATGGCTGACAAAAATTATCGCGGTGGTTTTCGCGTCGGCGGCGTCAAATTTATTCTCGATGGCTCGCCCCAGGGTAGAACTGCTTATCTGTCTGAACCATATACAGCAGGTCCACCAGGAGCAGACAAGGATTATCGGGCTTACCTCAGTTACCCGGCAGCAGACTACGATGTGCGAATTGCTCAGCTTTTGCAAAGAGGCATACCGGTAATAGCGCATGCCAATGGAGATGGCGCCATCGATGTCATGATAGATGGTGTCGCGAAGGCACTTGAGGGCAAGCCGTTGCCAGATCACAGGACCGTAATCATTCATGCCCAGCTAACCCGAGAAGATCAATTGCACCGAATTAAGGCGCTGGGTTTAGTGCCATCGTACTTTTCAGCCCATACATTTTTCTGGGGCGATTGGCACAGGAAATCTTTTGGCGAAGACCGGGCTGGATTCATCAGCCCTGTGGGACGATCGGCTGAACTTGGTATCCCGTTCACGATTCATAACGATGCACCCGTCGTACCGCCTGATGTGATGAGACTGCTTTGGGCCACCGTCAATCGTGAGACGCGCAGTGGTTTCATTCTTGGTCCTGACCAGCGGGCGACGCCAATGCAGGCATTACACGCTGTCACCCTGGGGGCTGCTTATCAGTACTTTGAGGAAGATCAAAAAGGATCCATTACGCCCGGTAAACAGGCAGACCTGGTCATTCTGGGCGCCAACCCGATCACTTCAGACCCCAGCACGATCAAAGACATACCGATTCTGGAAACTTTTTCTCGTGGTCGCTCAATCTACAGTCGCTCAATCTATCAGGCTGACGATCCCTAACGGACTCACTAGAAAAAGCCCTTATCCGTTAGTTGGCTCTTTGCTGCCAGTAAACCTCAAGGTCTCTTTTTACACCCGGGCCTAATACATACAAAGCGAGTATGTTGGCCAGTGCCATCGCAAAGATCATGGCATCTGAAAAATCCAACACAGCTGTCAACTGCGTGGTACACCCTATCACCACAAACAGACAAAATGTCGTGTTAAAAATCAGCTTCGAGGTTCGACTCGCACCAAACATGTATACGAAACCCTCTAGCCCATAATAAGACCAGGAGATCATCGTGGAGTAAGCAAACAGCATAATGACCACCGCCAGGACGTAAGGGAACCAGGGCATTACACTGGCAAATGCTGCTGACGTTAATTCGACACCGCTAATGACCCCATCGTTTAACATCGCAGGATCGTAAACCGTCACCATAATAACGAGAGCAGTGATCGTACAAACGACGACGGTATCAATGAACGGTTCGAGCATGGCAACGAACCCCTGGGTGAGCGGCTCTTTGGTTTTAACCGCTGCGTGCGCGATGGCAGATGATCCGATACCCGCTTCATTCGAAAATGCAGCTCTTCTAAAGCCAAGCACCAAAACCGCAATGGCACCACCGGTAACACCTTCAGGGCTGAAGGCATTGGTGAAGATAGAAATTATAGCGCCCGGTAGCTTCTCATAGTTCGCACCGATAACAATGAGCGCGAAGCTCATGTACAACAAGGCCATAAAGGGGACAAGCTTCGATGTCACTCTGGCAATGCTTTTAATACCACCAACAATGACCATTGCCGTGACTATCGCCAGCAACGTGCCAAACAACCAACCACGACCCGCAAAAAAACTCGATTCACCACCACTGACCGAGAGAACCTGCACATAGGCCTGATTCGCCTGAAACATACATCCCGCTCCGAGCGACGCGAGCATGACACAGAGCGCGTAGTACCAAGCCATAACCTTGCCCAGGCGCGGCATATTCAATTCAGCAAAACCCTTATCCATATAGAACATGGGGCCTCCGGATATTGAACCATCCGGATTGGTCTGTCGATATTTGACGCCCAGGGTACATTCAACAAATTTTGAAGCCATACCCAGGAACCCGGCGACGATTAACCAAAAAGTTGCACCTGGACCACCAATTGAAATAGCAACTGCGACATGAACTACGTTACCCACACCAACGGTTCCAGATACCGCAGTCGTCAACGCCTGGAAGTGGGTTACCTCACCAGGCGCATGTGGCGCTTTGTCTTCTTTGCCCGTGACAATTCTAATGGCATGAGTAAAGCCGCGAATGTTGATGAAACCAAAATACCCTGTAAAAAACACCGCTCCGATCACCAGCCAAGCCACAATCAAGGGAAGTTCAGTCCCACCAATATTGACCGACACAAATACAATATCGACCATGGCGCTGGCGATAGGCTCGAACGCACTATTAATCGCCTGATCTATTCCATCACTCATAAGCGTTTCCTCCAAGCGCAAGTTGTACGGTTACTTCAGCCAGGCATTGCGACGCATCAATGACGGGCACGTGTACATCCAAAGAATCACCTAGCGCAGAAAGTTCCGTACACGCAATCACTACGCACTCTGCCTGCTCCGCTATCATGTCCTCTACGATCCGCTGTAATAAATCTGATTGATTTAAGTCTCCAGCCTTAATCGCCATGATGAGCTTCATCAATCGAGATTGAAGCGCATCGCCGGGCACCACAGTTGCTATGCCTCGGCTGGCGAAAATTGATTCATACAATCTTGTTTGATGAACAGCGGTGGAAGCAAGCAAACCCACTTTACTAGCATGGACTTGAGTAGCAACACGCTCAACGGTCAACTCAACCATATTCAGAAACTGGATACGAACCGCTGACTCAATCTCTTGTGCATAAAGATGTGCAGTATTGCAGGGCATCACTAGAAAATCAGCCCCCATTGACTCCAAAGACGCAGCCATAGAGGCCAGCACCGGCGCCGGGTTTTCGCCCTGTCGATTAATCAGATAATTAATTCGCGACGGCACTTTGGGATTGTTATCCACCAGGGTTCGGATGTGATCAACATCGTCCAATGCCGGGGTCAGGCGAATAATGCGCTGCAATAAATCGATGGTCGCCATCGGCCCCATGCCACCGAGGACACCAACCGTTAAAGAAGATTCAGGCATTCACTTGCCTCAAGACATCAGCAATGATCTCTACGATCAGATGGCAATCCTCTATCTCAAAAGTTAATGGCACTCGCATATCCAGTAAAGTCGCCAACGCCCGTATTGTGCTCGGCAGAGTTTCGGGTTGAATCCCATGATCAAGATAGCGCCAGCTATCGAACCGGCTTGTATAGCCCCTGGGTTCGTCATAACCAAAGTACTTCAATTCCACACCCTGCTCGGCACAGCCTTGAACCACCTCAGTCATCTGATCTTGCGAGTAATCCGGTAAACAAAACTGGATCGAGCTACCAACGTATCGTTCTTCTGCGAAACGATTTGGCAAGCGAACCCCCGCGATGGCTTGCAAACCCTCTGCGAGAACCTCATAGCGCTCATTCCAACGCGCGCAGTTCACATCAAGATTAGGAATCTGCGCTCTTAGTGCAGCCGCCCGCATATTGTCCATGCGGCCACTATAATTCGGTGTCATCGTCGCAAGCTCTGCTATTCGATTCTTATCCGGTGCCGCAAGATGTCGATCAAACAACATATATGAACCAGACAACAAAATAGCCTTCGCCATAATGTCCTCGTTGTCAGACACCAGCAGGCCACCCTCGCCTGAGTTAAGATGCTTGTATGATTGGGTACTGAAGCAGCTTACCTCACCAAAGCCACCACTACGTTTATCGCCCCACCAGGCACCCAGAGAATGAGCGCAATCTTCAATCAGAGTAATACTACGCTCTGCACAGATGTCACTGATCGCGTCCATATCCGAGAGATGGCCGCGCATGTTAGATAGCAGTAAAAACTTCGCTTGACCACACTTGGCTCGCAAATCATCAAGATCGATCGTCAGATCACGAGTGGTCTCAACCAATATGGGTTTTGCGCCGCAGTTATCAATTGCACCCGGTACCGGCGCCAATGTAAAAGCATTGCACAAAACGCCGTCCCCGGGTTTCACGCCAGCTGCGAGCATCGCGATATACAGCGCATAGCCACAGGAGGCTACCGCCAGGCAAAAACGACTGCCTTGATAAACAGCGAACTCTTGCTCCAGCAAAGCAGCGTGTCCGGGATCATCATCTGTGACGTCATAGCGATGCAATCGCCCCGTCGTCATGATCTCGTTAACCCATTCTATCGAACGCTGCGGCAAGGGTTCTTGTTTGAGGAACGACTTTTGAAAACGTTTCATGATTCCCTGTTCTCTAGATCAGTCATCTCAGGCACGTTGAAGGCCCAATCCTCCTCCGGGAAATATTTACGAAGTCGCCAATCACACGCACGCGCATGCCCCTCCATACCTTCGACGCGCGAGATTCGAGAACCCACAGCGCTCATCGACCGGTTCGCTGCCTGATCAATCTTCTGCCAGGTCAATATCTTGACGAATTTCTGCACATTTAACCCACCGGTAAATCGCGAACCACCTCGAGTTGGCAGTATGTGATTAGTCCCTGAACATTTATCACCATGAGTAACCGTACTTCCCTCACCAAGGAACAATGAGCCGTAGTTGCGGAGCTCATCCAACCACCAGTCATGATCAGCTGCCAGAATCTGCAAGTGTTCGGGCGCATAGCGATCACTGACCTGAACCATCTCATCCCGGTCCTCACAGAGGATGATTTCAGCGTGTTGCTGCCAGGCTTGATTGATGATTTCAGCATTGGGCATACCTGCTGCGATTCTAGGGACCAGCAGCATCACTTCATCTGCGATGTGCCGATTGTCGGTCATCAACCAAACCGGAGAGTCCGGACCATGCTCGGCTTGCGAGACCAGATCAATCGCAATAGCCATCGGATCTGCACTCGCATCAGCAATGATTGCGGATTCAGTGGGTCCAGCCAGCACATCAATGCCGACTTCACCAAATAGCAGCCGCTTCGCCGTGGCGACATAATGGTTACCTGGGCCAACCAACATATCAACTGGTTGCTGATCAAAAAGCCCAAAAGCCATCGTTGCAATAGCCTGCACTCCACCGAGCTCTAGAATGACATCAGCGCCTGCCAGGTCCATCGCATAGACGACCGCCGGATGAATGCTCTCGCCCCTTGGCGGCGAGCAGGCAATGATCTTCGAAACACCTGCGGTCTTAGCGGTGGTGATGCTCATCAGTGCTGACGCCGCATGCGCGTAACGTCCACCCGGCACATAACAGCCGGCCGCGCCCACCGGCACCAATCGTTGACCGAGTGTCACACCAGGTTCGGTCTCAATTTCAAATTCTGTCAGGCTATCCATTTGTGCCTGGGCGAATCGCTTAATCTGATGCCAGGCAAATTGCAGATCAGTTTTAGTCTGCTCGGAAACCTGACTTATTAAGGCCGTTCGCTTCTCATCGCTGAGAACAAAATCCTGCTCCCAATCATCTAATTCTCGCGCCAACCGTCTAACCGCTGTCTCGCCTTCTTGGCGAATATTATTGATTATCTCTGTAACCCGTCTGACCACCTCCGGGTCATCGTCAGCTCTCAAAGACGGTGCCTGTTTGATAATTTCCATTAACGTCAGACCACCCGTTGACCGAACAAACTTCGATAGCCCGATAGCGCCTGCGCGCCACCGGTATGAATAAACACAATGTTCTCTTCGCGCCGGTAAAAGCCCTGACGAACCAGATCGATCAAACCTGCCATACCTTTACCAGAGTACACCGGGTCCAGCAAAATCGATTCATGCCTGGCGGTCATTTCAACCGCTTCGATCATGCCATCGGTTGGCATACCGTAACCCTCACCGACATAGTCACTGTTCGCCACGACGTCAGAGCGATTTAGCGCCGCCGATGAACCGATAAACTCCGCTGTCTCGCACGCCAATCGATAAACGTTTTCTTCTTGCGCCTCTTTTGGCGCTCTGACGCTGATACCCATCAGATCAATACCACTATGGATTGCCGTCAGACCGGTTACCAATCCTGCTTGAGTTCCGGTACTACCAGTCGCATGGACGATGTGATCAACCTTTAACCCCTGATCATTACACTGCCCGACCAACTCATAGGCTGCGTTGACGTAACCCAAGGCGCCAATACGATTCGAGCCACCACCCGGGATAATGTATGGCTTCTTACCTGCGGCGCGCAGCTCTTCGGAGAGACTTAACATTTCCTGATTCATGTCGGTTCCGGCCGGAAAGTCACTGAGCCTGGCGTTATAGATGTCATCGAGCAGCACGTTACCGTTAGCAAGAAAGTCCGGATCGTCTGAACCGGTTCTGTTCTCCAGTAGCAAATAACATTCATAACCCAGTTTGGCGGCGATTGCGGCGGTCTGTCGGGCATGATTGGATTGCACAGCACCCTGCGTGATGATGGTGTCAGCGCCCTGCTGCTCGGCATCTGCCATCAGAAATTCCAGCTTACGTGTTTTGTTGCCGCCGCCGGCAAGACCAGTGCAGTCATCGCGCTTGACCCAGATGTTCGGACCATCCAACAGGCGGGAGAGGTTTGCCATCGGTTCAAGCGGTGTTGGTAAGTGTGCGAACCGTAACCGGGGAAATTTAGCCAGATGCATCGCTTATCCTTATCCTTATATTAATATTTGTCCGATTAACATTTTGGCCACAAACGCGGGAAAAAATCACTATCAATCGCATCACCGTGCTGATGACCATATTTTTCAAATACTGCTCGTTCAGCGGCTGCCCAATCGCCGCGATAGCAAATACGACCATCCTCTGCCGCCAATCTGACCGTGAATCGCCGCTGACTACTCATCGGTGCTTGACCCGGCAATGAACCGTGAAGTGTCCTGATATCAAAGGAAAGACAATCACCCAATTCGAGATCGAATGAGACAAGATCATATTGGTCGGGATCATCATCGATGGCGGGGGGATTTTCATAGCACTCACCGTTCACCCAACCTGGGACTCCGGCAATCTCATGACCATCAAAATAGGAAATGTCGTGATGCCAGGGGGCTCGGGCCTGACAATTTGCTTCGCGATAGAACCAATTGTCCATCACCAAATTGATTCGCTCGGCCTCGAGCGCACAGGCCGCGTATTCCCCTACCGGTGAATGTCGTAAAAACCGTTCGAATTCCGGTACTTGAGACCAGACCCAATAGTCCTCACGATAGGCTGGCCCACTGCCTCCAATTTGTCGGATAGAATGCCGTGGACTCGGATTGGCAACTGCGTTCGAAAAGCCATCCCGGAGCAGTTCTATCCAATCCTGACTGAATGCCTGCGGGATGCGAACGACACCATCCTGGACAAAGGCTTCAATCAGTGACGGTGATAGTGATTGGCTATTGGCCTGCACTGAGTCGTTTTCCAGGAAACGCATCTGCTATCAATTCGCTGTCTCTGACAACAAAAACCCCGTTGACCAGCACATGATGAATGCCCTCGGATGCCTGATAGGGATCCTGGTAGGTCGCCTTGTCGATAATCGTTAACGGATCAAAGATGGTGATATCCGCATCTGCGCCTTCCTGAAGCCGACCTTTGTTTTTAAATACAGGCGCTACCTGTTCCAGCCTTTTTGCTTGCAGCAGTGTCATTTTTGTTAATGCTGTCTTCAGATCAAGCAAACCCTCTTGACGATAATAGCGACCAAGCACACGAGCGAAAGCGCCGTTATGTGGTGCGACTTTACTTTCCTCAGTGAACATCGGCAGCAAATCGCTGACTACCATCAGACCGGGCTCAACGACCGCTCGGCGATTCCAGTCCTCACTTAAATAATGATGGACCACCTGCCCGTTGGGCTGATTCGCCCGATAGTCTTGCCACATTTCCTGGGTAAATCGCTCACCGGTTGCGGCCCATTCCACATCACCGTAATCAATGTTAAAAATAGTTCGCCAATCTCGGCCGAATACCGCTGCGCCAATAGATGTGGAACCTGCGGTATAAGGAAGCAGCTCTGTCGTCACGTCAACACCGTCTGCCTGGGCCAATCTTATTTCCTTCAGAAACAGTTCCAGGTTCACCATTGCATTGTGGGTGATATGACAAATATGAATCGATGCGCCTGTCTCTCGGGCCAGCGTGAGTACTTCATATAGCCCTGCTGGATCACCGTTAATGCCTCGCCTGATATGAATGAAAATAGGCGCTGCTCGCGCCGAAGCGACCTCGAAGATCGCTCGCAACTCTTCGCTATCCATCCCCTCACTGTAATAATCCAGGGGCAGACCGATACCGATGCCCCCCTGATCCAACCCCTCTATCATCAGTGAACGTAATTGTTCGCGTTCATCAGCGTCGGCGATCTTTTCGTTCGCTGTCGTCACATGACCGAACTTCGACTGGATTGACCACCACCAACCCAGAGGGCCCAACAATTCAGGCGGATCGGTCAAATGGGGTTGGCGGACGCCGTGCATCACCTCGGCTCGCATATTGCCGTAAGCAGCTGAGGCCCCATAATTCATCCTTGATCCCTGCTGCAGGTATTGACCGAACCGGTCAACGGGAAACGCCCCTGCCTCAAGTTCGAGCGCGGTTGTGACACCGTCACGAACCTGGTAATCCTGGCCCAGAGGCGTAGGTGTATGACTGTGAATATCAATAAACCCCGGAGAAACCACCAAAGACGAGACATCAATCACCTCATCACCTTCAAGTGGCAGCTCACTGATCCTGGCAATCCTGCCATCCTGCAGGCCAATATAGCGAATCGCATCGAGGCCACTTTCGGGATCAACCACTCGTCCCCCAGCAAGAACAATCGAATAGCTGACCTCGGCGTATCCGGAAATCGGGACTGTAAGACAAATTAGCATGAAGCTAGAAATTAATTGAGTTCGCAAAAACGCCATACGGATTTCCAGTAAACAATACCAGTAGACATACCTATCATGCGTGACATCTTTTAGCGAGCTTCCATCTTCTGTAGACTCAACGAACCGAGCAAATAAGGATCTCCATCATGAAAGTATCATTGCTGCAAACATTTGATTCCAATTTGCCAGAACATGACGATCACCCCTATCGGTCGGGTGTCTGGCAACCGCAGCGTAAGGAATACGATGCCTGGGATATGGATGTTGTCGGCGAGATCCCTGACGACCTGAGCGGTGTCTATATCAGAAATACCGAGAATCCATTGTTCGAATCCATTCAGCGCTACCATCCATTCGATGGTGATGGCATGTTGCACGCCATTTCATTCGACAATGGTGAGGCCAGATACAGTAACCGGTTTGTCCGCACAGAGGGACTTCTCGCAGAACAACAGTCTCAGGAAAGTCTTTGGGCTGGTATCACCGAACACCCATCCGTCGCCATTGCAGAGAAAGGATGGGGAGCCCGTTCCATGATGAAAGACAACGGCTCAACCGATGTCATGGTGCATGGCGGTGTCGCTCTCGCCAGTTTCTATCAGTGCGGCGAGCTATATCGGCTCGACCCTATCACTATGGAAACCCTGGGCGTGTCCTCCTGGAATGGTCGATTCCCGGCAGAAGGTGTTTCCGCACATACCAAGCTGGACGAACATACCGGCGAGATGTTGTTCTTTAACTACAGTACCGAAGCGCCATACATGCACTACGGCGTGGTAAGCCGAGAAGGCGAACTCACTAACTATGTTGATATCCCCTTACCGGGTCCGAGACTGCCACACGATATGGCGTTCACGGAAAACTATGCCATTCTTAACGACTTGCCACTTTTCTGGGACCCGAAATCCCTGGCCGAAGGGTATTATTCAAATACCTATCGACCGGACCTTCCCAGTCGCTTCGCTGTCATTCCTCGCAACGGAACGACGCAAGATATCAAGTGGTTCGAAGCCGACCCAACATTCGTCCTGCATTGGACCAATGCCTATGAGGATGGCGATGAAGTTGTTTTGGACGGCTTCTTTCAACACAATCCAACTGGGCTGAAACGAACCGATGCGCCAGAAAGAAGTAAGCGCAAAGGACTCGGTAGATTGGGTATCAATGCCAACGAAACGATGGCGCACCGCTGGCGATTCAACATGAAGACCGGTGAATGTCGGGAACTGTCGATGAGCGACTCCATTGTTGAATTCCCCATGATCAATGGCCGCCACGCGGGCCGGCGGCATCGTTACTCTTACAACGCCAGAGGTGTCGATGGGTTGTTTGCTTTCGATGGACTGGTGAAACACGATCTAGACACCGGGGTTGAACAACTGGTTGAGTTTCCTGCCGGTACCTATATCAGTGAAACTGTTATGGCGCCTCGCCTCGGTTCAACCGCTGAAGATGACGGATACCTCCTTACGTATACCAGTGACACCATCAACGATCTATCAGAATGCTGGATTCTAGATGCCGCCAATCCAACGGCCGAGCCTTTGGCAAAGATAAGATTGCCCGAGAAAATTTCCAGCGGCACTCACGCCACCTGGGCGCCGCGGAGTGACCTGTAATGACCACCGAAAAAGTCGCTTTTATTGGACTCGGAGTCATGGGTTATCCCATGGCGGGTCATCTGTCTGGGACGCCTCTCGGCGTGACTGTTTACAATCGAACTGATTCTCGTGCGCAGGAATGGCTGCAAACATTTTCAGGGGAAAAGGCGGCAACACCCGCTGAAACTGCAGCAAATGCCGACATTGTTTGTCTCTGCGTGGGTAACGATGATGATGTGCGATCGGTGGTCTATGGTGAAACAGGAATTCTCGCTGGGTTAAAAAAAGGCGCCATCCTCATAGACCACACAACAGCATCTCCGCAGCTCGCCAAGGAACTTGACCTTGCTGTCACTGAAGCCGGTAGTGAATTTCTCGACGCTCCCGTTTCCGGCGGCCAGGCCGGCGCCGAGAACGGATCCCTAACTATTATGGTAGGGGGAAATCAAGTCCCCTTCAATCTCGCTAAAGATGTGATGAACGTGTACGCAAAATCGGTCCAGTTAATGGGCCCTGCTGGCAGCGGCCAATTGACCAAAGCGGTTAACCAAATCTGTATCGCTGGTGTCTTGCAGGGGCTATCCGAAGGACTGCACTTCGCCGAGAAAGTCGGTTTGGATATCAATGCCGTCGTCGACGTCATCTCCAAGGGCGCCGCTCAATCCTGGCAAATGGAAAACAGAGCGGCAACCATGGCCGACGCAGAATTTGATTTCGGGTTCGCCGTCGACTGGATGCGAAAAGATCTCGCCATTGCCCTTGCAACCGCCAATGCAGCGGGCGTATCACTACCGCTCACTGCGCTGGTTGATCAGTTCTATCAGGATGTACAACGTCAGGGCGGCGGGCGATGGGACTCTTCAAGCTTGATTCAGAGACTACGGTCACCGGATGCCCGCTAGTCTCAATCAATTTTCAATGAGGAATATTTCACCGGCTAAAACAGTGGCAAATACCGGCACCTGGTGCAATTTTTCTATCGGCACGTGATAAGGATCTTCGTCAAGCACAGTGAAATCAGCTTGCTTGCCGATTTTGATGCTACCAATCTCCTGCTCCATTTGAATCGCTCTGGCGGCCTCAATCGTGACCGCTCTTAATGCCTGATCCCGACTGAGCCTTAATTCCGGCGCCAGCACCGAGCCACTGGCCGTAAGGCGGTTAGCGGCGACCCAGGCAAGCTTTAACGGCTCAGCCGGTGCCATCGTGAAATCAGAATGAAGCGATAAAGGTACGCCCGCCTTAATGAATTCCTGACCAAGAAAAATCTTCTCTGCGCGCTCTGCACCCAGGCCAATCTCAGAGTATTTCTCCCCTAAGGTATAAAGATAATAAGGCTGCGCAGATACGAAGGCGCCCAATTCGCCCATTCGTTTAGCCTGCTCGATGGTCGTATAGCCGACATGATGCAAAGTGAACCGATGGTCTTGACGCGGCATCTCACTGAGCAACACGGCCAGCACATCGAGTACAACGTCGACGCCTCTGTCGCCGTTGGTATGCACATGAATCTGATAACCGGCCTTCCAGTAACGGCGCGCTACGGTCATAAGCACCTTCGGGTCCATTAGCCATTCACCCTTGTGCCCGTCCAGATAACCCGGCGGGTTCATTTGCATTAGCTGAGAATAAAAGGCGCCATCTGCAAATAGTTTGACCTGTTTCACCCACGAAATATTGCCGGCTTTCAGTTGTTGAAGCTCCTGTAGCCGGGCAAGACTCTTAGCACCACCGGCAGGTGTTCCAAAGGCGCTGCCATTGGCAACCATCAGAGTTCGAAATGGAGCATCGCCAAAAACTTCCGCAACCAGAGGCCAGCTTCTGTCGAAATCAAAACCACCCGCGGACATGTCGGCAATGGTTGTTATGCCACCGGCATGGACGATTTTTTTCGTTAGTTGCAGACCGCGTCGAAAACGCTCCTCCGACAACAACACTGAGCTCATTTTCGCCATGGCAACAGAAAGACCAGTTTCGAAAAAGTGTCCTTCTGCCAGTTTGACGTGCGGGTGACCCTGCACATCTTCCGCTTTGATCCCCATCGCTTTAATGGCGGCCGTATTGGCAATCAATTCATGGAAACTGCGATGCCATACAACCAACGGCTGAGAGTCAGAGATTGAATCCAGATAAGCTCTCGACATTTCGCCATGAAAATAGTGATGGTAACCCCAGGTAATAAACCAGGATTTCCGATCGCTCAATGCGATGCGCTCGATCAATCTATCCCGATAATTCTCCTGGCCCTGGACGGCGGCAACATCACGGTCAGGGAACCGCCAATCAAACGGTGTGATGAATTCCATTGGCAGCAATAACGCAGCCATCGCCGGATGTAGATGATTATCGATAAGCCCTGGCATGAGGATTTTGTGTTCGAAAGTCCGGTCAATCTGCACCGGTTCAGCAAGCGATTTCTGCAACTTTTTCCGAAGTTCATCGGCATCACCAATCGCGATCACTCGACCTTTAGCAACCGCAACCGCCGTTGCTAAATCGCGCTCGGCTTCCATGGTAATAATTTTCTTCGCAACAAAAATCTTCACTGAATCCGCGGCCAGCGACGGTGCAGAGACCAGCAACCCGATAAACAGCAGCCGATGCAATGAACCCCATGATAGGATGGCCATGTCTTTTCCCTGCAAAATATCATTTTGAACATTACACCATTTAAAGCTCCTCTTGGAGCAAAGGTTAGCGGCCTGGATTTGTCCTTAACCTTGGACGAACACTCCTTTTCAGATTTATACGCAGCCTGGCTGGAGCACTCAGTACTGGTCATTCCTGATCAGTCGTTGACGGAACCGGCCTTGGTCGAATTCAGTCAGCGACTCGGTCAGTTAGAACTCCCTCCAGCCAGTGAGACCAGAGCAAGGGGCGACGGCGGCGCGAGCCTGCCAGAAATATGGACAATTTCGAATGTTAAGGTTGATGGCGTTGCAATCGGCGGGCTGGGGAATTCCGAAGCAGACTGGCATACCGATATGTCCTATCTGGAAACCCCCCCTATCGCCAGCGTCCTGTACGCCCGGGAAATTCCTGAAGTAGGTGCCAATACGTCGTTCGCTGATATGTATACGGCCCTCGACAGTATGCCCGCGGACTTACGCCAACGACTAAGTGACATCTTGGTGCAACACGATTCGGCCTACACTAGCGTCGGCACCCTGAGAGACGGCGCAACAAAAGTTGGCAATCCCAGCGAGTCTGTAGGCGCTATACATCCAGCGGTTCGGACTCACCCGGAAACAAACCGCCAAGCGCTCTATATGGGCAGAAGACTCAATGCGTCGATTCAAAATATGCCCATGGAGCAAAGTGAAGGCTTGCTCGATGAAATCTGGTCGTTCTGCACACAGCCGCAGTTCGTCTACGAACATGTCTGGCAGGTCGGCGATCTCGTCATGTGGGATAACCGTTGTACGATTCACCGGCGCGATGCCTTCGATTCAGAACAACGACGAATCATGTGGCGAACCCAAGTCAACGCGCGCTAATTCCAGCAACATATTGCCTCAATGAGTCCAGAGGCAGACTTGCTTTCAGGCCAGCGAGCATCTGCCACAGACATTCTGCTACAGTGGCGTTTCTAAGGTAACAGCCAAGATAAGGAAGTGAATCCATGACTCAGATGACAACAGAAGAAGCCTTCGTCAAAGTTCTGCAGATGCACGGCATCGAACACGGATTCGGTATTATCGGCTCAGCTTTTATGCCTATCTCCGATTTATTTCCTCAGGCCGGCATCAAATTTTGGGATGTCGCCCACGAAGGTAATGGCGGCATGATTTGCGATGGCTATACTCGGGCCACCGGTAAAATCGCAATGGCTATAGCTCAGAATGGCCCTGGTATCACCAATTTTATCACGCCGATCAAGACAGCTTATTGGAACCACACTCCAATGTTGCTAGTGACCCCCCAGGCTGCAAACAAGACCATTGGCCAGGGCGGTTTCCAGGAAGTAGAGCAAATGGCTTTGTTTAGAGACATGGTCTGCTATCAGGAAGAAGTTCGCGATCCATCGCGTATGGCCGAAGTGCTTAATCGAGTTATCGCCAAGGCAATACGTGGCTCAGCACCTGCTCAGATCAATGTCCCGCGAGACTATTGGACCCAGGTTATCGATATAGAAATGCCTCAGGTCGTCGAATTCGAAAGACCAGCCGGGGGTGCCCGAGCAACCAGTGAAGCCGCGAAATTACTTTCCGAAGCTTCCTTCCCCGTGATTTTATCCGGCGCCGGTGTTGTCATCGGTGACGCTATTGCCGCTTGCCAAACCCTGGCTGAACGCCTGGACGCTCCAGTCTGCAACGGCTACCAACACAACGACAGTTTCCCAGGAAGTCACCCCCTTGCTTGTGGACCGCTCGGCTACAACGGATCAAAAGCGGCAATGGAATTGATCGCCAAAGCGGATGTTGTTCTGGCGTTAGGCACTCGATTGAACCCCTTCTCAACATTGCCAGGCTACGACATTGATTACTGGCCGAAAGACGCAAAAATTATTCAGGTCGATATCAACGCCGACCGAATAGGCTTGACCAAAAAAGTGACGGTCGGCATCTGCGGCGATGCCCATCTGGTCGCGAACCAGATTCTGGATCAACTAGCGCCGACCGCCGGCGACACTAACCGCTCGGATCGCAAGCAAGCTATCCATGAAGCTACTTCTAACTGGCGACAGACGCTGGCGGGTATGGATCACGAGGACGATGATCCCGGCACATCCTGGAATGCAGACTCTCGTGATCGAGAGCCGGAATTGATGTCTCCACGACAGGCCTGGCGAGCAATTCAATCCGGGCTGCCAGCAGATGCCATTATCTCTAGCGATATCGGTAACAATTGTGCAATCGGCAACGCCTATCCAACCTTTGAGCAAGGTCGTAAGTATCTGGCTCCAGGTTTGTTTGGCCCATGCGGCTATGGCCTGCCGTCAATACTCGGCGCCAAGATCGGCTGCCCCGATGTGCCAGTCGTTGGCTTTTCAGGCGACGGTGCCTTCGGTATTTGTATGAACGAAATGACGGCCTGTGGCAGAGACGATTGGCCAGCCATTACCATGGTGATTTTTCGCAACTATCAATGGGGCGCAGAGAAACGAAATACAATTCTTTGGTATGACGATAACTTTGTCGGTACAGAGCTAAGCCGAGACGTCAGCTACGCTGGTATTGCAAAAGCCTGCGGTCTGGAGGGTATCCAGGTTCACACCACGGAACAATTGACCACCGCTATCGATCAGTCCTGTAAGGCCCAAGCAGAGGGTGTCACAACCTTTATCGAGATTATCCTAAACCAGGAACTCGGAGAACCGTTCCGCAGGGATGCCATGAAGGCGCCTGTGTCAGTTGCCGGTATCAATCCCGAGGACTTCCGGCCGCAGCGTTAGGGTTTATTGTCGGATCATCGCCAACGTTACGACAGCAGTTTCGAACACCTCGTCTATCGTCGCTCCTCTGGACAGATCGGCGAGTGGGTGTGTGAAGCCTTGTAATACTGGTCCAACCGCATCAGCTCCACCCAGATGCTGGACCAGCTTATAGGCAATGTTGCCTGCATTAAGATCAGGAAAAATCAGCACGTTTGCTCGCCCGGCAACATCACTGCCGGAACCCAGTTTGAGTGCAGCCACTTCAGGGACGATCGCCGCGTCTGCCTGTATATCACCGTCCACCAGCAACCCGGGGGACTTTTCACGAACCAATTCAACTGCCTTGATCACCTTATCCGCGTGCGGATGATTGGCACTGCCTTTTGTCGAGAACGACAACATCGCGACGCGTGGCTTTTCGGTTAATAGTTGTTCGGCACTCGCCGCGGCGGCTATCGCGATATCTGCCAGCTGCTCCGAACTCGGGTCAACATTAACCGCACAATCGGCGAACACCATCGGCAATCCGCTTCGCGGCTTGATGATAAAAAAGCTCGATGGTGTCTTGATGCCATCACTCAACCCAATGCAAAGCCGAGCGGCTTCAATCACCCGCCGGGTTGGGTTTGCGATCCCGGCTACCATCGTTTCAGCGTCACCCGCTCGAACCATCATTCCTGCAAAATACAGCGGCTTCTTCACCGCTCGTTGAGCGACTGCCGCGCTGACCGAACGAGGACCAGCTGCATACTGCTGCGCATAACGCTCAAGCGTCGGACTCGCGCCTGGGTCAATGACGGTACAACCCTTGAGTTCACTTAATTCATCGGCGCCTGCCAGCAAAATAACTTCAGCAATCCCAAGCTCTACAATTCGGATGGCTGCCGCCTGGATACGCTGATCACCACCTTCAGGAAACACAATCCGCCCGGCTGCTGAACGCGCCCGGTCGACATACACATCAATAAATGAATCCTGCTGCGCCATCGCAGGCTTATCGATCTTGCAATGGGGTATAAGTTTTTAGATCAGGACCGTTGTACTGGAGCAACGGTCTAATGAGAATATTGCTTTCCATTTGCTGCAGAACTTGCAACGTCCAGCCAGGCACTCGCCCCACTGCAAATATCGGGACAAACAGGTCCTGTGAAATTCCGTGCAGGTGATAAATGACCCCGGAGTAAAAATCGACATTCACATTCACGCCGTGCCTGGAGTAAGGCTTCATCGCCTCAACCAGGGCAACCAGTATCTGGTTCCATTGTGGTTCGCCCTTCTCAATCGACAACCGTTCAACACCATCTCGCAGATGTCGAGCTCTTGGATCTTCTGCTCGATAGACACGATGACCAAAGCCCATAATGGCTTCACGGTTCGCGCGCTTCGCTTTCACATAAGCTTTGGCCTCGTCCGGATCACCAATCTCACGCGCCATCTTCATAACGTTTTCAGCCGCACCGCCATGAGCAGGTCCAGACAGTGCACCAATAGCCGCTGTCACCGCTGCATGTAAATTGGCATCCGTGCCTGCGACGACCCGGGCTGTAAACGAAGAGGCGTTCGACCCATGCTCAGCATGCAAAATGAAATCCAGGTCCATCAGCCTTGCCGCGCCTTCACTGGGGGGTTCGCCTGACAGCATGGCCAGAAAGTTCGCCGCATGACCCAGGGTTTGATCAGGCGCTATCAGCGCCTTGCCTTCCCGCAGGCGGTGATGGGCGGCGACAATAATAGGTACCTGTGAGCTTAAACGAATACCTTTTCGAATGGTCGCCTCAGCTGAGTTGTCAGCTGTATCCGGGTCAAACGCTGCCAATGCGGAGACTGCGGTTCTGAGTACATCCATGGGGTGAGCGGTACAGATCGATTTTATAATTTCGAAGATTGGCTCTGGCAGCTGTCGCTCGGCTTTCAGGCTTCTGTCAAATTCAGCCAGTTCCACCTGGTCTGGCAGCTCAGCATGCAACAGCAGGTAGGCCGTTTCCTCAAAGGTTGAATGCGCAGCCAGGTCGTGGATCGAATAACCATAGTATCGAAGCTCACCGGCCTGGCCATCGATATAAGTCGCTGGTGATCGGTCGAAATAGACACCTTTCAGACCGCGATGGATTCTTTTTTCTGCTGCATCCTCACTCATAACTGATACCACTATTAACCAGGTTATAGACGAATCAATTCCTGCTTCAGAATCTCCACCATTTCATCAATCTGCTCTTTCTCGACGATCAATGCAGGGGCAAGCAGCCCTGCATCACCGGTCGTCTTAATATGCAAACCAGCATCAAACAGCCGCTTTTGAAGCAGGTTCCCGCGAGCGCCCGGCGCACCTTCAGATGCGACATCAAAGCCAGCTAACATGCCATAACCTCGCACATCGGTCACCACACCAAGGTTTTGAAGCGAGAACACTGATTCCAAAAAGTAAGCTGACATTTCCGCCGCCCGGTCAAACAACTTATCTTTCTCAAAAATATCAAGGGTAGCCACCGCTGCCGCGCAAGCTGCGGGATGTGCAGAGTAGGTGTAACCATGGGCGAGTTCAACCACATCGCGTGGATGTGCATTGACGACCGTTTCGTAGATTTCATCCTGCACGGCAACTGCCCCCATTGGCTGAGCACCATTGGTCAACGCTTTCGCCATGGTCATAATGTCCGGAACCACACCAAATGCGTCCGACGCAAAGGCTGCGCCCGTCCGTCCAAATCCGGTCAGCACCTCATCCATCACCATCAGAATCTCATGCTCGTCACAGAGCTCTCGAATGCGCTCTAAGTAGCCTACCGGCGGCACCAACACACCGGTTGAACCTGCAATCGGCTCGATAAAGCAGGCCGCTATCGATTTTGCTCCGTGAGTTTGCACAATCCGCAATAAGTCATCTGCTAACTCCTCACCTCGGAGCAAAGGTTGACCCATGGAGTATCGCTGCTCAGGGTCAAAGGTCGAACGCATATGCACCACACCTGGCACCATGGCGTTGAAACCTTGTCGATTCTTCATCAATCCAGACAGTGATGTGCCGCCGATATTAACGCCATGATAGGCCCTATCGCGTGAGACGAATACATTTCTACCGCCCTCCCCCCGGGAAGCATGGTATTGCAATGCGATTTTCATCGCTGAATCTACGGCTTCAGATCCTGAATTACAGAAAAACACATGGTTCATGTCGGCCGGGAGTAGTGGAACTAATTTGTTGGCCAGTTCGAACGACCGGGGATGGCTTCGAAGAAACGAGGGAATGTAATCCAGTTGCGCCAACTGAGCGGCAACTGCTTCGGTTATCTCCGGGCGGCAATGACCGGCCGCGGTTGTAAACAATCCAGACGCGCCATCGAGTAATTTGTCGCCATGCTGGTTCCAGAGATACACACCCTCGCCTTTAACCACCAATCTCGGATCATCCTTAAAGGATTTGTTATCTGTAAAAGGGATCCAATGGCTTTCCAATTCTGTTCGTGCCAGACCCATCGCTGTAGACGCTATTTGTACAACGCTATCCTGTCCCATGTGCGCTCCTTTCAATTTCTCTAGATGTTAACGATAATGATGTCCCACGCTAGAATAATGCACCTGCATCAAGCTGGTAGAGCCAAGTATGATTAAACGATCACACCAGAACATGTGGAAACAGTTGATCAAGCTGTCCAAAGACAGCGAGGTGGGTCTACAGACGCAACTACGAAAATCTGTTGCCAACCTTATTCTGGAACGAAGTATCAGTCCCGATATGCCACTACCTTCAAGTCGGGAGCTGGCATGGATCCTCGAAATATCTAGGAGCACTGTCACCCTGGCCTACCAACGCCTTGTCGATGAAGGCTTTCTGGTCAGTCGCGAACGACAGGGCTACTTCGTCAATCCGGAACTGGTCGGTGTGAACCCAGCCAACGAACCCGGAGGGCCTGAGATCACGCCTCGCGGCGATTGGTCGAATCGCCTGAAGCATCGGATCACTTCTCAACGCAATATTACCAAACCCCTCGACTGGTACCGTTACCCGTTCCCTTTTATTTTTGGCCAGATCGGCGCAGACCTGGTGCCGATAGCGGAATGGAGAGAATGTTGGCGACATGCCCAGGGAACACGAGCAATAACCCGCAGCGGCTATGATCTGTTCGATCAGGATGACAAATCACTGATTGAACAACTCCGGGTTCGAGTGCTTCCAAGGCGAGGCATCTGGTGTCACCCAAATAATATTTTGATCTCGCTGGGCACTCAGAATGCACTTGCCATGATTGCAAAACTGCTAATTAAGCCCGACAACATCGTCGGCATGGAAAATCCCGGGTATCCCGATGCACGCAACCTTTTTGCATTGGAGACTAACAACATCAAACTCCTGGACGTCGATTCAGACGGGCTCATCGTCGATGATCAGCTCAATGAATGCGATTACCTTTACATCACTCCAAGCTATCAATCCCCCACCACGACGACTTTATCGCCTGATCGCCGCAGACTATTGCTCGCCAAAGCCAGAGCCCACAATATCGTCATCATTGAGGATGACTACGAATCAGAAGCTGCCTTTGGTGACGAACCGATTCCTTCCTTAAAAAGTGCAGATGAACACAATTCGATTATCTATTGCGGCAGCTTGTCGAAATCGCTGTCACCAGGATTACGACTGGGCTTCCTCGTAGCTGACACAGAGTTAATCAACGAAGCTCGAGCCCTGCGACGACTTTCAATCAGACATCCGCCGCCGATGATTGAATCGACTGTCGCTCACTTCATTGAACTCGGTCACTATGATTCACACTTAAATCGCTTGTCGAAAGCTTATCGCGAGCGGTGGTCTATCATGGCTGAAGCGACCGACAAATACTTTCCCTACACTCATCGCCGCACATCGTTTGGTGGCACGTCCTTCTGGATCACAGCTCCCGAAGGTCTGGATGCGGAACAACTGGCTGTAAAGGCGCTCAAAAAAGGTATCATCATCGAGCCTGGAACCGTACATTTCGGCGAACCTAACCCGCCGAAAAACCACTTCAGACTTGGTTTCTCCGCGATTACCGTTGACCAAATTACGCCCGGCGTTAAGTTGCTGGCGAAAATCATCGATGAATCGGTCTCCTCAGCATGATATCTGTCTGGCATTAATCGACTGAGGTTACACCACCAGAATACCCGCGCACTCTGGTCTGATCGTGATGCACGCTCTGGACCTATCGAAGATTGTACCTATCCACTAAAGTCTTCTTACTAGAGGGACAATAAACTCGACAGTATAGCTGTGACAATTGAGGCCATATCTGAGGCGCCTGTTTCAGATTGGCGTTATCAGTTGGCTGTCTCAGGCTTTACCACAGAGAACGTCGATTACCAGAATCATTAACTACAGGAAACCGGTATGTTAACAAAAACAATACTCGCCCCGGCATTTCTAGTGCTAACAGCACTTTGCGGTGTCTCGAGCAACACCTACGCTGCGCAAAACGTGATCGAAGAAGTCATCGTTACCGCTGAACGTCGGGCAGTGAACCTGCAAAGCGTTCCTGTGGCCGTTACCGCCTTTACTGGTGAAGAAATGGACGCCCAAGGTATCGTCGACATCAAAGGCATCACCGAGAGAACGCCTGGTTTTACCATGGGCGTTTTCAACCCAGGACAACCTCAGTTTTACATTCGCGGTATCGGTTCTAATGAAGACGGTGCAGGCGGTGACCAATCGGTCATTATCTTTGTTGACGAAGTTTATATTGGTCGCTCAGCCGGCTCCGACTTTGATTTGTTCGACCTCGAGCGCGTTGAGGTATTGCGTGGTCCCCAGGGTACTCTGTTCGGCAAAAACGTTATCGGTGGCGCAGTCAGCCTCATTAGCAAAAAGCCAACAGAAGAAACAGTGATGAAGTTCGAGGGAACCGTTGGCAACCTGGACGAGAGGTCTCTGCGAGGTTTGATCAGCGGCGAAATTGCAGAGAATGTCTATGGCAAGGTCTCTTTCTCTAGTCGTCGTCGAGATGGCTATGTTGATTCACGCATTGATGAGTTTCCAGAGTTTTTTGACGACACGAGTGTCGGTGACCAGCATGACATTAATACTGACAGCATAAGGACTGGCCTGCGTCTGACGCCGTCCGACCGGCTGGAGATAAATCTGACCGCAAACTATTCCACCATGGATCGCGCTGGCCCCACTTACATTTCAATTGGCCCAGGCGGCATACCCTACAACGCAAACGCCTCTTTGGACGCCAACTACGGCGATAATATTCACAAGAACTTCGTCGAAGACCCAGGCTCATCTGAGACAGATATCTTCGGATTTACAGCCAGATTTGACTATGAACTGACTGATTCGATCACGTTTACATCACTGACTTCGTTCCGGAATGTCGACTCTGAGCAGGACTGGCCGCTTTCCACACCAAACCTAAGCAACTTGTTTTTGTCAGGGGGTGCCGTACCGCTTTACCTCATCGGCAACAACAACTACACGGATGAATCAGACACCTTTACTCACGAGTTCAGGTTAACCGGCGGTAACGACAAATTATTCTGGATTGGCGGCCTTTATTACATGACGGAAGACACTGATCGCTTCGAAACGTCATCTGTTGGATTGCTATTCGCAGGCGGTGGCGGTGTACCAGGAAACATTCCTGGCATTGAACCGGGTGATGATCAAGGTAACGAAACCACAAGCTACTCCGTTTTTGGCCAGTTCACCTACAACATTACTGATTCTCTGGCGGTGACGCTCGGCGGGCGGCAGTCCTACGATGAAAAAGACATCACTCGGGTGGGTACACCGAGTTATCTCTCGGCAAACCGGAATTTCAACTTCAGGACAGATGAAGACTGGGATGCTTTCACTGGCAAATTTAGCCTCGAGTGGCAAGCAACAGATGATGCCTTCATGTACGTTACTGTTTCGGAGGGTTACAAGGCCGGGGGTTTCCAGGGCCTGGCAGCGACTGAGCTGATTGCAATAACGCCGTTCGATCCGGAAGAGGCCACCCTCTACGAGATTGGCGCCAAGACCGAATGGTTTGACAACCGATTACGACTCAACCTCGCAATTTTCAAGACAGACTACTCGGACCTGCAGATTCTGCAGCTCCTGGTTGAAGAGGCCGCACCTGAAGGTACGGGCGGACAGTTGATTACGCAAAACGCGGCGGATGCTGACATTCAGGGTTACGAGCTTGAGTTCGTCATTGCGCCTATCGACAACCTGACGATTTCAGGGTCTTACACGCATCTGGATACCGAGTTCTCTGACTTCTTTACGCCAGCCGGGTTCAGACCTCCAGATGGCGGTGCAGGTACCAGCGGGGACCGAACTGGCAACGACCTCAGAAATGCGCCGGACGCTGCCTATAACATCTTGGCTCGCTACCGCATGGATCTCGCCAATGGTGGCACTATCACCTGGCAGGCGGATTGGCGCCATAAGGACATAGTCTACCAGGACCCGGACGTGTTTGAGTGGGCAGCAGTCCCTGAGTACGATGTTCTCGATCTTCGCGTCAGCTACCTTTGGCCGAAAGGAAATCTTGAAACAACGCTCTGGTCACGTAATGCCAACGATGAGGAATACTTCCTTCACAACTGGCCTCTGCAGGGTAGTGGGCAGGCAACACCAGCTCCACCCAGGACTTATGGCCTGACAGTAACCTGGCAATATAATTAATTAGCCAGCAAAAAGAGCGGCCTATGGCCGCTCTTTTTTTTGCCCCTCCTTAATGACGAGAATCTATGCCACTGCGTCAATATTCGCTGGCAGCTCAATGCGGGTTTCTATTTGTCCCGCTACCGCTGCTGATTTTTCTCGGTAATCCCGCCATTGGCCTACTGGTAGGTTCCGCGCTATCACTCAGCTTTAACGGGAAAATCATTCCAATATCCGGGCAACTCGGAAAACTAGCGCTACAGACCGCTATTATTTTATTGGGACTAAAACTGGACGCCGAACGCCTTGTACAGATCAGCGTCGACTATAGCCTGTTGGTCACGGCTTATGTGTTGATCACTCTGGCAGTAGGACTGCTGATAGGCAAGATGCTAAATAACAATCCTGTCTCCAGCCAATTGATCAGCAGCGGTACTGCAATCTGTGGTGGCACCACCATTGCCAGTCTGGCACCGATCATTAACGCCAGACCGGAGCTAACCGCGGTTGCTCTGACACTGGTTTTCTTACTGAACGCAGTCGCGTTGTTTATCTATCCGCATATCGGCCACTACCTAAGCCTGAGTCAGGAGCAATTTGGCGTCTGGTGCGCGCTGTCAATTCACGACACCTCTTCTGTTGTTGCAACAGCATTAATTTATGGTGAAGAATCCGGCGCCGTCGCGACCACACTGAAACTCGGCAGGACCCTCTGGCTAATTCCTCTACTCATTGTTGCTAGCGTGCTGCAAAACCGAAGCAGTAGCCGAGTGCAAATACCTCTGTTTGTGATCTTATTCGTCATCAGCGCCATGATTGGCAGCCTGGTCGATTTCCCTGTCTGGTTTATCGAAATCGTCAGCTTCACGAGCAAGGCCCTGCTCGTGCTTGCGCTGTACTGCATCGGCTCAGACATTACGCGCAATACCTTGAGCGAACTCAAGGGCAGAGCGTTGATTCATGGACTGTTGCTGTGGATCATCGTGGCCCCAACCACCTTGGCTGTCGTTGTCTTTCTGATCTAACGCATCAGAACCTCTTATTCCGATTCGTTATTAAAATATTTCGATCTATTCCTTCCTAAGAATCTTTGGCTCTGGTCTAATCCTTTGCCATGAGTTTCAAGAACACCAAAATCCATCTCACCAGCATCCTTGCCCTGGGGATGTTTGCTATATTTTTGCTGGCTCCCGTTCTTTGGGCGACCATAGCCTAAGCTAGACCCTAGCGCCTGCCTACTGACCAGCTTGATAGTACGGCAACAAATGGCAATTCTTCTGCATGTACCATGCAGCCAACGCCCCGGCACATCTTGTTCTGTACGATCAACTATCTTGATAAACACCGACTCCTTAAAATGGCAAACCAGGTCAGTAGACCTCGCTCCACAACACACCATCGGCAACAAGACTGGCTATTCTTTCCTCATCAAAGCCCTGTTCCAGCAGTACCTCCGCATTGTGTTGACCTGCAACAGGTGGCGGTCCGAGTCGCTGTCCACCGCCATCGAACATCACCTGCCGGCCATGTCTGCGGTATGTGCCCCACAACGGATGCTCAGTTTCGGCGGTCAGGCCCAGCGCGATGGACTGTGGGTCAGTCAGCCAGAACTCTCTTGGGGTGATGGCGTTGGCACGCACACAACCAACGCCGGCACTGGCCAGTAGATTCTCCCAGAAAGCAGAATCGTTGCCGACAAACAGAGTTTCCAACGCATCCGAGACAGTTTGCCCGCCTGCTTGCAGCACCTCTAACGCCGGGGCCTGTATACCTGCACCGCTTAGCACATCGAAGAACAGTCGATATTCCTTCTCGTTGGTCATGGCCAAAAATATCCACTCATCACCGCTACAATGATAGAGCCGATAAGTTGCAGACAATCCCAGTAACTCGGCATCGGGCATGGCGCGATCCGGTTTGCCTGGAAAGGTTAGAAAATCGTCACTATTCGCATAGGCGTTAGCACCGAACATATCGACCAGTATCTGCTGGCCCAGACCAGTGCGCTGCCTGGCCACCAGCCCAAGCAGGGTAGATGTTGTTATGACCAGCGAGGTATTGGGATCCGGGTTAACCTCGTTAGCGTGCATCAAGCGACGCGTCCACAGCCGCAGGTCATCAATTCCCAGCAACGCTTCGGGGACCCTTTCCCCCATCTGGAAGAGCACACCGCCCATGGCCGCACCAGGTATCGGGTGCGTGCTTGGTCGTTGTGCCCCGGGACCATCCGGACCATAGCCATTGGCCTGTATATATACGATGTCGGGATTGACCTTCTCAACCTGCGCATAACCAATACCCAGCCGCTCAGGCACTCCGGGCCGGAAATTGTGAATAAGAACATCCGCATCTTTAATAAGCCCCAGTACGATCTGCCGGCCGGTTTCCGACTTGAGATCGATGCTCAGGCTGCGTTTTCCTGCATTAACCTTTGCCGACCCGAGGCCCCCAAAGAGACCACGGAAGGGATCACCACCGATTGGCTCCACTTTGATCACTTCGGCTCCCATATCTGCGAGGTAAGAAGCCGCCAGTGGTGCTGCAATAATCGTGGCGATTTCTAGCACTCGTATGCCTGCAAGCGGCAGCTGACCGTCATTGGAACGCCCAGGTGCACTACGTGATGTATTACGCCAGAGAACCGCCCAACCGTCATCGGGCGCCGCTTCATTGCCCGGGTCACCAGGCGTTCGCGTCAAACGTGCCACAGGACCAAGCTGCTTTCCGCCATCCTGACGATCAATAACATGGCCATTGGCAACAATATCGGGATCGGCGATCGCCTGTTGGGTAGTCTGATGGGCCGTCGCCACCACCCCGCCATCCGCTACACAGGCAGCCATCCACTCCTCTGCTGTGCGTTCCTGAATGCGCAGTAGCATTCGTTCCCTGAAGGCTTCCTGCTTCTCCTTCGGTAGCATCATCTGTCCCTGGTCATAGTCAGGATCTGCGAGCACATCTATCAATTCGGTGACGAGTAGAAAATTATCAAACAGGTGCGGCAGCAAATTACCGAACTGCACCCAAAGACCATCGCTGGTCTGGGCCGGGTGGTAGAACAGGCTCGGAATGGGTGGTTCGATGACTGCCGGCGGCACGGCGGGAATGAGATCGCCGAAAATCTCAGGGAATTGAGCACCTATCATCCCTGCAAGTTCATGGGGCAGCATGCCCTGTAACATGCTTGTTTCGACCAATCGACCCTCGCCGTCGGCACCTTGTTCCAGAAGGGCTGCCAGAATACCGGTCGCGGCGGATTGCGCACAGGCATGCACGCCTACTTGCAGCGCGGAAAAACTAGGCCCAGAACGATCTGCAAGCCCGGAAAAAAGCCGCATGCGGCCCGTGCTTGCGGCAACCAGGTGCTCATACCCCGGGTAGTCGGCACGCGGACCCTGGCTACCATATCCGCTGATGTGGCAAAGGATGAGATGAGGATGACGCGCATGCAAACTGGCATAGTCCAGCCGTTTGCGCTCCAGCGCAGCAAACCGCCAGTTGCAAATCAGCACATCTGCGCCGGAACACAGATCGTCGAGGGTTGCTAACCCGGCGGTGGTTGAAAGGTCCATGGGCAAGCTGCGTTTTCCGCGACGCCACATACGTGAGGCAGGCAGCGCCATCATCGGATCAATACCTGGACGTTCGATCATGAGCACCTCGGCGCCAAAGTCTGCCAGGATCATCGTGGCGATGCCGCCCGCCGGACCGCTGGTCAGGTCCAGAATGCGAACGTCCTCAAGTGGCCGTACCATCATCTTCTCCTTTTAAAGCTACTTTGCAGTTATAAACGTCGGATTGCGAGATTCCTACCCGTATGGATTTGCTCTTTGACAGGTGTTCACCATCGCTTGACCACGCATGGCCGATAAATCAAGGCTCAACTCTGGCTGTGCCATTGCTGTTAGTTGCGGGATTACTCGCATTGCAGCGGCGCATTACCAGTATGAAGACCCTTTTGTGATAGCGAAAATCTTGAACCATTTTGCATACCCATATTCGGTTTCATACAGGTGAAACGTAAATAATCGGTTGCGGGGCCTGTTTCGACCAGTGCTTTCCAGAGTCTGGTCAGACTTGCTGAATCGGCATACAATCATGTCAGCTAACCATAGCAACAAGGGAATCCCATGTTTACAAATACAAGACGTCGATTCATCCAATATATGGCACTGGCGGGTGTTGGCAGCCGCACATTGTTTCAGACTGGCGACGCCAGGGCTGCATTGTTTGAAGCCAAAGAGAGCGTTGGGCTAGGCGACCCCTGGCCCGAGATGACCTATCGTAAGCTGGGCAAGACGGGTTTCAATGGCAGTCGATTAGTGTTCGGCTGCGGTGCGGCGCTGTCCAAACAACCCCGGGATGAGTTGCTCCACACGGCATTCGATCATGGCGTGAATGTGTTTGATGTAGGTTACAGTGACTATTACGATGATGCCGAAAAAAACCTGGCGCCGTTCCTGAAACAAAAACGCGATGATATTTTCCTGATTTCAAAAGCCCCCATTCCGGCCGGAATCGAGTTCGACGAAACACTCGATATGTCCACTGCCAAACAAGCCGCAAAGGGGTGGCTGAAAGAACTTGATAGGAGTTTGAAAACGTTACAGGTCGAACACGTTGATGCCTACTACCAGATGGCGGGTAATAATGTCAGCGTAATAGCCAACGAAGAAGTTTACGCTGCCTTTGAATCCGCCAAAGCCGCAGGCAAAGTCTCCCATTTAGGTGTCAGTACACACCAGAATGCCGAGAATGTATTGAAAACGATGATTGATACTGACTGGTACAGCCTGGTTCAAATTGCCGTTACACCCGGCGGTTGGTATGACTGGAATGATCGAACCATTCTGCCTGGCTCTCCGCCCATGAAAGATATCAAACCCCTGTTTGACAAGGCACGTGAATCGGGCATCGGCATGATTGGCATGAAAGCTGGCAGATACCTTGCTGGACGTCGATTCCTCGGTTGGGGAAATCCAGATGCTTTTGACAAGTATTATGATGCAAAAATCGCCAAGGCCAGCTTGTCCCAATTCCAACGCAGTTATGCCTTTGTGTTGGCCCACGGGCTTGATGCGGTTAATGCCGATATGCAGAATTTGCAACATCTGAAAGAGAACCATATCGCAACGGCAACCTCTCAAGATTACTTTGATATCGCATAACAGTTACGCAAACAAACCCAGGCAGTGACATAGACAATATTTGATGAGAACTCTTTATTATCAACCGAGTTGTGGCATATCGGGTGATATGCACCTGGCTGCAATGATCGATCTTGGCGTCCCAGAACAGTACCTCACTGACGAACTGGCGAAATTGAACCTGACCTCCGAATTCAAAATCACATTTGAATCCGGCTCGAAGATGGGTATCTCTGGCACAAGAGCCGAAGTTCATGCGGCGGATCAACACGATCATCGCCATCACGATAAGATTATAAAGATGGTCATGAGTGCCGGGTTCAGCCCGGCAATTGAAGCCCGCGCATTGGGAATATTCCAGATCATTGCGGTTGCAGAGGCCAAAATCCATAACATTCCGATCGAACAGGTTCACTTCCATGAGGTGGGAGCGATCGATTCAATCGTCGATATCGTCGGCGCTGCCATATGTCTTGAATGGCTCGGTGTCGAGCGGGTGATATGTAATGCTGTTGAGGTTGGCAGTGGATACGTCAACTGTGCCCATGGCAGGTTCCCGGTACCGGCTCCAGCGACCCAGGAAATTCTGTCGGGTGTACCTTGTACCTACGGCACTGTATCCGGAGAGAGCACCACGCCAACCGGCGCGGCCATATTGAAAGCCAGCGTCGATGAATACGAGCCAAAAAGCGCATTTATTCCCGAAAAATTTGGCTACGGTGTCGGCCATAAGGACTTTGAAATTCCTAATGTACTGAGGATAGTGCTTGGAGAAAGTACAGCTAGCCAAGTTAGCAAATCGGAACAGCATTACAAAATAGAAGCCAATATAGATGACATGGCCGCAGAGAATTTTGAACCACTGATACAGGATCTGATGGCTGCCGGTGCCGGTGACGTATTCTTTACACCCATCATCATGAAAAAGAGCCGACCGGCAACGTGCCTGTCTGTGCTGTCAAATCAGGCCAACGTGCATGCGCTGGCGGACATGATACTGAATCGATCCTCGACCATCGGGCTTCGAATCGTGCCATTCACGAAAAGAATCCTGCCAAGGGAACTAAAAGAAATAGAAACCAGCTTTGGCACAGTAAGGATCAAGGAAGTTACTCAACCTGACGGGCGAAAGCGATGGAAGTCCGAGTATGAAGATGTGCAGCGCATTGCCGTGGCAAAAGGCAAAGATTTTCGTAGTGTGAAGCAACTCATCGACTTTGAGATCATGCAGCAGTTGCCAAGCACTAACTCGAAATAATGCCAGAGCTTGTCCCGTCTTGCCGACGCAGTTCCAGCGCAGCCTGCACTGCTGTGAGACGAGTCCGGGCCATTATTAAAAAGACATTCTGCAGCTTCAGTGAGCAACCCAACACGAAACCGAGGATCGTTTATTTTCGTAGAGGAATGACCCGGGTAGGTGGACAATTATTGAAACTGCAGAAACAGGGTCTAAGACAACCAGGGTTTGTCGCCGATAATCCCTGCTTCTGCGAGTGATTCGAGTTCTGTTTCGCTGACCCCCAGCATTCCTCCAAGAACACTTTGATTATGCTGGCCAAGTGTTGGTGCCGGTGTGCGCAATTGCAGCGGGGCTTTGCCCTGTCGCCAGGGCGGGCTGGGATGGGGTTGCCTCCCGACATAATCTCGTTCCATCCACTGCAGATAGTCCCGGGCAATCAATTGCGGATCATCCAGCAAATCTGCGCCATTGTTCAATACGGCGGCGACCACGCCCGCTTGTTGAAGCTGGTGCATCAGCGAGGTCGCGTCCTGGCCTTGAGTCCACTGAGACAAGGACGTTTCGATCCGGTCGCGCTGTTCCAAACGTTCGCCTGTACTGAGTTGCTGGAACGACTGGAGATCCGGCGCCTGTTCGCACAGGTGTTTCCACGCTTCGTCGTTTCGAACCTGAATCATAATCCAGCGGTCATCTCCCACGCAGGGATAAACCCCGTCAGGCACGTGTTCAGCGTGCCTGTTTCCGGTGCGCTCCGGTGATTCACCGTAAACCGATTGATGCAGAATCCCCGGTGCAGCGTGCGGGAACAAGCATTCCACCTGGCTGAGGTCTACGAACTGACCCTGCCCTGTGCGCTTTTTGTGATAAAGCGCTGTCAGCAGCGCTGCAGTACCGTTGAGGCCACCGATAGCATCGCCGAAGGCAACATGTTGCATGGTGGGTGGCTGCGAATCGCTACCCTGCAAATGAGGCAGGCCCGAGGATTGTTCTACGGTTGAGCCGTACGCACGGAAACCGGACCATGGCCCAGTGCAGCCAAAGGCTGGCATCGACACCATTACCAATTGAGGGTTAACTTCAACCAGGTGTTGATACTCGAGTTTAAGCTTGGGTAATACTCCACCCGAATAGTTCTCAACAAGCGCGTCCGCATCCGCCACCAGACGCAGCAAGAGATCGCGCCCCCGAGGGCTCTCTAAATCCAGAGTGACATTAAGTTTATTTCGATTAGCATAAAGAAAGGGGATAGCTTTTTCCGCACCATCGTCAGCAATCCACTCTGCTGTGGCTTCCCAACTGCGCCACCAGTCAAAGCGAGTACAGCTCTCTACCTTGATGACCGTGGCGCCCAGGTCAGCCAAGTTTCGCGCGGCTAGCGGCCCCGCCCACCCCATGGACAGATCAATGATCTTCAGCCCTTCAAGCGGCAGGCGCTCTGTTTGCGCCGACTCAGTAGGCGTCGCCGAGGCTTGTGTTGTCTGCCGGGGCGACCTGAAACTCCCGGAATTGGCAGGGGTTATCCATTGATCGTTGTCGGCACCTAACTCCGCTGCGCGACCACCAAATGCCGGCGGAGTTTTCGCTAATCGAAAAGGCACCGAAGGCGCCTTAAATGTCTCGTCACCATACGAAAAATCGCTGAAAGCCTGACGCTCAACATACTGGTCGACGTGAAACAATTCATCCATCGTTGGCACGCGCGCCAGCGGAATTCGCATGGCCTGACCTTGATAAAATAGATCCTGGGCACTACGGGTTGATAACGCCTCAAGTATGAGCGGCTCCAGAACATCCGAGGCTTCCAGGCGCGCCACAGAGCTCTCGAACAAGGGCACATCGGCCAGGTCATCGAGCTCTAACAGTTTACAAAAAGCTTTCCATTGGCTGGGACGCAAGCAAGTGACCCCGAGCCAACCATCCATGCAGGGCCAGATGCCCATGGGGTATGTCGGAGGGAAACGGTTGATACCCATTCTGGAGGGCAAAGGAATATTGTTGTAAGCGTTGATAGGACCGATGTCTGTGAGGCACATATTTGCTTCATAGATGCTCGCGTCAAGGCAAAAAAATGGTGATGACCCTCTCGCTATTTTCTCTTCCTGCTGGCCTAACAGATAGCCGAGGGCGCCGTTGAAGGCGCTCAGCCCACCGATCATTTGAGCCTGATAACCTTTAGAGATTAGCGGCGGACCCTCGGGATCACCGATACCGTACATGAGTCCCGTCAGCGCGTGTATAACACCGTCAGACCCCTGAAAATTCGAATAGGGGCCACTCAACCCGAACCAGCTAATGGCGCAGAGGTTGCAGTCAAAGTCTTGTAGCGACACCGATGCCGGCAAGGTTTGCGGATCCAGCAACACCAGGTCTGCTTCGGCTACCGACGGATGGTTCGCCGCAACACCACCAGTAGTAACGCTTTGTTTATTTGCATTCAGATAACCGTGCAGGGCGCTATGGCCGTTTTTCAAGCGTGGTTCAAGACCTCGGGTGACAAAGCCATCGTCTGGTTCCACGTTGATGACTCTCGCACCATAGTCGACCAGTAGTTTACCCGCGTAACTCGTGGCAATGGTGCCACTGATATCCACAACCAGGAGATCCTGAAACGGACCTTGTGTGGTATCAGTTAGTCTGTCGATGGTGTGTTCTGAGTCTGTCATTTCGGGGGCCGTTTACTAAAATAAGTTCTCTCTGACTCGTAGCTTCTTCAACTGATTCCTGTTTTGCTATCCCTTTTTCTTTGCACACTTTGCCTGCTCTTTGGACCAATGTCATCGTAAGAAAAGCGTCGAAGAACCGAAGCATCGCTTTAAACATGTCACTCCGCACGCCTGGTCAGAATAACGGCCGCTATGGGGCCAGAAGGATAATCCGTAAATCCCTCTTGTAGTAGATTTGGAAAGCGTAAACTAGCTCTTTGCTAAAGTCAGAAATTGTTGAGTCTGAAAGGCGATGTGTGCTTAATGCAGGGGACTTTTGAAGGTGGATGTTTATAGCGGTTTTAAGCAGATCTGGTCGGGCTTTGACAGGATCAAGAAATTTATGGATGCGGTACAGTCCACATGATTACAAACTAGGAGTTGAAATGAGCAACAAGATGGAATTACCCGAGAGTGTCGGCATGAGCTCCCAGCGACTGGATCGCATCGGCGTAGCCATGCAGCGCTATGTCGACGACGGAACCGTCCGAGGCATCTCGACAATGGTGATGCGCAAGGGCAAGTTGGTCCACGCCGGGCAGTTCGGCCACCGCGATGCCGAGGCAGGCCTCGAGATGACCCCCGACACGATTTTTCGTGTCTACTCGATGACCAAACCGATCGTCAGCACAGCGTTGATGTTATTGCACGAAGAGGCCGCTTTTCAACTGGAGGACCCGGTCGCAAAGTACCTGCCGGCGTTTGGCGCTACGGCCGTGCTCGGTGCTGATGGCTCGTTGGCGCCCCAGGCCAGACCGATGGAAGTCCGAGACCTGCTCACCCACACCAGCGGACTGACCTACGACTTTATGGAGGACACTTCCGCGGGCCAGCTGTACCGAGATGCCCGCATCATGAACGACGCCACCCGCACGCTGGAAGAGCTGATCGATGCCCTTGCCAAGATCCCTCTGGCAAGCCAGCCCGGTAGTCGTTGGCATTACAGCGTCGGTATCGATGTCGCTGCCCGACTCATCGAAGTGCTGTCTGGACAGTCACTAGGCGCCTTCTTGAACGAGCGAATTTTTGGGCCACTCGGCATGACTGACACCGGTTTTAGCGTCGCAGACGGCAACCTCAATCGGCTCTCGGCGATGTACGGTCTGCCCGACCTCTTCGGTCAAGACCACACCGGCACCAAGCTGGTCGAGGCTGCCCTCGGTGGCTTCAACGAGTGCATTGACGTTTCCGCCACCTACCCGACCGGAGCCCCTGAGGTATTCGCGCGCGGCGGGTTCGGATTGTTCTCTACGATCGGCGATTACGCTAAATTCGCCCAAATGCTGTTGAACGGCGGCCGACTCGATGGCACCAAAATCATTGGCCGCAAGACGCTTGATCTGATGCACGCCAACCACCTCCCACCCGAGCTTTTACCCTGGGCGCTTCTGGGGCAAGACAACGATGGGTTCGGATTCGGACTAGGATCCCGAGTAATGATGGATGTTGCCGCCAGTGCCGGACCAGGCTCCGTCGGTGAGTACGGGTGGTTAGGTGCAGCCAAGACCTCTTACTGGGTCGACCCGGCAGAGGATCTGGTTGGTCTGTTCATGGCGCAGTACATGACTGGTGTCGCGCTGCCTGACAGAGACATGCGCTCCCTCACCTACCAAGCCATCGACGACTGACCAAGAACGACACAAACGAATAGCTGTCCAGGATTAATCTGTGAATAAAAAATATTTTCCAAACCGATGGCTTAGTATTGGTTTAGTGACTGTTTTAGCCGGTTGTGTGTCGCCTGACTCAAATCGCCAAAGCCCTGTGTCCGAAGGTCGTGAAGTGACATTGCTCTTTACCAATGACTTCGAAAGTGCATTTGACCCAATCCCTGCCTACTGGAATCCCGAGGTGGAATACCTCGGAGGCATCGCACATCTTGCAACTTTGGTTGATGATCTTCGCGAGCAGGAGAAGGTGGTCTTCTTATTCGATGCAGGCGATATATTTACTGGCGTTCTATCGAAGAAAACCGAAGGTGTTGTGCCGATGGAAATGATGATCACCATGGATTATGACGCCATGGTGATAGGTAACCATGAGTTTGAATATGGTTGGCAGTCCTTTGCGAAAATGAAAGATAGGCTATCGTTTCCGGTACTGGGTGCGAATTTATTTTATGCGGATTCCGGCAGGCCCTATGCGCAAGCTTATAGCATTGTTGAGCGGCACGGAGTGCGGATTGGGGTTATTGGCGTAATGGGACAGGACGCCGGGACGGCGATTATTCCATCACATATTCGTGGTGTTGAAGTTCGTGATCCCATTGAATCGGTGAGGCCATATGTTGAACTTCTGCAACCACAAGTTGATCTGATTGTTGTACTTACCCACCAGGGGAAGACTGCGCCCATGCAGACCGATGATGAAGCGCATCCAGGAATACAACGAGGTATTGACGCCGAGATTAAGCTGGCTGGCGCAGTTACTGGTATTGATGTGATCTTTAGTGGGCATGCTGATTCCGGGACAGAGTCCCCCTATGTTCACCCAACATCGGGTACATTGATTATGCAAACCTACGGGCAGGGTACACGGCTGGGTTTCTTGCAGTTGCAGTTAAGTAACACCGAAAAACACAGCCAAGTTATTGCTCACGAAGGAAAACTAATACCCGTCGTTAGCAATGATCTACCGCCACACCCGGTTGTTGCGCAGAAACTAGCAAAATACAAAGCACAGTTTCCTGAGCTGCAAGAAATTTTGTGTTTCTCAAACGAGAGAGTAAGCAGACTCTACAATGAAGAGTCTGATCTTGGTAACTTGTATGCGGATATCATTCGCGCGGAGGTAAGTGCAGAGATTGGCTTTATGCCCTCGGGAGCATTAAGAAAAGATCTCCCCCAAGGGGATGTGCCATTGATGGACGTAATCGATTCGTTTCCTTTTACAGATCTTGTGGCTGAGCTTGAAATGACAGGCGAGCAAATTCTTGCTGTTCTGGAACAATCGCTAACCCTTGAGCGAGGCATGCTTCAGGTGTCTGGATTGCGGGTTGGTTACGACCTGAGCCAACCCGTTGGGAATAGAGTCATGTCTGTCCTGGTGAATGAGGTTGATCTCAAATTGGAGCAATTATATCGTGTGTCGACGGTGGAAATAATGGCCCAGGGTGGTGACCTATTCACGACATTCAGAAAAGCTACGCGCATAGAACGGCCTGATATCCGATTCTCTGAGGTACTTGCGAAGCGTCTTCGGGAGATAGACACACTTGTCATTCCTGAACGTGGCCGTTTGCTGCCTTACAGTTGACGTTTTCAAGCTCAACGAGTGATTTCCAGCTAAGCGTGGCAGAAACCTTCCAACAGACCAGCGTTCAGCATGCACGAAGACGGGGGCAGCGACGGGGTCAACAACCTCTGAATTGCCACAGGTTCAGGATTTTGTCCTCCATATCCCAACGTGGGGAGCAATATTTATATCTGCGGGTGCCTGGGCTGATATCACGCGACTTGCCAAAGAGGCCTTAGCACAAGCGAACAGATCGTCTATGGTCTAGATTAATGACGGCATTTACATCCTTATTAGCCTCAAATCCGACATTACCCAATGCCCAAAATGCGACGACAGCGTGCAAGTCATTGCCAAGATTACTGATCCAGATACGATCCGTTATATCCGAATAATCTCCAGCGGTAATCAGCATCGAATAACTGACCCATTATCGAACACTCGCGATCTAGCCGAACCTCGAATGTCTCAATTACCAGTGTAATTCGGCGCACGCTTCTCAATAAACGCCATCATCCCTTCTTTCGCGTCACTGGTTTTTGAGCACATCAGCTGGTTACGATTCTCGATAGCCATAGCCGCTTCAAGACCCGCGGCATCAATCGCCAAATTCAAGCCTTCCTTAGTGAGCCGGAGCCCCATGGGAGAAGTCGTCAGCATTTCGTCGATATACGACTGCGCTGCTGCCTCCAATTGATCATCAGGTACGACTTCGGACACCAGATTAGTCGCCAGCGCCCGTTCAGCGTTAATGAACCGCCCAGTGAGCATGAGCTCCGAGGCAACAGAGGTACCCACAAGCCTTGGAAGAAAGTAACTCGACCCCATATCGCATGCCGACAGGCCAATTCGAATAAACGCTGCATTCATCCTGGCGGACTCACCCGCGACCCTGATATCCGAGGCGAGAACAAACGAGAACCCGCCACCACAGGCTGGCCCCTGCACCAGAGAGATGATCGGTTGTGGGCACCGGCGCATGCGAATGTAAACCTCTGCCAGATAACCCTGAAAGCCCATGCCACCACCGAATGGCAGCTCGAAGGTTTTAGACTGGGATGCTTTGATGTCGAGACCCGCGCAGAACGCCCGCCCTGCCCCACGCATAACAACAATCCGTGTTTCCTTGTCTTCAGCCAGTCCGCCGAAGTAATCACGAAGTTCGGTCACCATTGGCGTGGTGATAGCATTCAGCGCTTCGGGGCGGTTCAGGGTGAGCCAGTCAACCTGGCCACGTTTTTCGATAACAATTGTTTCGTACTCTGACATGGACTATTCCTTTTTTTATTATGTCTTGACCAGCTTCCCGGTAACCCTTATTCGTTTCGGACTGTTCCTCAACACTTCGATACATGCCGGAAGCAACCCAGGTATCAAATTCTTTCACAGCACGCGCGACGCCGTCACCCCAGGCGCCAGCGTTAAACTTGCCAATAAGCTCATCTGTATCTCTCCATGTAATCTCTCAACATCCTGTAACTCCGAATGCCAAACCAGGAAAAAAATTCCCCATCAACCAGTGCTCCATTAAATCCTCTACGCTCAAGCCCTTCAATATGCCTCGCAAACGGGAAGGGCTCTGATGAAAATAAGTAACAGGTGTCCGCTTCTGGCAGTCCACTGCCGGTTAGTTCAGGGTATGGCTTACTGTAATCCGGAAGCAATTGTCCAAGGCCGGTTTTAATTAGCACAGAGCCGATAAAAGTACTTCGGCTGATCGTCATCCAGGGGTCCTGCCAGATCATGTACTGTACCCGGGTGACATCTTGTATCGAACCCATTGCTTGCATCAAACCTGGCAGGTTGTCCCAGCCGCTAAAATCCAGATTCGGCATGGCTGCCAGGGTTTGCCATTCAGAGGCCAGTTTCTCGAGTTTATGGTTCTGTAGCTTACCGGCCAGCGTCTGGAGATCATCACCGACTGCACCAACTGAAGTGATGTGGGTAGCATGCCAAGGGAAAGGACAGGACTCAGCCATTGGCAACGTATTTTCTTCACGATCCATGACTACCAGATCAGGTTTTAGCTGATGGCAGCTATCCCAGTTAACGCTTTTGGTGCCGCCAACAACCGGAATGTTACGCACAACTTCTTCAGGATGAATACAAAACCGGGTGCGCCCGACGACCTCGACACCGCACTCAACCAGTGTTTCAGTAAGGCTGGGGACCAGCGAAATAACTCTCAACTATTTTACATTCTCGTGGTTGTAGGGGCAGTGGCGGCAGGCATTGCCGCAACAGTTTCCCCTGACCAGGTGAAAGCTCTCGGTCAGCACCATCAATCCGTCCTCAAGATAGTAGTGCTTGCCTTCGATCAATTCCCTGATGGGCCAATTCTCGACTTCCGACATTTATGTGCTTCGTCGGTATTGGCCACCGACTTCAAAGAAGGTATCAGTTAACTGACCCAATGAGCAGTGTCGAACTGCTTCCATGAGTGCCTCAAATCCATTATCGCCTTCTGTCACCGCAGTTCTCAGACTATCCAGCGCTTCACCGGCCGTCGCGTTATGGCGCGCCTGAAAATCATGAAGGCGTCTGATTTGGCTCTGTTTTTCTTCCTCGGTGGATCGGGCAAGTTCTATGGTGGTTTCTTCCGGCTGGGTATCCGGCTGGAACGTATTGACACCAATCAGGGGCAGGCTGCCATCATGCTTGAGGGTTTCATACCTCATGGATTCTTCCTGAATCTTGCCACGCTGGTAGCCTGTTTCCATTGCACCGAGTACACCGCCGCGATCAGAAATACTTTCAAACTCTCGAAGCACCGCTTCTTCCACCAGATCAGTCAGTTCGTCTACGATGAACGCGCCCTGGCTTGGGTTTTCTGTTTTCGTCACACCGAATTCACGGTTGATGATCAACTGGATCGCCAGCGCCCGGCGAACAGATTCTTCCGTAGGCGTCGTGATGGCCTCGTCGTAGGCGTTGGTATGCAGGCTGTTACAGTTGTCATTGATCGCGAGCAGAGCCTGCAAGGTTGTCCGAATATCATTGAATTGCATTTCCTGAGCGTGCAAGGATCGACCTGATGTCTGGATGTGGTATTTCATCTTCTGGCTTCGGTCATTGGCACCATACTTCTCACGCATGGCTACTGCCCATATACGCCTGGCGACCCGACCAATAACCGTGTACTCCGGATCCATCCCATTAGAGAAGAAAAATGACAGATTAGGTGCAAAATCATCGACGCTCATTCCGCGTGCCAGGTAGGTCTCAACAAAGGTGAAACCGTTGGCCAGTGTAAATGCCAACTGGGAAATCGGGTTCGCTCCGGCTTCTGCTATGTGGTAACCAGAGATGGAAACCGAATAAAAGTTTCGCACCTCGTTATCGATAAAGTACTGCTGAATATCGCCCATCATCCGAAGGCTGAATTCGGTAGAGAAGATGCAAGTGTTTTGTCCCTGGTCCTCCTTCAAAATATCGGCCTGAACTGTTCCACGAACATTCGACAAAGCGAAGGCCTTTAACTCTGCTCTTTCTTCATCACTCGGATCACGACCTTCCCTGTCATTGAACTTATCGATCTGCTGGTCGATTGCGGTGTTCAGGAACATGGCCAGAATAGCCGGTGCCGGGCCGTTAATAGTCATTGAAACAGAGGTGCGGGGGTCACAAAGATCAAACCCACCATAGAGCACCTTCATATCTTCAAGCGTCGCAACAGAAACACCAGAATTACCTATCTTGCCGTAAATATCCGGGCGCACTGCAGGATCAAAGCCATACAGAGTCACACTATCGAACGCGGTGGACAGACGTTTTGCATCAGAGTGCTCAGAGAGCTTCTTGAGCCTGCGATTGGTTCTGGCCGGATCACCTTCCCCTGCGAACATTCGCGCCGGATCTTCACCTTCACGTTTAAACGGGAATACGCCAGCGGTGTAAGGGAATAATCCCGGCAGGTTTTCCCGTTTCAGGAACTTCAGGATCTCTCCGTCATCCTCATACTGAGGTACAGACACCCTGGGGATCCAGTTACCGGACAAGGATTCACTGCCCAACATGGTTCTGATTTCCTTGCCGGAAGATGTTGTTTCAACTCGCTCTTTACCAATATAGCTTTCTTTGAGTGCTGACCAGTTTTCGAGCAGGTTCCGGTTCTCTCCCGTGAGTTCATCGTTTCGTTGTTCAATCAACACACCAATTCTTTCATCGGATTCACCCAGCATTCGCTGGGTTGATTCCAGCTGCTGGCGTTCCCTTGCGGTTCGCGCCTGGCTATTGGCCTGCGCAAGGTACTCGCGCACTGCTTCGGCAATTTCGGCCAGGTATCTGACCCTGCTTGAAGGCACAATGACTGATCGTAGGCTTGGTACACGAATATCCAGATAAGGTAACTGTGATTGCCACTCTCGCAAACCCCTCTCGCGAAGGATCTTCAGCAACCCATGGTAGGCCGCAGAGACACCATCATCGCCAAAGCGAGATGCGATCGTGCCGAACACTGGCAATTCTTTTGGCGATGTATCCCAGGCTTCGCGATTACGCTGCACCTGTTTGGCAACATCACGGAGTGCGTCTTCCGCCCCTTTCCGGTCAAACTTGTTGATAATCACCTGGTCGGCGAAATCAAGCATGTCGATTTTCTCGAGTTGGCTCTGAGCACCAAACTCCGGCGTCATGACATACATGGATGCATCAACAAATGGCACAATACCCGCATCACCCTGGCCGATACCCGGTGTTTCAACCACGATCAAATCAAAGTCAAACTTGCGCGCAGCAGCGATTATATCCGTCAGGTAGGAAGGAACTTCTCCTGTTGATTGTCGGGTTGCGATAGAACGCATAAAAATATTAGATGCATAGATGGCGTTCATCCGTATGCGGTCGCCTAGTAACGCGCCACCTGTCTTACGGCGGGTTGGGTCAATGGCCAGAACCGCTACTTTCGCTGTATCACCACTGTCCATCCTGAACCGGCGGATAATCTCATCGGTAAGAGAGGATTTTCCTGCGCCGCCTGTCCCCGTAATACCGAGAACGGGCGTGGATCGATCAGTCCCGAGCTTAAGTGCAGCGAGATCAGCAGACCCCATCTCGCCCCGCTCGATCGCTGTGATCATGTTGGATAGTCCGAGGTAGTCGTCCTCGGTCGCTTTACTAATATCTCGGTTGGGAAATCCCGCTGCACGGCATTGGTCAACCATATCCTGGATCATCCCGACCAGGCCCATTGTCATACCATCCTGCGGCGAATAAATCTTTGAGACTCCATAGTCATGAAGTTCCTGGATTTCTTCGGGCACGATGACACCGCCCCCGCCACCAAACACCTTGATATGCCCGGCATCGTTTTCCTTCAACATATCGACGATGTACTTAAAGTACTCTACATGCCCACCCTGGTAAGAACTGATGGCAATGCCCTGCACATCTTCCTGCAATGCCGCCTGCACTACCTCGGCGACTGACCGGTTATGAGCCAGGTGAATGACTTCCACACCAAGTGACTGAAGAATTCGCCGCATGATGTTGATGGAAGCGTCATGACCATCAAACAGGCTTGCTGCCGTGACGAATCGTAGCGGAGGTACTTTCGTTGTTGGCTCAGTACTACCTTCTACTGATCTGACTTTCGCTTCTGACATGAGTTAGTCCTCTTGTTCCGACGCAAGTATCAGCGTCATTGTTTTCTTTAAATTATCGTGTAGCTTCCGTGTCTCTTTCAGGGCTGATGGATTCGCCAGCCAATAGTAAACAATGCCGATGACCGAAGCGCAAAATTGTCCTGCAATGGCATCGGCATTGGCTTTAATCCGCTCGCCGACGGCCGAATCAGTCATGATCCAGGCAAAAACGTCTTGATGACGCCGGTTATGAATATTGCTAATAATCTCTGTGAGTTCAGAACCTGCATTGACGGATTCAAACCAGAGCGTATAGAAGGCTCGCACCTGAATAGGGGCCTCAACACAAAATTTATAGTGCTCATCCAGCGCATCATGAATAGCCGCAAGGCCCCTTTGCCGGTCAGTACTCTGCTTCAGTTGCGCCAGCCAGCTATCACCAACCTGACGTAATACAAATGCGAACAACTTATCTTTGGAACCGAACCTTTGCCCGGCCAGGCCTCTGGAATAACCAGCTTTTAACCCTACTTCTTTCAGGCTGGTCGCAGCCGGTCCGCGATCCACGATCAGCTCAACAGCCGCCTCAAGCATCCGGTTGTCCGAAATCTCCGTGCGCTCAGCCTGCGTACGTCGGGTGCTCGGGCTCTTCAAAGTCATGATCTAGAAACACGCTTCGTTGAGTGAAACACCAATTTCTGCACCAGTTATCACTGCTTCCTGGTAACCCTTGTGCCTTGGAAGGAGTTGCGCAAAGTAGAAGTTCACCGACGCCAATTTCCTTTCATAAAAAGCCTTGTCCGAGCCATCCAGTTCTGTGACAGCTTTCTCAGCCGACCTGGCCATATACCAGGCTCCAGCGACATAACCCATCATCATCAGAAAGTTGTACGCGACTGCTCCGACAAACTTCTGGCTGCCCTGGGCATTTTCAATAACATAGTGAGAAGCTGACTGCAGATTGCCCACTGCAACTTTTAATTTAATGGCAATTGGCTTAAGTCTTTCATCGGACTCGATTCGCTCTGCTGTCTCCAGAATTTCTTCAAGATAAGACCCCAGCGCCGCACCCTGATCCCGCAATACCTTTCGGCCAACCAGGTCGTTCGCCTGGATACCATTAGTACCTTCATAGATAGCAGAAATTCGCGCGTCCCTGTAATGCTGGGCTGCACCGGTCTCTTCAATGAACCCCATGCCACCATGGACCTGGACACCAATCGAAGTGATTTCATTGACGAGCTCTGTACACCAGGCTTTTACTAACGGGGTTAATAACGAAAATCGTTCATTGAAATGCCGCTTCTCATCTTCATCTTTACTGTGGATTCGAAAATCGTGCGCAAACGCGCCATCGTACGTCAGGCCACGCATCGCGTCGGTCAGGGATTTCATGCACATCAACATTCGCTGAACATCTGCATGCTGGATAATAGCAGCAGGTTCGCCTGTTTCTACGTCTCGGCCCTGAACCCTTTCCTTCGCGTAACCTAAAGCATCCTGGTAAGCCCGTTCAGCGATCGCGACACCCTGAAGGCCCACCTCCAGCCGTGCGTGATTCATCAGCGTGAACATACACGCAAGCCCATCGCCAGGTTCACCAATCAGGTAACCAATCGCACCTTCATTTTCACCAAAGCCCATCACACACGTAGGACTGGCATGAATACCAAGCTTGTGTTCAGTCGACATCACCCGAACATCGTTTCGTTCACCCAGAGACCCATCTTCGTTGACCAGAAACTTGGGAACCAGGAACAAAGAAAGACCCTTATTACCTGGAGCAGCATCAGTCATCGGAGCCAATACGATATGCACAATATTGTCTGTCATATCATGCTCGCCCCAGGTGATGTAAATCTTCTGCCCCCTTATCAGGTAATGGTCTCCCGCTGGTTCTGCACGAGTCTTTAATGTCGACAGATCTGAACCGGCATGTGACTCGGTCAGGTTCATTGTTGCGGTCCATTTTCCCGTAATCAGATTGGGGAGGTATTTGTCCTTCAATTCATCACTGGCATGTGCCGCCAGGGCATCAATGCCGCCCGCGGTGAGCATCGGACACAGCGCCAAGGAGGTACACGCACTATTCCACATTTCAGCCGCGGCCAGATGAATCAGAAAGGGTAAGCCCTGCCCGCCATATCGCGGGTTTTGTGCAAGGCTTAGCCATTGGTTATCGACGAACATTTGGTAGGCTTGCGCAAACCCATCGGCCGTCTTGATAGTATCGCCTTCAATTCGCACGCCTTGCTGATCACCAACCCTATTAAGGGGCGACAGTACCTGCGCCGCAAATTTTCCAGCTTCATCCAGAATCGCGCCAGTCAACTCCTCCGTCGCATCTGCGAAATCAGCAAGTGAGGCCAGTCTTGAATAGTCTAAAAGTTCATTGACCACAAACCCAATTTCCCGGGCGGGCGCTACGTAATTTGCCATCTTTATATCAACATCGTGAAAAGTTATGTAAAGATACTTGCTTGAAGCAAGCAAGTCAAACCTAAAAACCCTTCAAATATATGCTCTAAGCCATTGTTTTTAAACACCATGCATTTCGCTCGATAAATTTCTGGCGATTGGTGTGCCCAATGGTTAGTCTGCCTGTATCGACACTCATTACCCCTACCTCTGATAGAGGCAGTCATTTGAACGAGCAGCACACCAGCCTCTGGCAAAATCTACAGTTCAGAATTTACCTGGGGACCACGGCCTTTACCGGCACCGCGACTGCCATGCAGCAATTACTGCTGAGCTGGCTGCTAGTCGGCATTCTTCTGCTTCCTGCAGACCAGGTTGGCATGATCCAGGCTCTGATTGGGCTGCCGGGGATTGTGCTAATGCTATGGGGCGGTGCCAGTGCAGATCGAACCGATGCAAGATCGTTCCTGCTCAAGGTGTACGCCGTCGCCTGGTTGTTCCCACTTGCCCTGTTTGGAATGACAGAGATTGGTCTACTGAACATCTGGACGGTTAGCCTGTTCGGTATTGTAATGAGTACGGCGATTTCATTCAGCAGTCCTGCTCAACAGGCAATCCTGAATCGGGTGGTAGGCACCGAGGTTCAGCGTGGTGTTACGGCAGCAACCGCGGTGGGCTTTATTGTCCAGATGCTGGGATTGATTCTGGCCGGTCAAATGGAAATTGTTGGTGTAGGAAATATCTTATTAATTCAGTCGGTCAGCCTGGTGCTCGGTGCCTTGACCGTAATGAAAATAGCCCCTCTTCCGATAGCACGACGCGACAATAAAACTTCAACCTTCGACAGCATGCTCGATGGTTTCAGAGCCTCGTACAAAAATAAAAATATCTTCCACACACTGATCATTACATTTACGTCAGGGGTTTTTAACGCCGGCGCCTTCATGACCGCCCTGCCCTTTATTGTGAAGCGAGTTTACGACGGCGATGCACTGGGTCTTGCCACCATCATGATCGTGTTCTACGCCGGTGCAACCATATCCAACATCATCCAGTTTCGTGTCATGCCACTGGAGAAACCGGGCTTGTGGTTCCTTATCATGCAGTTCACTAGAATCTTCATCATCTACCTGGTCTGGATTCAGCCGGAATGGTGGGTGCTGATGGCCGTATTGTTCGTCTGGGGCCTGAACATGGGCGTCACTACCAACCTTTCTCGCGCCATCATGCAGGAGGCGAGCGAGCCAGAATATCTGGCACGGGTATTGAGCGTCTATACACTGGGAATGATGGGGAGCATGCCCGTTGGCGCGTTGGTCATTGGCTTTATCATTGAAGGCTTCGGCACCATGAATGCAATGCTGCCGGCCATGTTCATTTCTGCAGTAGTTTGTATCTACGGCTTCGCGTTCACTGGCCTCTCGAAATATACATCCCCTTCCTTTAAAGCGGACTAGTTCCCTAGAACACCTTTGAAATCAGGTTCACGCTTTTCCAGGAACGCTGCGATCGCTTCTTTATGTTCCGCAGACTCGTAGCACTTCATCAGTGCAGCCAGTTCTCTTTTTTGAACCTGGCTGATGTCTGCTTCTGCCATGTTTTCGAAGATTAGCCCCTTCACCATCGCAAGAGCTGACTGGGGATTCTCCCCCATGGACTTCGCGACGGCTGATGCTTCTGACAACAGATCCTCCGGCGCAACAACTTTGTCTACCAAGCGAAGCTCTTTCGCCTCTTCTGCAATGACGGTTTTACCGGAGAGCATGAGCTCACTGGCGGCACCCATGCCACACCTTGAAACCAGAAAATGAGAACTCGCAAGCTCTGGTACAAGACCCATTTTGATAAATCGACAGCTCAGTTTCGCGCCAGATGCGGCGATAATGTAATCCATCGGCAGTATTTGGGTCAGACCAACACCAATAGCGGCGCCGTTTACCGCGGCTACCACCGGTTTCGAATTCCTGACGGTGGCAACCCAGTCCCCCGGTTCCCTGGAGCCCTGTCTCACCTCCCCTGATTCTGCCTGTGCGTGAAAAAGGTCTTTTACGTCTGCACCAGCACAGAACCCACGGCCAGTACCCGTAACAACAAAGGCTTCGATAGCGGTGTTATTATTCCCCCGCTTCAGCGCGGCTTCCATTTCACTACCCATCTGGTGGGTCCATGCATTCAAACGCTCTGGTCGGTTCATCGTGATAGTCATGATGCCGTCTTCGACATCCACAAGAATGGTTTCAAAACTCATCGCAGCTTCACCCCTTAATTAGATAAAAAGTTAAATAAAGAATTAGATAAAGAAAATAATCAAAATACAGTCCGACATCATATGTCTGTCATCAATCTTGATACAAGCAGGATACGCAAAACAGAATATGGGGAGATATTCACTACTAATGACTGTTGTATCAAGGGCATCCATTTCTATCACCTGATTAACAAACCTCATCCTAAAGCCTTCTTCTGCAATGACAGGGTGGACAGTGAGCACCATTCCCACAGCTTGTTTAAGACCAATCTGTCGCGCCAGCCTGTGAATACCGCCGCCAAGCGCGACCTCACCCACCAACGGCCCTGGTAACCCAAAACTTGAGCCTTTGGTTGCGCTTTAGGTGAAGAATTGAGGAGACACACGTGGTAACTTTACGCGTTGGGGAAAACGCGTGAATACTTTCTATGCTGCTAGCACAAAGCATTGTCGGCCTGCTGACATTGATAGGCCTATGTTATTTATTTAGTGAAAATCGTAGGGAAGTTCATTTCCCGGTTGTCATCAAAAGCCTGCTTTTGCAGCTATTGCTTGCGGTAATACTGCTTAAGTTACCTGCTTCCCAAAACCTGTTTGTCGTGTTGAATGAAGGTATCGCAGTACTACAGGCCGCTACTCGCGAAGGGACGACCTTTATCTTCGGTTATTTAGGCGGCGGACAACTACCTTTTGATGAGACAATTCCAGGCGGTGGTTTCATCCTCGCATTTCAAGCGATGCCTCTGGTGATCGTTATCAGCGTTATTTCAGCAATCCTGATGTACTGGAAGGTGCTACCGCTGATCATGCGAGGTTTCTCGCTGATACTCGAAAAGACACTTGAGATTGGCGGTGCGCTCGGTCTTGGCATTTCCGCTAACGCCTTTCTCGGCATGATCGAATCCCCGCTCCTGATCAAACCATATCTATCAAAACTGAACCATGGCGAAATGTTTGCCGTGATGACCGCTGGCATGGCGACCATCGCAGGCACCATGCTGGCACTTGAAGCAGCAGTCATCAGCAGTATTGTGCCCGACGCAATCGGCCACTTGATCAGCTGCTCACTCATTACCCTGCCAGGTGTTGTTTACATTGCTCATCTACTGGTTCCAGACCGCTCCCATGTCACATCCGGCGATGGGGCAATTGATCAAGGTGCCGAGAACCTAATGGATGCGATCTCTACTGGCACCACGAACGGGTTACAGTTACTTCTCAATATCATCGCGATGATCATCGTCATCGTTGCATTGGTATACCTGGTAAATGCCATGCTTGGGGTGTTTCCTGACATCTATGGCGAAGCCATTACGCTGGAGAGAATTCTCGGCGTGTTGATGGCGCCACTGACAATGATGATGGGCATCCCCTGGAACGAAGCGTTTATCACCGGGCAGCTAATGGGTACAAAGGTTGTACTCACCGAGTTCGTTGCCTACGTCCGGTTCGGACAGCTACCTGTAGAAGAACTGACCGAACGTACCCGTATTATCATGACTTACGCTCTGTGTGGATTCGCAAATTTTGTCAGCCTGGGCATCATGATCACCGGGCTGGTCACCATGGTTCCCGAGCGAAAAGCTGAAATTATGGGCATGGGATTAAAATCCATTCTCGCTGGCACCATCGCCACCTGCACAACCGCAACGCTTGTTGGCATTATCATTACGTTTTGATTACACGAAGCCTCACTATCTCTGACCCCTGCGCTGCGTCCTAAGCGCCACTCAGGTGATGGCGCTTTGTTGATTTCGCAATACTCGTCCAGCTCTATCGCCTGTTAACACTCCGTTTTCAACTATGATCTTTCCATTACAAATGGTGGCCAGATAACCCTTCGCTTGTTGAGTCAAGCGAGGTGTATCGTCGGGGAAGTCGCGAATCAACGTTGGTTGACCTTCAGTAACCTTGTCTACGTCAATGATGTTTACATCTGCTCGCATGCCAACGGCCAGGGTGCCTCGATCTGCAAACCCTAAGATACGAGCTTGAGCACTCGTTAGCATTCGAATAGTTTCTGCGAGAGTAAAGGTGCCTTTTTCCCTATGCCAGTGTGAGAGCATAAAGGTCGCCCATCCAGCGTCGATAATTTGAGTCAGGTGAGCACCCGTGTCACCGAGGCTTGGTAATACCCAATCACTCTTGAGAAATTCTTCCATGGCGTCGTAATCATGGTTGCCGAACCGAACATGAAATAGCGCTTCGCCATTGCTTTCCAGCATGATGCGTAGCCAGGTTTCGGCAGGATGTTCACCGTTTGCCTCAGCAATTGCGGGTAAGCTCTCATCTGCGCCTTTGGTGTACTCAGGTGTCTCGCCGTCGCCAAGCCAATAGAAGTTGCTCACCCACGCGTCAAGTGAAGGACTGCCGTCGCCACTACTACCCATTTCGCTGGCTTCCTGAATCAATTTCGCTCTTGTGTCGGCGTCCTGAATAGCCGCAAGGCGGGAGTCGACATCGAGGCTGATCAGTTCTTTCCACGCTGGCGACATAAACATAATGTTGGTTTTAAGGCCAGACAGAAAGCCGAAGGATCTAGGCAGGGCGAGCCCTGTGATGTCGATACCTTCGGCTAACATTGTTTCGATAATGTCGACGTAGGCGTTGGCTTTTCCAGATTCGCCTGGGATATGAGGTGCCGTAAAGATAACGCGTGTTTGCGCGGCTAAGGCCTGCTCGCGTAATTGGGCCATTTCAGTATCGAGTCGAGAGTACTCCAATACATTTTGGATGAGCCCGTTATTGTCTCCAACGGCTTTGGCAATGGCGACCATCTCTTCGGTTTTAGCAAATGTCCCCGGAATACTGCGGCCGTCTGGCATTTTGTGTGCGACTAGTCGACTGCTGGAAAAACCTACCGCGCCTTCTGCTACGGATTTCCCGGCTATTGCCGCCATCTGCGCGATCTCATCGCTTGTAGGTATATCGTCTACCCCACGTTCACCCATCACCCAGGTTCTGATTGCGCAATGACCGACCATGCCAACCAAGTTGATAGCAGGATTTAACGTTTCGAGAGAATCGAGGTATTCACCGTAGCTTTCCCAGTCCCACGGCAAGCCGTTGAGGATGACTGAGCTCGGAATATCTTCGACCGATTCCATCATACCTGCCAGGTACTCTCGATCTTGCGGTTTACAGGGTGCAAACGTTACCCCGCAGTTGCCGATCAATGCGGTGGTCACGCCATGCCAGACGATGGGTGTGAGATCTGGATCCCAACCGGCTTGCGCATCCAGGTGCGTATGAAGGTCTACAAATCCTGGCGTTACCGCATGTCCTTTGGCATCGATTTCTCTAGCGCCAATGCCGTCGACATGGCCAAGGGCTGTGATGGTGTCATTGTTGATTGCAACATCACCCAGATAGGGTTCTGAGCCGGTACCGTCGACGATCAAACCGCCGCGTATGATGAGATCGTGTGACATAGTAAAGCTCCTGCTTGGAAGTAATGATTTTTAACGACCTCTTACAATACACGATTCGAGCAAGCTCAGCCTACCTGTTTGATCGATGGGTAAAAGCTCACTTGGGATCAGGTTATTGAAACAAGCGGTCTTTCGAATCGTTAAAATACAACCACAAGGAGTTGCCATGAGACATGGGCGGTATACCCAAACACCAGCACATCCGCCGCGTCGCAGAAACTACCGTTGTTCTTTAGCGCTGTTCTAAAGGGGCTCTTCTCAAAGTTGTCTCAGTTCTTTACCGGGCAGTCCGATGAGCGATCGTTAATATCTAAGAAGGCTCAGTCTGTGGTTGTAAGCCAAAAAGGTTTGTCGTCGCCAGGAAAATAGCCGAGCGGCAGGAACCCAAGGCGGATTCACCAAAACAGAGTGCGCGATGCTGCCCTGCCTAACCAAACGCTATGTCGTTCGCCAATCGTGGCCACGCACTGCGAAGGCCCATCACTTTTTAGCGATATCGTCAGGTAGCAGGTATGCATGGGCTATACCGGTTCGGGTAACTCCGGAACCGGCTTTCGATATAAAGCCACCACCACAAGGATGAAAAAAACCAGCAGGCTCACGGCTGCCGTGAGTAAAGCTGTGGTGCCAAGCCCAACCTGCCTCAGAAACACGCCATTCACAGCCGCAGCTACTGCATAGGACCTTCTACCCAAACCACGCAAAGCAACAGACATGCCCATCTGTGCTCCGAGTATCCAAGGCCGACGTAAGCACATCGCGGGAAACTGGCGCAAATCAATCGGATTCATAGACATTGGAACTCCAAGCTGAGGATAATAAGTTTAAACCGCATTGTTCAGGTTAGTCTTATACCTATAACCATCCAGCAGGATCAATGATGTTACGTAAAACCAGGATAGACAACGCCGGGATTATCATGTTGACCGTATTCAGCGCTATGCTCGGTCTCAATCAAGCTCTGGTAAAACTGGTTAATGCCGGTTTTTCACCGATTTTCCAAGCAGGCCTGCGCTCTGTCTGTGCATTTTTTATCGTGCTTTCTTTTGCTCTGATCTTTAAGAAAAAATTATCTCTGAGCGATGGTAGTCTATTACCCGGACTCGCCATTGGGGTTTTATTTACAGCAGAATTCTTCCTGCTGTTCACCGCCCTGGACTATACAACCGTTTCACGCGTTTCCCTGTTCTTCTACACCCAGCCGTTCTGGGTTGCACTAGGTGCACACTTTCTCATTGCAGGCGAACAACTCAATCGTAACAGGATCATGGGCCTGCTAATTGCTATTTCCGGTGTCGCGCTATGTCTATTCAGCGATGCTGAGATGGCATCACTGGAAACTCTGAAAGGAGACGTAATGTGCCTGGTAGCAGCTGTTTCCTGGGCCATGATTGCACTGATGTCGCGAACGACGAAAATCTCCCTGAGCACACCAGAAATGCAGTTGCTTTATCAATTAGCAGCATCAGGAATTATCCTCACGTTGCTTGCGCCGGTGCTGGAAGATCCTATTAGAAATCTTACTCCTGGAATTCTCGCTATATTCAGTTTCCAGGTCATTTTTGTCGTTTCTATTGGCTTTATCTTCTGGTTCTGGGCCATTTCTGTTTACCCCACTTCCGACATGGCATCTTTTAGTCTTCTGTCGCCGGTATTCGGAGTATTCTTCGGTTGGATCATATTCAACGATCAAATAACCATCGAGTTTGTTATTGCGCTGTTAATGGTGATTGGTGGCATCGTGCTCAGCAATAAAAAGGTAAACTCAACTAACTGATGGGTTGATCCACGCCCTGGGAATAGCGGTTGAGGCAATCCACTATTTCAGCGCGGGCTCGTAGATCATTTATCGTCAACGACACGTCGGGGCAACCTCAGCACTCGCCATGAAGTTCTTGTTATCCAACGGTTCCGTGATTGAAAGGAACTGCCCGACATGCTGCGCTTCTTCCACTTCTGACACCGCAAAATCAGCGAGATCGAGGTAAGTTATCTTCGATGATCGATCGATCGTAATCCTCGTATAAACGTTATAATCCCGACCCTTCTCGCCGTCGTAGATTGCCGGATTGCGAATGACAGTCCACTTTATCGACGCATCACTTCCTGCGATGAAAGCTTCCATATCATCTTTGTCATAGACACGATTCTTCACTAGGTTTCGAAGCCAATTGCAATAGTCCGAGCCATCGTTGCTGGAACCGGCACCGTGCGTGCTCATCAGGACGATACGGGCCACATTGTGGCGCGGCATCGCGTCGAACAGCAGTTGGGTTGAAACCATGCAGACATCTGTTTTTATGCTGTCGTCGATCTCAGCTCGGGTTGTGCCCGCGGCCGGGATACCAAGACTGCAGATGACCGCGTCCTGGCCCTCTATCAATGTTTCGATAATGTCGGGATCACGCGCATCACCGATGAAAACTTCCAGCTTCTCGTGGCGAACCTTAAGGCCTTCAGGTCGGCGCACGAGAGCCTTGACATAATGCCCGTTCGCAAGTGCTTGCTTTACGATTGCCTGTCCGGTTCCGCCGGTTGCACCAAGCACGCTTATCTTCATCCGATGGCCTCCATTTTATTCTTCATAATGGCTGTGTCAGATTAAAATTCTTGGGCACAATTAGCCCTGATCACAGCCTCTCTAGCACGGCGTATGACCAACCGATGATAGGCCTCTTTTTACACCCCGCCTTTCGAAGGGACTCCTTTGGCGAGACTCCCCTGATAGAAGGTCCTTGCTAGAACTTTTTAGAAATAACTATCTAACAAGAACGCTCTGGAAAGAACTCCAGAGGCCACAGATTGATCGTCGGCTGACTACTATTGGCCGAACTTAGCTGAAACTGTCGCGACAAAATTCCGCAATGCTGGCCGCCGTGTCTCGAGATATGTCCGGGCACGCCAGTGGGAAAATCTCTGTGCCGTGTATGGTGCCCATCACCTGACGGCACCGAGCATCCACACCAGCTCGCAGAAGCAGTCGATAAAAGTTGATGCCTTCATCGCGCAGTGGGTCGCACTCGTTAACACTGATCATGGTCTTAACCAAACCGGTAACGTCCTGTTCGGTCGCGAATCCCGGCCATGCCAATGGATTTTTAGCATCAAATGCCTCAATGCCATAACCTACAGCGCCAGAATTGTTATGCAGGTCGAGCAGAATGCCGTTATTTTCCGTTGACGAAGGGTTCTCCGCTAACGGCCACGATCCTGCGATGTAAGGGCATAAAGCATAAAGTCCCTTGATCAGAGACAGATCGCCATCTTGTTTTAATTTTAGTCCGGTGGCGAGTGTAAGGTTGCCACCGCCACTTTCCCCAGCGATGACGATGCTTGAAGCATCTATATTGAGTGCGCCTGCATTTTCAACCACCCATCTCAAACCGGACACGCAATCGTTCAAGCCCGCTGGAAAAGGTTCAACCTCAGGCGCACTCGATGCGGTTACAGAATTGCGGAAGTCGACCATGGCCACGGCCACGCCTTGTGCCGCAATGATTTTCCCCCAGGCCCGGTAGTTGCCATCAAAACAAGACATGCTCGCCATGCCGCCACCGTGAATATAGTAGACACACGGTAGCGTTTCATCATTGTCTGGGCGTATATATTGGATGTTAATTGAATTGCCATCTGGGGCCGATGTAAACACGTGAGTGTTTATTGTAAGGCCCTTAGAGGGTGCAATGGTTTCGTTGTCGCACATCTCCATGAAGGCTGTCAGGCCGACAAGCCCGGCGGTTGCGGCCTCAGAATTGGCGGCTGCGAGCATTTGTTCACGACTTTCCACATCGACCTGGGCAGGCAGGGCCATCTCGCCGAAAAGCGCTTTAATTCGCGGATCAATACGAGGGTCGTCTGTGATTTTTGGGTTTGGCACGGTTCTGTCTCCATCAAAAGGTTAGCTAAGCGATTGCGTCTGATCGTATCAACGATAACTAGTAAAGATTGGAAGTATAAACCACATTTTCCGAAGAACGGTTATGTATAGTAATGGCCGAATTTATTCAAATTTGGGTCACAGTGGCGTGATGATCCCCTGGATGGTCAATGTCTGTATAGCCGCTAACCTGGTGGCTTACAGACTGTTAGGTTGGCTGTAAATCCTAAGTCTTGGTTAGGGATCCGATTGCACTCATGCCTTGTGAGACAGCACGTCGATTAGCTGATCCTCGACCCCGGGGCATTTCTTCTGATTCTGTTTCAGCGCACATTCTGACCAACAGGGCCACTAGCTCTTCATATTTAGGTCCAACGAGTTGGGGAACGAGTATTGCGTACAAAACAAGTAAGACTAAAAATAAGCGACGGTGTCAGGCTCGAACATCCCAGCCAGCATGCTAGCGAGCCCAATCAACATAAACGCTAGCATCATTATTCGGCCGACCTTAGCGCGTCGAACTGAGCTTTCAGCCCTCGAAATAATTGTTCGTTCTCTGTTTGACAGTTGCACAGCCATTCCCTCCTAAGAAAATGCATACCCCTTCGCTCTCGAGCCTAAGATACCGAACCGAGAGAACGTAATGAAGCGCCCCCCTAATACGCCCCTATCTCGTCTAAACGGTCGATGCCTCCGCAATCGTCGTTAAAAACAGGCCGTCTGTCGACAGCCTACCCTATCACTGGGATATCGGAGCTTGCCCAGGTCCCTTCCGCACTCACCTGTATGGTGTCTATTCAAAAGGTTGTTGCTGCCTAGGTGAACCTACCTTCTGTTATATCGTCGCCAAATAGAGCCCTCGAAAACGGTTCTACGTTAGGTCCTCTTCTAAGGTGATGGCCGCCATCAACGCTCAATACCACGCCGGTGATCCAGGAAGATTCAGGACCGCACAAGAAACGTACTGAATTGCAGATGTCATCGACAACCCCATGACGACGGATTGGCATGCAATCCAGGTAATCATTCAGCACTTCTTCGGTGTTGATCAATCCCGCAGCCAACTCGGTGTCTACTAACCCCGGACAGACACTGTTTACCCGGATGTTGACGCTGCCCAGTTCATCAGCTGAGTTTTTAACGAGCATGTCGATACCGGCTTTGCTAACGCAGTAAGGCGCCATGAAACGGTGAGTCCTGATGCCTGCAATTGATGAGATAGCGCAAATTGCACCACCACCGGATTTCGCCATCGCCCGGCCTGCGTGCTTCACCGTATAAAAAGTACCATTCAGGTTGGTCTGCATAATCTCATCCCAGCTGGCGGAATCTGTCGCCATAATCGGGGAAAGACCACCGGTACCCGCATTGGCGACCGCAATGTCCAGGGAACCTCCCACGCTTGCAATAGCAACAGCAGCTTCCACATCTTTTTCGTCCGCTACGCTACCAGAAAATATATTGATGGTTCCAGCACCCGGGACGCCCTGAAGTTCAATAGCCGCTTTTTCGAGCTTCTCTTCGCTTCGCCCCATAATCAGAACGTTGGCACCATCTGCCGCAAAGGCTTTGGCGCAGGCAAGACCTATCCCACTGCCGCCGCCAGTAATAAATGCATTTTGATTCTTTAATACGCCCATGTTTTTCTCCCTGGATATTATTGAGGTTAGATAGCGAACAAACGTAGCGGGATTATCACAACTTATCCAAGCACCAATTCGTTGCTGATGTTTCTGATCTTGTCTTCCTGGTGATGAGTGACATACACCAGCGTCGTATTGCCTTCATCACAGATTCGTTCAGTGAGCGACAGGACGAGTTGCCGGTTAGCATCATCCAACCCCAGACATGGCTCGTCCAATAATAGAAGTGGTGGATGCTTCACCATGGCCCGCGCAATCAACAGCACCCGTTGTTCGCCATACGACAACTTGGAAAATGAGACTGTTGCCTTGCCTTGCAAACCGAGCAATGTCAGCCAGGCATCTGCGATTTCTAGCTGCCGGTCGGTCGCCTTCTGGTATAGGCCGATGGAATCGTAAAAACCTGAAACAATCACATTTCGCACGCCGACACTCAGCCGGTAATCCCAGTGCAGGGAAGTAGAGACAAATCCCATGTGCGCCTTGAGTTGCCAGATGGTCTCGCCCTGGCCGCGCCTGCGCCCAAATAGCCTGAGCTCGTTTACGTAACACTGCGGATGATCGCCCGTCACCAGCCCCAACAGGCAAGTCTTGCCACTACCGTTTGGACCTTTGACCTGCCAGTGTTCGCCTGGCCGAATCGTCCAGTTCAGTTGCTCAAAAACAACGTTGTCTGTATAGGCTACACGCGCATCGATAAGGCTTACCAGGGAACCATCCTCGTTCAATGGCACATCCAGCAACTGCTCAGGTGGTGGCAGCGTCAGATCCCGGGAACGTATCTGGCTGATCTGAGTGAGTAGCGATCGGGCTTCCTTGCCACTGTCGCAATTAAACCGCTGTGCCATCCGACCATGTTCCATCCGGATGGCATGGGTCGTAAAGTCTGGCACTTCTTCAATACGATTCAGGCAGAGTACCAGTGCAACTTTCCCGGATAATGATTCCAGAATATCTCGAACCTTCGGCACGGTCTGGATATCCAACCCTTCAAAGGGTTCATCCAACACCAGTACTTCCGGCTGGCTGGTCAGTGCCCTGATAAGCAGGACTTTCCGGGTCTCACCTGTGGATAATTTACGGAAGCCGCGTTCCAGCAGTGGGCGCATGCCCAGGGTTTCAACCAGCCGATCCAGCAAGAGGGGATCTTTCGAATCTTCTGACAACATCTCATGCACGGGTGTACCGTCATCGACCTCGTCGGTCAGGTCACTGTCATCGCGTTGGCCTTCTCGCTGAATAAGCCGTGATTGTTCTTCCAGAGAAACTACTGCAACCCGTGAGCCAGATTCGAAATCACCGCTCGCAACAGGGAATTCCCCCGTCAGCGCCGCACCTAGAGCTGACTTGCCCGAACCATTAGGTCCCACAACAACCCAGGTCTGGCCTTGTTCAATCTGCCAATTGAGTGCAGCCAGCGAAAACTTGTCGCTGACCTTAATGTCACACTGGGTAAACCGGATCATCCTGCAACCGCCCTGCCAAGCTTCTATACAAGGCTTCTATACAAGGCCTCTAGACGATGCGTTGCATCGCCCCCATGTAGCCGCGCAGTACCTGGCCAATCTGCTCAACGCTATGGCTTCTGATATCTGCGTTAACTTCAATCAGCCGCTGGTTGTCGACACTGCTGTCGTTCAGGCCTAGTCCGCGACCAATCACATCCGTATCCTGATCCTTCATGAAATCCTGCAGTAACGGGAAACATGCATGATTAAACAGATAACAACCGTACTCGGCGGTATCTGAGATCGTGCTGTTCATTTCGTAAAGCTTCTTTCGGGCAATGGTGTTGGCAATTAAAGGCGTTTCATGAAGAGATTCGTAGTAAGCGGACTCTTTCTTGATACCGGCTGAAGTCATCACTTCATAAGCGAGCTCAACACCGGCTTTCACCATGGCAACCATCAGGATGCCATGATCAAAGTATTCCTGTTCTGAAATTTCATCCGTTGTGACATCCGTTGTTTCAAAGGACGTCTTGCCGGTATCTGCTCGCCAGCCCAGAAGTTTGTCGTCGTCATTAGCCCAGTCTTCCATCATTCCAGATGAAAAAGCGCCCGTCATGATATCGTCCATATGCTTTTCATAGAGCGGACGCATCAGATCTTTCAGCTCTTCCGCCAGCTCATAGGCGCGGAGCTTCGCAGGGTTGGACAGCCTGTCCATCATATTGGTGACACCACCATACTTGAGCGCTTCAGTGACCGTTTCCCAGCCATACTGTACAAGCTTGGAGGCATAGGCTCTATCCACGCCCTTCTCAACCATCTTGTCAAAACAAAGCAGCGAACCTGTCTGCAGCATGCCACAAAGAATCGTTTGCTCTCCCATGAGGTCAGACTTTACTTCGGCAATGAATGACGACAACAGGACGCCGGCCCGGTGGCCTCCGGTACCTGCGGCATAGGCTTTCGCAATCGCCATGCCTTCGCCTCCTGGGTCGTTATCTTCATGGACTGCAATCAGGGTTGGTACGCCGAAACCGCGCTTGTACTCTTCCCGAACTTCCGTACCCGGACATTTCGGCGCCACCATAACGACAGTAATGTCTTCACGAACTTTCATTCCCTCTTCAACAATGTTGAAACCATGCGAATAGGAAAGGCAGGAATTCTTTTTCATGAGCGGCATGATCTCTGTTACAACCGCGGTGTGCTGCTTGTCTGGAGTCAAATTCAGTACAAGGTCAGCTGTGGGGATCAGTTCTTCATAGGTACCGACTGTGAAACCGTTCTCGGTGGCATTCTTCCAGGAGTCCCTTTTCTCATCGATAGCCGATTGCCTGAGCGTATAGGACACATCCAGGCCACTATCGCGAAGGTTTAAACCCTGGTTCAGCCCCTGGGAGCCACAACCAACCACGACCAGTTTCTTTCCTTTCAGGTAATTAGCTTCATCCGCGAACTCTGCGGGATCCATAAATTCACATTTGCCCAGCTGGGCTAGCTGTTGCCTGAGAGAAAGTGTGTTGAAATAGTTTGCCATGATACGGTTCACTCCTGGGATGAAGGTTGACGGATTTTCGAGGTGCGTACTCTAGTTGATATCCCGTTTTTCGTAAAATGAAATATGCGAGATAACGCCTTGCAAAATCAGCAATCTGGCGTGTAGCCAGTTAAAAGGTGTAGGAAAACGAGAGAGAGCCATAAGAGTGGGAAGAATCCTGGTCCGAGAACTCTTTAGTGCGGAAGATCTGGGCGTAGGACAGGCGCCCTCCGCCGACAATATAGGCAATGCCTAAGGCCGCGTCGGCAACGACCGATTCTTTCGTAACCGAGTGACTGTTCTTGAAGCTATTCCCGTCCAGGAAAATATCGTAGCCAACCAGGCGTATATCAAACGAAGCAAAGGCATGTAGACCCCACTTTTTTTCTCCAATGAAACGCGGATCCCACGTCGAATCCGGCGTTGAGTTTTGTCCTCCAGGCCGAATGGCGCTCGTCCCAAAATCATCAGGCAGTGCCCAACCAATTCGAACTTCAGCACCAGCGTTCAGGTGGGTGCTAACATTGCCCAGCGACAACCCAGTGTGAGTAATTGCGTCATAGCCGAATCGCGTTTCAGGGTTGACGCGCTTCCACTTCTGCTTGTGCTCCCAGGTTGCCACAATGCCAGGTTCATTCCGGAGCTGGTTATCCCAACCTTTGAATTTCTCAAAACCACGAAGATCGTGGATAAAATCCTGCGCCTCTTGCCCGTATGCTCCCGGGCCTACTAGGCCTAGCTGTACTTCAAGTGTATCGAGCTGGTCTTCTGCGCGGGTCTGGTAGCCAAGCCCTAGAAATAGCCAGGCAGCATAAGGCCGACCGTCTTCTATCAGATTGGTTTCATTCAGGTCTTCGGGTGTATAGATCTGCTGCCCAAACGTCATGGTGACATTTCTTTTCAGCCCCTCGTGGGATTGATGAAAGAACGTCAGGCTTTGATTCAGTCGACGAACCCAGGCAGGGAGTTCTTCGCTTTCCACATAATCGCTGATATCCGGAGATACCCAGGACAGCTGGATACCGCTCGTATAATCCTGGTCAGTTTCCGAGAACAGGTCGTTTTCGAGATACAGGTTCAGCGTCCACTCTTCCCGCTGATCCCTGTCTGCGCGAACGGTCCAGGAAAGGAACAGCGACAAGAACAGTAACGACCTAACCCATCGGGTAGCGATGTTCGAGAGACACTTCATCTATTTTCTTGTTGGCATCAGTGCTAATGGTCAGATACGCGGCTTCGATAATGTCATCCATCTGGTCGGGGTGCGTCGCACCCACAATTGTCGAGGCAACAAAATCGGCTTGCTTACTCCAGGCGGTTGCAAGCGTAACGACAGAAACGCCTTCTTCCTTGGCGATGTCCATAAATGCCTTTGTTGAAGCGATAGACTTATCATTAACAAATCGCTGCGCCATCACCTGTTGACGTTCGCCTGCGTTCAGGTAATTGGTAAACCTTGCGCCTTCGGGTCTTGCATCATTGTTATATTTACCGCTCAACACGCCACCTGCCAGGGGTGAATAAGGGATCAGGCTTACCTGCTCTTGCCGACAGGCTTGCGCCAATTCATCTTCAAAACGGCGATTGTTCAAGCTGTAATTATTTTGAATCGTCTCGTAGCGGGCAAGTCCATGCAGCTCTGAGACCCCAAGGCTCTTCGTCAGCCCCCAGGTTGTTTCGTTACTACAACCGATGATCCTGACTTTCCCTGCCTGAATCAGTTCATCTAACGCAGCCAGGGTTTCCTCGTAGGGCATGTCATGATCAGGCCAGTGGGTCTGGTACAGATCAATATAGTCAGTCTGCAACTTCTTCAGACTGCCTTCAAAGGCTCTGACAATATTGTGACGATCAAGTGTCGTCATTCCTTCACGCACGGCGGCCCGTATCCAGCCATGGCTAGGTCCGGCGACTTTTGTCGCCAGAATGATCGCATCCCGGGGTTTGGTCTTCAGCCACCGGCCAACGATTTCTTCCGTGCGCCCAACATAACCAGGGTCTGGAGGTACCGGATACATCTCTGCGGTATCAAAAAAGTCGATACCCGCATCAAACGCTTTATCCATAATCTTAAAGGCTGTTTTCTCGTCTGCACCGGTACCAAATGTCATGGTGCCCATACAAATATCCGAGACGACAATGCCGCTTCGACCCAATCGGTTCCTATTCATCGGCTTCCTTAGCTTTCAACAAGTTGCGGCCAGTAGTGCGTTCGGGCTAGTGTTTCGCTGCTTGTAATGCACAACCCTCAATGGTGACTCTGTGCATGACCCTGCGTTGCCCCTGGTAATCGTTCTGCGCGAAATGCCACGTGGCTCGGTTGTCCCAAAAGGCAATGGAACCATTTTCCCATTTAAACCGCGTGATGTTTTCATCGGCTATCGCCCTCTCATACAGGTATGCGAGGAGTGGCGCTGACTCTTCATCTGTCCAACCATCAAAACGCAGCGTAAAGCCGGCATTCACATAAAGCGCCTTGCGACCACTTAGTGGGTGGCTGATGACAACCGGATGTATCGGATCTTTCATCTCAAGCGCCGCCCCAGCATTTCCGATCCTGCTGCTTGCGGACCCAGTGGTTTCGTATTCTCCCCGTGGGCCAAAGACGTGCTTGGCTGAATGAACCGCGGACAGCCCTTCAAGGGTTTCTTTCAAACCATCAGACAGACTGTCATAGGCTTTATACATACTGGTGAACCAGGTATCACCACCTGATGCTGGTAACTCCCTTGCCACCAGAATAGAACCAAGCGCGGGTTCCTGGTCATAGGAATGATCTGTGTGCCACCCGCCGCCAATGTTCGCGATCTGGTCTGGCTCTTTACTCACCATCGCGATTTGAGGGTATTCAGGATTCGCGGCAAAGAACCGATTGACGTTGATGTCTCCGAACATCTCGCCAAGGCCAATGTGATCCGCCTCGGAGATTTTCTGGTTCCTGAAAAACACCAGACCATGCTGTGAAAAGGTCTGTTTGATGGTCTCAAGATCCGATGAAACCAGACCGCCAGCAATATCGACACCTAGGATCTCAGCCCCTACGCCGGGCATCACTTCGATTGAGATAGCCATGATTTTTACTCCTAGTGATCCACTGGATTATGTCATAGATCTGACTGTATCTGGATGCCAGACTAACCCGACTCCTTGGAACCTGATACGGGTAGCGACAGCCCCGACATTATGCCCATGACGACACCTGTGATCGCGTCACCGGTGACAGCCGTCGCTTTGGCAGCACTAATAACACAGAACATCGACAATCCCGCGCATCAAACCAGAGCAGGGCATGAGATAACCTGGTCCTAAATCGAACCGCAATAAGATGACTACGGCGGCCCCTCGCTTTATCCGGATGATGCGCAAAGTAAAGTAAATCAGGCACAAACCCAGTTTTTCGCGATTAGTATCGCTATTTACAGCGCCTGAAATGCCGTCTATATGATATACAATCCCCACCTACGATTATTTTAATCATTTTAATGAGCTGTATATTATTTATCCCGTATATTTTTATTTATTTAGATATATTGTATCTATATTCCCGTTTAATTGTATTTTTTATGGTTATTAATACCTAATACCCCTTTATTTAAATAAAATGACAGCTGCAGATGATATTGACCAATCTGATCGTAATCGCCCCCCCATGATTCACCTCTAATACCTGCAGGTTCATTGACAAAACCCCAAATGTGACAATTTGTCATTTATAAGGTACAACAGTGCCTCAAATTTTATGCAGTTGCACAAACATCCGGATTCCCCGGAAAACAGGAGTATTCAATGTCCGAAGCCCAGAAAATGGACACCCCCGAACAGGCAGCATTCCGCGCCCACTGCAAGGAATGGCTGGCCAGCAATCACCCCGGTCGCCCAACCGTAAAATTACCCCTGGGCGCATTGGAACTTAGTAACCCGGACGCGCTGGCCTGGCTCCAAAAATGGCAGAAATCTGCTTATGACGCCGGACTCATTGGTTGTGATTACCCCAAGGAAGTAGGTGGCGGCGGAATGGAGAATTGCCAGTCCATTGCCAATGCAGAAATGCAAAGGGTACAGACCCCTTACCTGCCCAATATTATTGGTATGGGCATGGCCGCTCCGACTGTCCTGTTCCACGCCCGTGACGAGGTAAAAGCAGAACTACTGCCAAAGCTACTCTCCGGTGAAGAAATCTGGTGTCAGGGCTTCAGCGAGCCAGGCGCGGGTTCTGACCTTGCTAACCAGCAAACTTTTGCGGAACGCGATGGCGACAACTGGGTAATCAACGGCCACAAGGTATGGACGTCACTAGCGCATTTCGCAGAGTGGATGATCCTGCTATGCCGAACCAGCAAGGATGATAAATACAACGGGCTGTCCTACTTTGTCGTACCGATTGAAAAAGCGCTCGGCAATGGGGTGACTGTACGCCCACTTATTAAGCTAACCGGTGAAACAGGCTTCAACGAAGTCATCTTTGACAACCTGGTCGTTGATGACAGGTACAGGCTCGACGAAGTTGGCGCAGGCTGGAAAGTGGCTATGACTACCCTCGCCCATGAACGAGGCGCGGGTCCAATGACAACACCTGCCTCTGGCGGCATGGCAGTTGAAGAGCAGGAAGGCGCACAGACAAACAGCGCAATGGCATTAATACAACTAGCGAAACAACAATACCGCAATGGTAAGACAGCGGCGGACGATCCTCTCATTCGCGATGATATTATCAAGATGATGATTCGCCAGGAAGCATTCAGGCAAAATCAGCGTCGAGCCAATGTCCCTTCACTAACCGATCACCCCATGCGTATTCCATTGCAGTTCAAACTGGTCGCTACGGAAATGGCTCAGGATCTGCAGCAGATAGCCTATGAAGTAGAAGGTGCAGCAGCAACGTTATACGTCAACGACGACAACGCACCCGTCAGTGGCCAGTGGCCACTCGCTTACATGAACTCATTCGGTATTACGATTGCAGCCGGTGCTAACGAAGTTCAACGCAACATCCTGGGCGAACGTGTCCTGGGCATGCCCAAGTCGAAGTAGGAGATAGACATGACAGAACAACCTAAAAACTTTGGCTTCGGTGAAGACGAAACCATGCTCAAAGACTCTGCACAGAAGTTCTTTGCAGACAATTGCAGCCCGGACAAAATCCACAGCCAGGTCGCTCATGACCCCAGCATCCACAGACCCATTGAAAGCATCTGGGACAAGTCCCTATGGCAACAGGTGGTAGAACTCGGATGGACCGCAGTATGCATACCCGAAGCCGCTGGCGGTATTGGTATGCCACTCGTTGCAGCAGTTGCCATTGCAGAAGAAGCCGGAAAATCAGCTTTTCCATCACCGCTCATTAGTACTTACTGCGCAACTTTCACGTTGATGGCCTGCGACACCGATTCAGCCAACAAAGCACTGGCCGATATCGCCACCGGAACTGCAACCACACTCGCAATCACCAATGAGAAAGGCTCCTGGGAGTCCTCAGACACTGACGTTTCTGTTGCCAATGGCAGGCTGACGGGTACTGCCTGGTTTGTACAGGATGCCAAGAAAGCCGATCGATTTGTGGTCAGCGCCAAAGGCGAAAATGGGGTTGGATTGTATTTAGTCGAAGCAACTGCCGCCAACATTGACATCATTGCCGACGGCATTATTGACCTGACACGTGACCAGGCACACATCGCCTTTAACGCAGCGGAGTGCACTGAGCTCGCAGCAGAGGGCGCCGGCGACAAAGCGATCGATGCTGCTATACCATCAATCCTGACAATTGTTTCAGCTGACATGGTAGGTGCCGGCGAATGGTTGCTTCAAACCACGACTGAATACGCTAAAACACGGGTTCAGTTTGACCGACCACTTGGATTCTTCCAGGCAGTTAAGCACCCACTGGTTAACGTGATGCTGGATATCGACAGAACCAAATCATTAGTTTACAACGCGGCATGCGCTATTGACTCGGGCGAAGCCACCACAGAATTGAACGCTCGAATGGCTAAGTCGCAGGCAAGCGATATGGCAGTATTTTCGTCAAGTCGCGCTATACAATTCCATGGCGGTATTGGCTTCACCTGGGAATGCTTCGTGCATATCTTCTTTAAGAGGCAGATGCACAACCATGTACTTTATGGTGATGCGAAATACCAGCGAGCCAAGCTTGCCGATATGGTGATTGGCAAAGCGGCTTAACCGCAGCTACGCAAAAAAAGACCGGCAATTGCCGGTCTTTTTTTGCCATATATTGTAGAAAAAGCTTACCGGCCTTTGAACTCCGGTTGCTCTTTGTTGACAAAAGCCACTGCAGCACGCTTGTGATCTTCTGTCATGAAGGTTCGCATCATATGCGCCGCCTCCAGATCAAACACATCACTCAGCGTTGCGTTCTGGGCTGCATTCAGATTCTTCTTCATGTAGCCAATCGCGACGGTTGGTAAACCTGCAAGATACTTTGCATAGGCGCGTGCTTCTTCTTCAAAGGTATCCGCACCAGCGATTTTAGTCATCATGCCCATGTCATAGGCTTCCTGACCTGTAACAACATCTGCACCGAAGTACAGCTCACGCGCCTTTGCAGCGCCAACAAGTTGCGGCAAAAAGTACGACCCACCGTAGTCACCAGATGCGCCAATTTTGGAAAAGGCCGTGGTGATCTTCGCCGTATCTAGACAAAAACGCATGTCACAAGCGAGTGCCAACGAAAGCCCTGCCCCCGCAGCAGCACCAGGAATAATCGCAAGCGTTGGTTTGGGCATGACATGCAGTAAACGTGACAGCTCCATACCCTGACGTAAACCCTGAACGCGGGCTTCTAGCGACGAGGTCTCGCCGGAGGAATTTTCATTGCTACCAGCGTCCGACGCAAAACCTTTTACGTCACCACCGGCGCAAAACGCACCACCAGCACCCGTTAACACGACGCATCTCACTGCAGGATCGACCGCAGCCCTGGGAATCGCTGCCTGCATCGCAGACATCATCTCGCCACTCATCGCATTACGCGCCTTTGGCCGATTCATGGTTAACGTTAGAATTCCGTCTTCAAACGACTCTTCAAGATCGCTCATAACCTACCTCGTTTGTTTAACAAAGCAGAGACCTTACATCAAAGCGCGTTGCGCGCCTACTCCCCCATTTTCACCAGGGCCTTAGCTCGATAAAAATCTAACACCCCATACGCACCATACATTGAGTAACAACAATCCTTGGCCGACCAGGCGTCGGATTATTCAGCGATGAGGCTACCAAGAATCAAATGGCTTACCAGAAAAAGGTTCGCAAGCTGTTAGATTCCTATGTAGAACGGCACATAAAGAGTTAACCGACAATCCCATCTCGCAATACCGGAAATCTAACCTCAAATGTGGTTCCTTGCCCACCAATCAATCGGAACGAACCCTCGAGTTGCTCTACCAGGATCGAGACGATCTCGAACCCCATGGATCCAGCTTCCGTATTGACCTCTATAGGCAAGCCACGACCGGTGTCGGAAACGAAAATTACACACTCTTTCGCAAGCAGATATAACTTTACTTCTACGGTTCCTGAACCATGCTGCCCACCTTCAAAACCATGAATCAGCGCGTTACTGAACAACTCATTGATAATAAGCCCACACGGGACTGCGAGGTCGATCGCAAAATCGAACTCTCCCAACTCCTTCACCAAATTAATTTCCAGTCCTTCAGAAACCAATTTTCGGTACAGCGTCGACAAGAGTACATCGACGTACTCGCCCATTGCGACCCGCCTAACCTCTCTTGACTGATAAAGGCGTTCGTGAACTAACGCAATGGAACTGATCCTTCGCTCATTCTCACCCAGGATATTCAATATCACTGGATCAGAATATTTATCGGATTGAATACTTAACAAACTTGTTAGCGTCCCAAGGTTGTCATATACGCGATCATGGATTTCACGGAGGAGTACATCTTTCTCGGCGAGTAGGGCGCTGAAGTCAGTTTTTTGATCAGCATTTTTTACCAAGGTACTCTCTAGCTGATTGTTTCGATTATTCAATTCTTCTGTGAGCTGGTCGTGGCTAACCCTAAGGGCTTCCTGCTCTCGGCTTCGCTCTGTGACATCCCTCACGATACTGACGTATGCCACGCCGTCTTCAGGGGTTTCCAACGCCGGAGAGACGCTAATTTCGAGTATTTTTCCGGTCCCATCAGACATTAGGTACGGAACCTCCTCCCGGAAGTTATTACCGCTATCAACGGACTTTTTTGCCTCATGGCGCTGTGCCGCTTGCTGGAACAGTATTTCAAAAAGCGGATAGCCACCCACCTCGGACGGACGTTTACCAAGAACACCGGCTACCGCATTATTAGAGAACATTACATTCCCCTGTTGATTGGCATTTAGTACACATTCAGCCGTGTCATCCAGGGATTCAACATAGCCTCTCAATCGTCTATTGAAACGGGCCTCTGCCTGTTGATTGATTCTTTTCGACCTGAATATCATCAGCTGATAGAGCGAAAACAGTGCTAAAGCAACATATGCACAATACGCCCACCACGCAGCCCACAGAGGCGGATTGATTGTTATCGGAATGCTAAGTCCATCCTCATTCCACACTCCATCACTGTTAGACCCCCGAACTCGTAACAGATACGATCCAGGTTCAAGGTTTGTATAGGTGATGTTTCGATTGGTACCGTTGTCGATCCAGCGAGCATCATAGCCCTGTAGTTTGTACTGATAACGATTTTTCTGGGGGTAAGTGTAATCTAACGCTGCGACTTCGACTGACAGCCCGTTAACGCCATACTCAAGCTGTAACATTCCCACGCTGGATAACTCAGCTTTCTTATTATTAAGAAGAAGCTGCGTAACGCGAACCGGGGGAACATAATCGTTTCGTCGAACCTGCTCTGTTCGTACTACATTAACTCCCTCGTTTCCTCCGAATAAAAGTATCTCTGGAGTCAAGTTTAGGTCCGCATTAAAATTTAGCTCACCAACTTGAACACCGTGCTCATGGTCAAATTTCAACACCTTATCGGTACCGTCTAACCTCAATATTGAACCCGCGCTAGAGATCCAGACACTCTCACCAGCAGCGCTCAAGAGTCCATAAACCGCTGCTCCTTCAGTTAGATTTAATCCAAACTTGCGTTCTAACTCGTTGCTACTGAAATTGAAATAAAACAGACCTCCTTCCAGACTCCCAAACCAAATGCCATCCTGCGTCGCAAGAACGCTAATAATATCGCCGCTATCAACCAATTCAGTTTCACCTGAACCAAGTCGAGCCGTATCCCCGGTAACAGGATCCAAGCCGAAAACACCTTCGGCGGTACCTATCCACAACGTTCCTAAAGAATTTTCGTCAATTTCATAACACCTAAGGTCAGGAAACTGACCCGAAAGATTGCTCAGTTCAGGATATCTTTCAAAACCCTCCTCAATCGACACGAATCTATTTACACCTCCCCCGAAAGTAGAGACCCAAACCTCACCAGTACTGGTACCAGTACTCGACAGATATAAACCAGTTATCGCATTTGAGCTCAAAGAAGCCGCCCTATCATCCTCGTGAACAAAATGCGCAACCAATGTATGGTTAGAATAAAGGTAGACCCCATTTGAATAAGTTCCAATCCACAACTGATCGAAACTATCAAACAAAATACTCATCACATGGTCTGAAAACAGTTCCCCAGCCGAATCCTGAAAATCTTGCATGGTTCCTGCTAGTGGATCCCATATCGCCACCCCCGAATGGGTCCCAATTGCGACCTTACCCAACGAATCTACTGCTAACGAAGAAATGGAATCATCAACATCTAGACCTTCCAGTCCATAGATGGGGAATTGAGTAGTTTGGGTATTGAATGAACTTACCCCTTTAAATGTGCTCACCCAAATGACACCGCCAACATCTTGAAATAGGTCGTAAACCAAGTTTCCTATTAGCCCTTCAGCCTTGCCGGGATCATATGAGTATGAATGTAGCTTCTGCTTATCTCTATTCCATTTATGCAGGCCCTTATCTGAACCAATCCAAATGTTTCCTAGATTGTCCTCGAGCAGGGCACGAACCCGCTTGTCTTCAAGGTCGCCACTTTCTGTAAAGCTCTGGAACACCCCCGTTTTAGAAAGAACCGAAAGACCATCATTGTATGTCGCGATCCACAGGTTACCTTTCATGTCAAAAAGAAGCTCTAGGATATAAGCATCGGGGCCTACCCCATACTTCTCATCTATACCACCAGCTGCAACAAACTGGTTGCCTTCCTGTCGGAACAAGCCATTCCTTTCTGTTCCAAGCCAAAGCTGCCCTTCGGTGTCTTGCGCTATCGCGCGAACGGGTTCCCTTAAAGAATCCAAATATTGAACTCTTTTATCAGCGCCAGTCTTCACTGAGAAAACCCCAAGCGATGTTCCTACCAGAACTTCACCAGATTGAGCCTCATATAAGACATAGACTTTTAATTCGCGACCGTGAAGCAGTTCTATATAGCGGAAGCTCTGAGTCCCGGAATCATATACCGAGAGCCCACCACCGGTGCCAACCCATAAAACACCAGAACTATCGACTAGCAACGATGGAACAAAATCATGTGGTATGGATTCAGCCGCATCACCTTTCAAGTACTTCCGAACCTTATACCCATCAAATCGATTTAGACCACTCGGCGTTCCAAACCAAATAAAACCAGCACCATCCTGAGCAATCGCTGTCACTTGAGATTGTGTCAACCGCACCTCTGGAGGCAGCCTTCTAAAAACTATCTGTTTCTCATCAATGGGAGGGACATTTTTGTTTGCACCATACGCACCAGCGATCGACATTGAGACAAAAAAAGTCAAACAAATCAGCTTAAGAATTTGAAAGAAAGTAAATGAGCGAATTTTGATGTTGTTAGAGCGCACATTCCCCGGCCAGTTCATTCCAGGCTACGCAGATACTCGGTCATTTCAGCTACAGGCATTGGTTTACTGTAGTAATAGCCTTGAATGTAGTCACAACCATAGTCACGTAAAATCTCTAACTGCTCTTCATTTTCAACGCCTTCGGCCAGCGTCGTCAGATTCAAACTCTGACCCATAGCGATGATGGCCTTGGTTATCTCTTTATCGTCTTCATCTATATGAAGGTCTTTGATAAAAGAGCGATCAATCTTTAAGGTCGTCAGTGGAAATCGTTTTAAGTATGACAATGAGCTATAGCCTGTGCCAAAGTCATCCATGCTGATGTTCACCCCGAGACGGCATAAATCTTCGAGCATCGTTGTGTAGTGTTCTACATTCTTCATCGCCAGGCCTTCTGTGATCTCTATAGTCAAAGTCGACGGCTTTATTCCTGAACTCGCCATCGCATCTTGAACTAGTGCCGACACATCTGTTTCAAACTGACGGGCACTGAAGTTTACTGCTACTCGAAAGCCGTCTAATCCCATATCTCCCCAGCTACGGATCTGGTTGCATACTTTTCTTAGCACATATTCACCCAGTGGCATGATCAACCCAGTAGCTTCCGCAATGGGAATAAACTCTTCGGGGGGGATCATTCCCTCTTCCGGATGCGGCCAGCGCAACAGCGCTTCCATACTGGAAAGCTGTCCTGTTTCCAGGTCAATAATCGGCTGATATTGAACGTCGAAAACACCCTCGACTAACGCCTTCTGCATCCCGTTTTTTCGATCAATAAACCTTACGGCGTCTTCATACATCGCGTTGTCGAACATGACATATGAACCCTGCGCATCTGTCTTCGCACGATGCAGGGCTGTGTCAGCATCACGCAGCATTTCATCGGCCGAATGATAATCGCCGCTATTCACTACGACCCCGACCGATGCAGTAATATTCAGCGTATTATCATTGACAGCAATGGGTTTCCGGACCCCAGTCGTGATTCTCTGACAGGCTTCTATCGACTCGGCCACTGAGTCGACCGGGTCCAACAGAACCGCAAATATATCGCCGCTAAACCGGGAAACTGTATCGTCATCGCGAATAATTTCCCTAATTCGCCTTCCAATTTCAGTGATGACCTTGTCACCAACCTCGTGACCAAACCCTTCATTAATCGCTGCGAAACCATCAAGCCCGATGAATAGAACCGAGAACGCCCCCTGTTGTCCGTCTCTTTCCCGCCGGTTAATCGATCGATTAAGGCGGTCCACAAACAAAGCCCTGTTGGGAAGCTCTGTCAAACCATCAAAGAAGGCGTTTTTCTGAATTGTTTCCTCGTAACCGAGTTGTTGCGAAATGTCCCTAAGGGTAATAACCGTAAGATTAGAATCTTTGTCCAAAAAGTTTGCACTTAGCTCAATCGGTACTGTTTGCCCATCAGTACGCGTAAGCAGTTGTCGAATACCACTAAACTGCTTCCAGTAGGCAAAAGTTTCCGGACTCATCAGGTTGATAACCGCTTGCCCGGATTCGAACGCCTCCAGCTTGAAAAGATCATCAATGCCTATTCCAAATCCAGCCCCAGCCTCACAACCCACTATCTTCTCTGCCATGGGATTAATCAGGAATATCTTGCCATTTGCATCTGCTGCAATTACACCGTCGCTCACATTTTTCAGAGTGGCATCCAGGTTTTGCTTGGTCTCTGCCAGGTCTCGCTCTACTTTATGCTTGAAGAGCGCAATTTCTATATTTATAGAAAGTTCTCTGTTATCAAACGGCTTTAGCACATAGCCAAAAGGAGATGTGACCTTAGCGCGCTGTAACACTTCATCGTTCGAATACGCGGTGCAGAAAATAACAGGGATCGACCTGGCTTCGTTAATCTTCGTCGCTGCCTCAATACCATCCATTTCACCTCGGAGGTTAATATCCATAAGGATCAAATCTGGGTTTTCACTCAAAGCAAGTTTTATGGCTTCCTCACCTTTGGCAGCAGTACCAGCAATGGTGTAGCCCATCCGCTCGAGACGAGCACGAATATCTCTTGCTACCAGAACCTCATCTTCAACGATTAAAACGCTGCTACTCATTTATCGGCCTTGGGAAGCTAATCTGGAAGACTGCTCCATCATCATTATGTGCGGACAGCGAGCCTTCAAGCTGACCGGTCAAAATTGTTACAATTTCCAGCCCCATCGACGTGTTCTGACTAAGATCAAAGTCTGGCGGGAGGCCAGAACCGTTGTCCGATATCCGCAGATCAAAGCTACAATCAGTGGTTACAAAATCAATATCTATAATCCCTGTCTCTTCCTTATCATGAAACGCGTGCTTCAAAGAATTCGATACAAGCTCGTTTATTATGAGGCCGCATGGAACGGCAGTCTCCAGATCCAACACTACATTCTCTACGTTGACATCCACGAAAACTGACACCCCCGGAACCACGTATGACCGACTTAAACTGTTAGTTAGTAACTCTATGTACTCCTGAAAGTCGATGTTCAAAAGATCTTTTGATTGGTAGAGCGATTCATGAATCAAAGTCATCGACTTGATTCGCTGCTGACTTTCTTTAAGCAGGCTTGAATAGACCTCGTCGTCTACACCCTCAGCCTGAATGCTCAACAGGCTTGAGATAACCTGCATATTGTTCTTCACCCGATGATGGACTTCTTTGATCAATAGCTCTTTTTCAGCAAGCGAATTTTTGAGCGCCTGCTGTTGTAATAGGCTTTTGCTGAATTCTTCCTCCAACTTGCTCGTTCTTTCTATAACCTGCGTTTCAAGGTTTCTTGAATAGTGCTCTAGCTGACGTTCAGTTTCCTTTCTCTGCGTGATATCTCGCGCAATCGCAATCAACGTCACTACACCTTGATACTCGGTTCGCGCGACGCTAATCTCATAAAACTTGTCCACCGCCAGTCGGCGAACCACTTCGGTGGAGAATCGCCCCGACTCCACAACACGAGACTCCACTTCGGCTCTCTCTTCAGCTGAATCAAAGAGCGTTTCTAGTAACTGACTACCAACGCTAGAGTCTAGCTCTGGCGTTTTAAACAACGCCAAAAACAGTGCGTTTTGGTACTCGATGACGCCTTCTTCCGATGCGATTGCTATCGCGTCCGTGGCTTGCTCTAACGTCTGGATATACTTTTCAAGGCGTGCTCGATGACTATCTTCAGCGATCCTCGCCATCCGCTGTGCGTTTAATCTATAGATGCCGGTTAAAACCAATACCGCCAAAATAAGGTAACCCAAATAGGCCCACCAAGTCTGAAACCAGGGAGGAAGTACATTTAATTCAACCGCGAGCTGGTCACTTGACCACACTCCATCTCCGTTGGTCGCTCTTACCCTAAACGTGTATCTGCCAGAGTCCAGATTGGTATAGGCGACTGATCTATCGTTGCCAGCTGATACCCAGTCTGGATCAAAACCCTCAAGCAAATACTCATATTCGTTTCGCAAAGGACTAGCGTAGTCCATGGCCCCGTATTCGAATTCAACAACATAATCGTTGTGTTCAATTTCAATCTGACTGAACCCATAAAATGATCTGTCGAGCGGGACTTTTTTGTTTAGTTTTTTAAAGCCGGTTAATTCAACCTTCGGTGCAAATGTGCTCGACTGAATGTCTAAAGGGTTGAAGGCATTAAAACCCGAATTCCCGCCGTACAAAAAGGTGCCGTCCATCATTCTTAGATAGGCACCGCTGTTAAAATCGTCAGCTTGAAGCCCATGGCTAGTGTCGTAGATGTCCCACTGGCCCTCTTCCCTCAGAACTGACAACCCTTTCCCACCACTCACCCACACGCCGAGATTATCGTCTTCGAGCACGCCATACGCTGCTACTGACGAGAGACCATCTTCTTTAGTGATACGAGTGACTTCTAACGTTGTCGGATCCACAAGGCTCAGGCCCGCGTCTCTGGCCCCTACCCACATCCCCCGAGCACCTTTAGAAACGGATACAAGGTTATCGGAAGCTATCGTGCTCCGCTCCTCGGCATTGTGCCTGAGCGTTGTTACAACCTCATTCTCGGGATCAAGAATCATCAAGCCACCACCGTTGCTCGCGATCCAAATATTACCCAGTACATCCTCTGCAACATCAGTTATTCGGAGGTCGGAAAATTCAGTCTTATTGTTGGGGTAGTGCTTGAACGAGGTACCGCCTTGGTATAAATCCAGACCGGCTCCATACAAACCAACCCAAATCCGCTTTTGGCTATCGACAAAGACTTTACTTACTTGGTCGCTAGCTAGGCTGGATGCCTTGCTGCTTGCTGTGTATTGTCGGGTTAACCCGGTGTTCACAGTGAAGGCAGTCAATCCGCCGTTCATCGTTCCAATCCAGACCGTAGAGTTCTCTTCTTGTTCTTCAACCGCCAAGGCCATCACTCGGTTGTCTCTGAGAGCAAAGTCATCCATTCGGTGGAACTCACCACTCGTTTTGTCATAGGCTGTTAGGCCAGTAAAAGTTCCAATCCATAAGGTTGTTCTATCTTCAGCAAAAGACGTGATGCTGTTGCCAGTCAGCTCCCCTCCTGTGTTGCGATCAATCTTGTAAAGCGCAAACCTTGGAGCGGCGGAATTCCATTTCGATATACCATTATAGGTACCCACCCAGATTACCCTGCCCGCATCTTCAAACAACGCGGACACCTTATTATCTGATAAAGAGCTTGGATCACTGCCTTTGTGCGTGAAATTTGAGGATGTGGCTTCTTCCTGATCTAAAACGAATAATCCATCATCCGTGCCTACCCAAATTCGTCCTTCGCTGTCGCTTAACAGGTTTCTCGTTCTAGTCGTCGCAGTGCCTTGAGCTGACTCTAATGGTTGATATTGGAACTGTAGTGTCGTCGTGTCGCCGCGCCATAAACCATTGTTGAAGGTTGCTACCCAAAGAAAACCCTTGGGACCTACCATCAGGCTCCTGATCATGTTGCCTGGTAGGTCAGTATCGTAGAACCCTCGCGTAAAACGGATAATTTCACCACTGTCAGGGTTCAGCCGCGACAAGCCACTAGAGTCAGTTCCTACCCAGATATTACCCTGGGTGTCTTGTTCAATTGCCTGAACTGCACCTTGACCCAGCGTTTGGGGATCAATAGCCTCATGCCGATAGTGTGTTAGCGAACCATCGCTCGTTATCTTGATCAACCCAGCGCCTGTACCAACCCACAAGCTACCATCAGCGTCAATAAACAATGCTCGGATGGAACTATCGCTGCCGGTGACAGGGGTAGTTGCTTCTCTTATATCGACGCGGCGGAAGGTTGATGTCGGAGCGTTAAAGACGTTCAATCCGTTGTCAGTACCTATCCATATGTTTCCTTGAGAGTCCTCGACTATCGCCGAAACATAATCGTGTGACAGGGATGTCAGGTCAGCTTGAACGTTAAAAAATGTCTCAAACTTCTCTCCGTCGTAAATGTTTAATCCTTCAGTCGTACCTATCCAGACCAGCCCACTCGAATCTTGAGTGATAACATTTACCGTCGTTTGAGATAGTCCTTCTCTCGTGTTGATTCGCTCAAATGTTGGATTCAAACGGTTTACCAGGTCAGAGGCGGACACTCCCCCGACACCAATTAACCCTAGAACCAAGAATGCGTACTTCAGTGTCCTTAAATGCTTAAAAATGTATAACCCCTCATTCTTGCTCTACCCAACGGGCGATCCCTGCGCTATTGAGTTACCACACAAAACCAGACCCCTCTAGGTCTGACCAACTTTCACCTTCTATATTTCCGATAAGGTCTTTAATACCCGTGACTACAGCAGCACTTTGACATGTACAGACATCTTGATGCCTAATTCTTCCGTTAGGTCTTTACCTGGAACTCAGGACCACTCGGCAATATGGTTGGCATCGCATCACGCCATAAGAATCTTGCAAGCTGCGGTGCATCCACCTGCGTTTCAGGGGCTTCATCCCACAGGAATCTCGCTAAGTCCTGTTCTTCTGACCACTGCTTCTCGTCGTAATCACGAAGTTGCCAATAAAAACCGGCTAAGTCCTGTTCTTCTGACCATTGATTCTCGTCGTAATCACGAAGTTGCCAATAAAAACCGGCTAAGTCCTGTTCTTCTGACCATTGATTCTCGTCGTAATCACGAAGTTGCCAATAAAAACCGGCTAATAGATGGTCTGGATCTAGCGTGCCCTGCTCACTCCATTGAAGCTCAGGGCCACTCGGCAATACGGTTGGCGTCGCATCACGCCATAAGAATCTTGCAAGCTGCGGTGCATCCACCTGCTTTTCAGGGGCTTCATCCCACAGGAATCTCGCTAAGTCCTGTTCTTCTGGCCATTGCTTCTCGTCGTAATCACGAAGTTGCCAATAGAAACCGGCTAATAGATGGTCTGGATCTAGCGTGCCCTGCTCACTCCATTGAAGCTCAGGACCACTCGGCAATACGGTTGGCGTCGCATCACGCCATAAGAATCTTGCAAGCTGCGGTGCATCCACCTGCTTTTCAGGGGCTTCATCCCACAGGAATCTCGCTAAGTCCTGTTCTTCTGGCCATTGCTTCTCGTCGTAATCACGAAGTTGCCAATAGAAACCGGCTAATAGATGGTCTGGATCTAGCGTGCCCTGCTCACTCCATTGAAGCTCAGGACCACTCGGCAATACGGTTGGAGTCGCGTCACGCCATAAGAATCTTGCAAGCTGTGGCTGAGCATCCTTGCTCAAAATAACATCCTGTACTGCGGCACTTTGCTTCGCGGGTTCTTCTTCCCATAAAAAGCGGGCCAATAGTTGGTCTGGATCAAGCGTGGCCTGTTCGCTCCATTGAAGCTCCTGGTTGCTCGGCAATGCGGTTGGACTCGCATCCCGCCATAAAAACCGTGCCAGCAGAGGATCAGGCTGGACATCCCTGCCCACAACTTGCGTGTTGTCAGCCTCCGTGCGCCGTGTCTCATCCACCGATATTAGCGAGTCGTTCTGTCTCAGTATCCCGTCCCCAAGTGCAAGGGACGAATGGAAGCTGGTCAGACAAAATATTATCGCGACCGTATAAAGAAAAATCTTCTGCATCTGCTAGTGCTCCAACAATTAGTTCATCGCCGGTATAGTATGCAGTCTTTGTGCCATCTCTGTAAGAAATTCTATAGCATTGATTTAATTAAAGATTTTTGGAAAGGAATGTGTTGAGCGGTGGAAAATGGCCATTTATGGCGAAAAATACCGGCGCATTCGCCGTTTTTTTACCGCTTATATTTTCATTTTAGAAAATATTGGCGAATTCTTCTGTCATTCGACGGTAGGTTGGCAGTGACACACCCAGCAGTTGCGCGCAAACGCTGCGGCTTAGTTTTCGGTCTTGCAGTTCGCTCATCAACAGCGCCGCCAGGATATCCAGCGGCTGCGCAGATTCCAGCGAAGCCATTTTCATCACTTCATGATACAACTCAGGGGTAACCGGCCATTCAGCTGGTCGTTCAGTCTCGAGAGAGCCGTAGGTTGACTCGATTTTTTGGACCTTTCGGCGCAGTGTTGATTCCGGTACAGCAATCGAAAGTGCTGCACGGTTGAGTACACCATCGTGATGTTTAATGCTCATGAGGATGAAATCCTCCTCAAGATAGCGTCCAACCGCCAAAGGTTTACTACCGCTGGCCCCCACATCTACGACTGCTTGTAAAATTGGCCGCAGCCCAATAGTTATTCGAGGCGGTTCATGCCGCTCGGTTACGCCGCTAAATACACCTACCTGGATCGCGGTAATCAATTGGTCCTTGCTCAGTATCACCGCCCGGTTAACCACATTCGACAGCTCTCGGATGTTACCTGGCCAAGCGTAATCCAGAAGAGCTTGTTCAGCATCGACAGTAAAACCTGTGACCGTTTTGTTGTAGCGGGCAGCAAAATGCTGCAGGTAGTATCGAGCCACTTTCAGGATGTCGGCCTGTCGATCACGCAGCGGCGGTACAGCAATTGAAAAGACATTGAGCCGGTAATAAAGGTCTTCCCTGAACCTGCCTTCGCCCACCATCTCCTTCAGATCTCTGTTGGTAGCAGCAATAACCCGGGCATCAACTGTCGCATACTGGTTAGAACCAACTGCCGCGACCTGTCTGTCCTGGACGAACCGCAGAAGCTTTACCTGAGTGTCTAATGGTAGTTCACCGATTTCATCAAGCAAAACCGTTCCACCATTCGCTTCTTTCAGTCGCCCCGTGAAGTTGGATGTCGCCCCGGTAAAAGCACCCTTCACGTGACCAAAAAGTTCACTCTCAATCAGGCTGGGTGCCACCGCGCCGCAATCCACCACAACCAGAGGCTTATTCCTGCGGCTGCCTTCGTGGTGAATGTACCTGGCGACGACTTCCTTGCCGGTACCTGACTCACCTAAGAGCAGTACCGTAACATCTGTGGGTGCCGCAAGGTCTGCAGTATCAAGCACATGCTGCATTTCCGCAGAATCATAAACTAGCTGCTGATCCGCGGAATCAAGGACCTGAACAGGCTCCGGCTCAACATCAAAGCGTGAAATACTGCTGCCGAAGTAGGTACTTAATGAGGACAGAAAGGGCTGGTCCTCATCACTAAACTCACCACCCGACAAGAAGAGCACCCATCGCCCTGCAAGATCAAACAACGCCGTGTCGCTGCTCAGCTGATCCTGCCAATCTCCTTTTGATACCGCTTTGATAGCGGAAAATTCACGTTCACTCAATTCCAGACCTGATATATCGCCAGCCTTGCCACTACTTTGGGTATACCCAACCTCAAGATTAATCTTGTCATCGGCAACGCTGAGTAGCGCCGAACGCTGTGTCCTAAACACATGGAAAAGGTGTCGACAGAATTCATCACACATCGTGTCAAGGTCATTAGCCGTGGATAGTGCATTCATCACATTCCACAGCAACACGACGTGCCGGTAGTCTTGGCTGCCGCTCATCTCTCTCGAATCAATATCGGGTTCACCGCCATCAACCCAAAGACGATTACCACCTGAACGTCTTGCTGTATCCAGCGCAGAAGTGGCACGGCGAAACAATTCAATCGGTTCCTGATCCCCGCCGGTGCTATGGGCAAGCCCGGCACTAAAGGTAAACGGCTTGCCCGAATGCTCGTATTCATTGAGTTGCTCCAGAAGCGCAAAAGCGATCTGCTCACCAGCTGTCACAGTGGTGTAGGGCAAACTAATAGATACCATAGAATTGGCGAATATACTGACCAGGTCTGTCGCTCTCATGGATGAGTCGAGCCTGGCACGCACATCTTCAACAATTTCAGCTAAAACCGCGCTGGTCGCGCCGTCCGGCGAGATCAACACCTGGCAAAAAGATGATTCACTGGGGGACAGTTGACCTGAGCCAAGCATGGCATATCTTTCTATAGCGCCAAGTTTTACAGGGTCTTCGATATCACCAAGATCTCTCAGGATCAATACCGCACCCTCGTCCATGGGGCCTACAATACCATCGACCAGCTTAGTGGTACCGGGCGCGCGCTGCATTAGAAAAGGTGGCAGCTTAGTCAGGTTCTTGTCACGTAGCGCACTTTTTACGTTACCGGCGACTGATGATTTTTCACCAAGCACTTGACGCCAGGCGGCACCCGTATCCAGGTCCCGCCCCAGCAATTCTCGGGCATCCTGGTTGATGTTGATGATTTTACCTTCCTGATCCAAAAAAATCAGTGCATTGCCAATACAGGCAAGTGCGGTTTCCAGCAGCTGTTGTTTTTCTTTGAGTTCTTTTTCTACGCGAAATTTATACAGCGCCATTTCAATCGTGATTTGTAGGTCACGATTCTCAACAGGCTTAATGATGTATCCAAAGGGAGTGACTGTTTTGGCTCTGGCAACGGTGTCTTCGTCAGAGAAGGCGGTGAGAAAAACAATCGGAATGTCCATCAACGTCTGGATTTTTTCGGCCAGGTCGATACCACTTAAACCGTGGCGCAGCTGGATATCACTTAGCAAGAGGTCCGGCCGGGTTTCAAGCGCGAGCTCAACCGCTTCTTCGCCGAAAGCGGTGCCAACGACGTCCCAACCCATCTTTGTGAGCCTTTGCCGAATTTCATGCGCGATCAGCGCTTCATCTTCTACGATGAGAATTTTTGCCCGAGCCGGTTCCTCAGTCACCCTACCCTCGCTTCACACAGTGCCTATATAAGTGGCATGAGGTTATGCGCCGAATCGCGCCTTAGCTTCCTTCCGTCTTGCGTGCAGAACAGGCTCGGTATAACCATTAGGTTGATCCTTACCCTTAAACACAAGATCACACGCCGCCTGGAAGGCTACGTTATCATCAAAATTCGGGGCCATGTCCCGATACTCCGCATCTGCTGAATTCTGACGATCAACTACCGCTGCCATTTTTTTCAACGTTTCCATCACCTGCTCTTCACTACACACGCCATGGCGAATCCAGTTAGCAATGTGCTGGGAAGATATTCGCAGTGTCGCCCGATCTTCCATCAAACCCACATCATTAATATCCGGAACTTTCGAACATCCCACGCCCTGGTCAATCCAGCGAACAACGTAACCTAAAATTCCCTGGGCGTTGTTCTCAAGTTCCTGCTGCACATCTTGCTCTGACAGGTTTTCACCGCTTAGTGTCGGAATGGTCAATAAGTCCGCCAGGTTCGCCCGGCTTCGCGCCTTCAGCTCGTCCTGCCTGCTCATAACATTCAACTGGTGATAGTGCATCGCATGTAATGTTGCAGCCGTCGGTGAAGGTACCCATGCAGTGTTTGCACCTGCGGCCGGGTGGCCTATTTTCTGCTCCATCATCTGGGCCATTTCGTCCGGCATTGCCCACATGCCTTTGCCGATCTGCGCCTTACCTTGCAATCCGGCCGCCAGACCAACATCCACATTCCAGTCTTCGTAGGACCTGATCCAAACCTGCTGCTTCATAGCGGTTTTCTTTACCATCGGACCGGCTTCCATACTGGTGTGAATTTCATCTCCCGTGCGATCAAGAAACCCAGTGTTGATAAAGATCACACGATCTTTTGCAACGCGGATGCATTCCTTCAGGTTGAGCGTTGTACGCCGCTCTTCGTCCATAATGCCTACTTTCAGCGTATTCACAGGAAGCCCAAATGCCTTCTCGATTCGCGCAAACAGGTCGACCGTCAGTTGTACTTCTTCGGGGCCGTGCATTTTTGGTTTAACAATATATACGCTGCCCGTCCTGGAGTTGCTGAGCGAACCCGTCTTGTTCAGATCATGCATCGCAATCAGACTCGTGAACATGCCGTCCATGATGCCTTCCGGTATTTCACTGCCATCAGCCATCAGGATGGCATCATTGGTCATCAGGTGGCCAACATTACGAATCAACAGCAGACTCCGACCGTGCAGCGTCACATCATTCCCATCTGCACCCTTATAGATACGATCCGGGTTTAACGTGCGCCGAACCACCTGGTCGCCTTTTTTGAATTCTTCAACCAGCTTGCCTGACATCAGACCAAGCCAGTTGCCATATACGATGACCTTGTCGTCCGCATCGACGGCAGCAATGGAATCCTCGCAATCCTGGATAGTGGTGAGCGCAGATTCAACCAAAACGTCCTTCATACCCGCTTTTTCATTTTTACCAATCGAGTCTTCGCGATCGATCTGAATTTCGATATGTAAGCCATTGTGTTTCAACAGAATTCCAGAGGGTTCACCTTCATCGTCAAGGTAACCTACAAACTGGTCGGGGTTAGCCAGGCCAGTCGTTTCACCATTTTCAAGCTGGATTTCAACTGCCCCATTCACTATCCGGTACTGGACAGCTTCCTGGTGCTGCGCACCCTCTAACGGATAGGTTTCATTCAGGAAATTCGCGGCGTATGCAATCACGCGATCACCCCTAACGGTATTATATGCGCCACCTTTTTCGGCGCCATCGCTCTCAGGGATAACATCGGTACCATATAGGGCATCGTACAAACTTCCCCAACGTGCGTTAGCTGCGTTCAACGAAAAGCGTGCATTCATCACCGGTACTACCAGTTGTGGCCCGGCTGTTAATGCAATTTCCTTGTCTACATTTTCAGTGGTGATTTCAAAATCCGGCCCCTCCTCCAGGAGGTAGCCGATATCACGAAGAAAAGCGGTGTATTCGGCTTCATCAATCTGCTGTCCTGCATGCTCCTGATGCCAGGTGTCAATTTTCGACTGGAACTCATCACGCTTCGCCAACAGGGCTCGATTTCTCGGCACAAATTCTTCAAGAACAGCCTCCATTTCCGACCAAAAATGCGCAGTCGACACGCCTGTGCCCGGCGCAATTTCATTTTCCAGAAGATCACTCAGAACCTTCGCGATGTTTAACTGGCCAATCGTAACTCTTTCTGTCATAGCTCTACTTTCCAACTCACTTTGCTTTATACAGCAGATTCAATATTCAGGCACCTCGTTGGCACCCTGAAGAAGTCGCATGCTACGCCAATTACCCGTATCTTGCATGTCACGCGACGGTTTTATGGATCATCAAAACCACTTATGCTGGCCAAACCAGCCCCAAAGGAAAGGAAATGGAATTTAACCGGCTACAACATTACGTGCAGGTTGTTACCACACTATTAGTCGATGGTTTTGTAATTGGTTTCACGGCGTTGATCATCGCAATCATCGTTATGTACATTGCCGATATTACCCAAACATCCCACGCGATTCGCAGGAACTACCCGGTCGTTGGTCGCTTCCGCTACCTGTTTGAGAACATGGGTGAATTCTTTCGACAGTATTTTTTTGCTCAAGACCGGGAAGAATTGCCTTTTAATCGCGCCGAACGCACCTGGGTGTATCGCTCCGCCAAAAATGTGGACAGCACCGTCGCTTTCGGCTCGACCAGAAGTCTGAATCCGCCGGGCACTGTTATCTTCTCAAATACTGCCTTTCCTAAACTGACAGGCGATTCTGTAGATAGCCAAGAGATGGAGATCGGTCCGCACTGCCGGGAGCCCTACCGACCACTGTCGATATTCAATATTTCAGCCATGAGCTACGGTGCCATTTCAAAACCGGCCATCCTGGCCCTGTCGAAAGGCGCAAAAATGGCCGGTTGCTGGATAAATACCGGTGAAGGCGGGTTAAGCCCATTTCATCTGCAAGGCGGCGCCGATATTGTCATGCAAATTGGCACAGCAAAATACGGTGTTCGGGACCAGGAGGGAAAGCTAAGCGACGACAAACTAAGGGAAATCAGTGCTATCGCTCAGGTTAAAATGTTCGAATTGAAATTGAGCCAAGGCGCCAAGCCTGGAAAGGGTGGCATGCTACCTGGCGAAAAAGTCAGTGAAGAAATTGCCGCTATTCGCGGTATTCCAGAAGGTCAGGATTCCATCAGCCCAAATCGCCATCCTGAGATTGACTCAGTAGAGGATTTGCTGGATACCATCGAACACATCCGTGACATCACAGGGAAGCCCACGGGCTTTAAGATAGTCCTAGGCGACGATCATTTTGCCGAAGAGCTTTGCATGGCCATTAACGCGCGGGGAGTAGCGTCAGCCCCGGATTTCATCACTCTCGATAGCGCTGACGGCGGCACAGGTGCTGCACCTCAAAGCCTTATTGACTACATGGGCTTACCCCTGAGGGAAAGTCTACCGATACTCGCTAATTCCCTTATCAAGCATAACCTTAAGCGCCGGATTCGTGTGATTGCATCGGGTAAGCTGGTCGACCCCGCATCCGTCGCCTGGGCACTTTGCCTGGGCGCCGACTTCGCCGTTTCTGCTCGTGGTTTCATGTTTGCCTTGGGCTGCATTCAGGCACTCCAATGCAACAAAAACAGCTGCCCTACTGGGATTACAACGAATAACCCTTCGCTTCAGAAGGGGCTGGTTGTGAGCGATAAAGCAGAGCGTGTCAAAAATTACTGCCATAACATGAACTACGAAGTTGGTGTTATCGCTCATGCCTGCGGTGTCGAAGAACCTCGCCGGTTATCGCGCCATCACGCCAGGGTGGTGACTGATACCGGACAATCTATCTCTTTGAAAGAGCTACACAAGCTACCCATAAACGCTGACTAAAAACCAAAACCATCAAGGAGTGTTAAGAATGCTGGACACAGAAATAGATATTGTCACTAACGATGGAAACATGAACACCTTCATTTCACACCCGGAAGAAGGAGGACCATATCCCGTCATTCTGTTTCTAATGGACGCTCCGGGGTACCGCGAAGAACTTCATGATATGGCTCGAAGAATAGCCACGGCAGGGTACTACGTAATGTTGCCCAATCTTTACTATCGCCGCACGCGGGAACCCATGATTAACGGTGTGCCAGAAAGCCGCGAGATTATGTTTGGTCATATGAATAGTCTTTCCAATTCGATGGTCGTGGATGATTGCAGGGCACTGCTGGACTTTGCTGATTCGCAGGTTGCAGCGAGTGATGGGGCTGTCGGTTGCACGGGATATTGCATGAGCGGCCCCTTCGCCTTCGCCGCGGCCGCACAGCTAGCTGATCGCATCAAAGCATCAGCTTCCTTCCACGGGGTCAGACTTTGCGTTGATACCGACGATTCACCTCACCTAGATGCCGACAAGATACAGGGCGAAATGTACTTCGGCATGGCAGAGACAGATGACTGGGCACCACCAGAAATGGTTGAAGCCCTGGACAAACATATGCAGACTACCGGCGCTAATTACCGCATTGAATGGTACCCGGGCACACATCATGGGTTTGTCTTTCCATTGCGCGAGGGTAAATACCACAAAGAATCAGCAGAACGACATTACGAACGATTGTTTGCGATGTTCGAAAGAAATTTATAAGGATCTCAAATGTCTCGCCCCCAACGATTAAGAAGGTGCCAGTTATCCGTTCCCGGCAGTAGTGAAAAAATGATGGCGAAGTCTGCTGGCCTTGATTGCGACCATGTGTTCCTGGATCTGGAAGATGCAGTTGCACCCAACGTAAAGTCAGACGCCCGTGGCATGATTGTTGATGCCTTGAACAAACACGACTGGAAACCCAAAACGCTTTGCGTACGAATCAATGACGTCGAAACCGAATACTGTCACGACGATATCATCGAAGTCGTGACAGGTGCCGGTGACAAACTCGATACGATCATGCTAACAAAAGCAAAAAGCGCACACGATGTCATGTTCGTGCATATGATGCTCGACCAGCTCGAAGCAAAACTTGGACTCAAGAACAGAATCGGTATTGAGTGCCTGATCGAAGAAGTCGAAGGCATGATGAACGTAGAAGAAATCGCAGCATGCAGCAATAGACTCGAGTGCCTGATTTTTGGTATGGGTGACTACTCTGCATCCCAGGTGATGAATATTGAGAACATCGGCGGAGACAGCGCCAGCTATCCACCTGACCTCTGGCACTACCCAAGATACAAGCTGATTATCGCGTCTCGCGCCAATGGCCTGGACCCTGTTGATGGTCCATTCGCGGATTTCCGCAATCCGGACTTTTTCAGAACGGAGTGTGAGCGAGGTAACGTCCTGGGGATGGCCGGAAAATGGGCAATTCATCCTAGCCAGGTCGAACTTGCACAGGATGCTTTTTCTCCCAGTGCAAAAGCCGTGAGTTCCGCGAGGAAACAACAAAAAGCTTATGATGAGGCGCTGAAACAGGGGCTTGGTGCCATCCAGGTGGATGGTGTCATGGTCGATGCAGCCAGTGTGCGTATCCTGAAGAACATCATCGACAAGGCCGAATTAATCGGCATGTAACGCCAAAAAATGAACTCAACATGATTAACAGACGTTTTGCTTTGGGTGTTGTTTTTTTTACAGCACTCATGGACTCAATTGGCTTTGGCATCATTCTACCGGTGACGCCGACTCTGTTGATGGAAGTCAGTGACCAGGGACTTTCAAGCTCTGCCGTGTACGGTGGCTGGTTGATGTTTTCCTTCGCTATCATGCAATTCGTCTCTATGCCGGTACTTGGGAACCTCTCCGACGCTTACGGACGAAAACCAGTCCTGTTAGGTTCGCTATTGGTACTAAGCATCAACTACCTGATCATGGGCCTGGCACAATCCCTGGTGCTGCTGTTTATCGGCAGGCTGATCTCTGGCATAGGGTCTGCAACATTTAGCACCTGTAACGCATACATTGCAGACACTACCTCAGTCGAAGAACGTGCTCAGTTCTTTGGTTTGATGGGTGCTGCTTTTGGCCTGGGATTCGTTATCGGGCCTGTCTTGGGAGGCTTTCTTGGGGAATATGGAAGCCGGGTGCCATTCTTTGCCACCGCTGGGCTGATTTTCTTTAACCTGTTAGTCGGGCTGATTTTCCTGCCGGAGTCCCATACGCCGAACAACCGACGCCCCTTTGAAATACGTCGCGCAAATCCGTTTTCTGCCATGAAACAGATGAGTCAATTCAAGGTTGCCTTCGGAATTATCGGCGTCCTGTTCCTGTACAACATGGGTCACCACGCGCTGCCCGCCGTGTGGACTTTTTGGGGCATCGAAAAATTCAACTGGACACCACGAGAGATCGGCTACAGCCTCGGCTTCATTGGTATCCTGATGGTGTTTTCACAGGGCTACCTGATAAGAATTGTGATACCTGCCATTGGCATGCGGTGGGCTGGTGTCGTCGGACTCAGCTTCACTATCACTGCCTTCCTGGGATATGCAATGTCGCAAACGCCGACCATGGCCTACATGTTTATGATCGCCGGTGCCCTGGGGGGGCTTGCGGGCCCAGCCATGAGCGGCATTGCTTCAAGTCAGGTCGGCCCGGATCAGCAAGGGGAATTACAGGGTGCGATTGGTAGCGTCGGGTCACTGACGAACATCATCAGTCCACTACTTATGACGATGGTTTTCGGGATCTATACTGGCTCGGGTGCCCCCTTCTACTTCCCGGGTGCTCCTTTCATTCTTGCAGCGATACTCACCATGATGAGTCTCGCCTTATTTTTCCGAATCACTATTGGGTTCGCTCAAAAAGAGACTGCGGTCCAAGCGTAACAAGGTAATCGCTCAAAGCCCAAGGCAGGAAAGATTTCACCCATATTATTGTATTCTCTATTTTATGAATGAACTTTGCGCAAAAACCGCCGTGGAACTTCGCAATCTGATTGGCGAAAAAGAAATCAGCGCCGTCGAGTTACTGGATGCCCATCTCGAACAGATCGAGTTAACCAACCCCTCGTTGAACGCCATCGTGACTCTGGTCCCCTATCACGCTAAAGAGATGGCGCAAAAAGTCGACCATCAAATTGCAAGAGGTGAAAACCCCGGGTTGCTGGCAGGACTCCCTATTGCACATAAAGACCTTGTTCAAACCAAAGCTATCAGAACCACTTTTGGCTCACGGCTGTTTAAAAATTTCGTCCCCAAGGAAAACGCGCTGATCGTGCAACGCTTGATCGACGCGGGCGGCATCACTATCGGAAAAACAAACGTGCCGGAATGGGGAGCTGGCTCACAGACTTTTAATGATGTGTTTGGCGAAACGAAAAACCCGTTTGACCTGACTCGAACATGTGGGGGTAGTTCTGGCGGGGCGGCAGTAGCGCTTGCGGCAAGGATGGTCCCGCTCGCAGATGGCAGCGACATGGGTGGTTCGCTGCGTAATCCGGCTAGCTTTTGTAACGTTGTCGGGTTCAGGACCAGCGCTGGCCGGGTGCCCGCCTATCCTGTCCCTGATGGCTGGAGCAGCCTTGGCGTCCTCGGCCCGATGGCTCGCACTGTTTCAGATTGCGCATTGATGCTGGCCGCTATTACAGGGCCTGATGACAGAACCCCCATTTCACTACCTGATTCTGCAGCGCTATTTCTGCAAACACTCGATAGCGATCAAAAGGGGGCCCGAGTTGCTTTCTCAACTGACTTCGGAGGGCAACTCCCGGTCGAACCTGCGGTCCGGAATATTATTACACAGGGCGTGCAAGTGTTGTCAGACCTAGGGTGCAAGGTCAGTGAAAGCTGTCCTGATTTCAGTGGGGCGGATGAAGTGTTTAAGACCCTGCGGGCATGGAGCTTTGCGTCACGCCATGGCGAAGATATCAGGCGGTATCCAGAACAGTACAAGGAAACTATTATCTGGAATGTCGAAGCAGGGTTGAAACTGTCCGGCACTGATGTCTCAGAAGCCAACAAAGCACGCACCCAAATTTACCAGCGCGTTAACACCTTCTTCCAGGACTATGACTTTCTGGTACTGCCGGTAACCCAAGTAGCACCCTTCCCCCTCGCCAACGAGTACGTTACCAGCATCAACGGCACCCGGATGGAAACTTACATAGACTGGATGAAATCCTGCTACTACATAACCGTCACAGGCCTACCCGCAATCTCGATACCCTGCGGATTTACGCCGGGGGGGTTACCGGTCGGCATACAGATCATTGGCAAACCACTGCAGGAACTGGCCGTTCTGAGGATCGCTTATGCTTTCGAGCAGGCAACAAACACCTGGAAAACCCAGCCAAACATCTGCATCTAAAAGCGCACGTATCCACAAACTTCATGCATCGGAAAGCAAGATCAGTTATAGTGCGTTGAGTTCCTTGGGGGTGGTAGTACACCTGAGATCAAACCCCAGAACCTGATCCGGTTAGTACCGGCGTAGGAAAAGGATGATAGCTACATCTCCCATTACGTCCATGCCGGGTCTCTTACTTTTTTTACTGGAGAGACTCATGAACTTTATTAACACCATTGTTACAACCATCATTAGAAACAACCCTGGGCTGCTGCTTTTGTTTGCCGCCTATGCCCATTCAAACGACATCCCGGAAATCGTGGTCACTGCAGACCTTCGGCAATCGACAACCATGGAGACCGCCAGTAGCCTGACAATCGTGTCAGAGCAGGTCATCGAAGCGAGGTCCGCACAGCATTTCGAAGACATTATAAATGTCATCCCCAACGTTAATTTTGCTTCCGGCAGCAACCGGGCTCGATTCTTTCAGATTCGCGGCATCGGCGAGCGCAGCCAGTTTGTCAACCCTGTCAATCCTTCCGTTGGCGTTCTTATCGATGATGTCGATTTTAGCGGAGCTGGAACCATCGCCACACTGATGGATGTTCAACAGGTCGAGGTTCTACGGGGGCCTCAGGGAACACGATATGGCGCTAACGCGCTGGCTGGGCTAATCAACTTTTCCACCAATGAACCGGACGAAGCTTTCTTCACCTCTGTCAAATTATCCGGCGGGGAGTTTGGGACCCAAACTGCCGGCGGCGTCTTAAATGTGCCTATCAGCGAAACATTCCTTTCCCGGTTTGTCTTTGAGTCACACAAAAGTGACGGTTACGTTGAAAATGATTTCCAAGACAGCAACACAACGAACGATCGCGACGAGCTGACCAGCAGAGCAAAATTTTCCTGGCAGGTCAAAAAAAACTGGAGTCTGAACCTCTCACTCGCCTCCATAGATATCGACAACGGCTATGACGCTTTTTCACTCGACAACAACAGACACACATTGTCGGACGAGCCTGGTTTTGATCGCCAAAACTCTGCTTACGTGTCCCTGAAAAGCAGCTGGCAGTTGGAGACGATGAACATCGAAGTGCTGTGGAACCAATCAGATTCCGACCTTGACTACGGTTACGACGAGGACTGGTCTTTCACCGGTATCCATCCCTGGGGATACACATCAACTGATCATTACTTCCGTGAGCGCGACACCACCAGCGCCGAAATAAGGCTGTTATCTAACGAATCCGGTCGAGTTTTTGCCGACACGACGGACTGGGTCCTTGGTTTCTATTACCTTAGCTCAAGTGAAGCGCTGCAACGCCAATACACCTTCCTGCCGTCAGATTTCCTGAGCGACTACGAGTTTGACACCTTCGCGATTTTCTCCCAACTCGATGTCGCCCTCTCGGATCGAATGACACTAAGTGCCGGCTTGCGACTGGAACAGCGTGACACTGAATATGACGATTCAGATGGAGCGACATTTTCACCTGACGATTCATTCTGGGGCGGTAAAGTTGCTCTCGAATACCTGGCAGGAGAAAACACACTGGCTTACGGTTCTGTTTCACGGGGCTACAAGGCGGGGGGGTTTAACATCGACGGTTCACTGGATACTGACCTTCGATCCTTCGATGAAGAATACCTGATCGAATATGAGCTTGGTGTCAAAACGCTGCTGGCAAATGAACGCGTTGCGCTTCAACTCGCGATCTTCTACGACGATCGACACGACCAGCAGGTAAAAAGTTCAGTCGTTCGCTCTCGACCGGACGGGAGCACCGAGTTCATCGACTTTCTAGGTAACGCAGCAGAAGGTACGAACCGCGGCGTAGAGATGGACATCAACTGGTTCGTTAATGACAACTTCAACATCAACGCCAATGCAGGTTGGTTAAATGCAGAATTTGACGAATTCATCAATGAGTTCGGTGAAGACCTGTCTGGCCGGGACCAGGCCCATGCACCCTCCTACACCTTCAGCCTGAACTTTAATTATCAACAGGGCCCTTGGTTTGCCAGTGTTTCCGCCGACGGTAAAGATAACTTTTTCTTTTCAGATCGGCACTCAATTAAGAGCAAGCGCTACACCTTGTACAACGCTTCGCTCGGTTTTGAGTCGGGGCAATGGAAAGTCACGTTATGGGGAAGGAATCTGACCGACAAAGACTATTATGTGCGCGGGTTTGGCAGCTTTGGCAACGACCCGCGCAATTTCTATGTTACTGAACCCTATTTTCAGTATGGCGAACCCAGGGTGACTGGTGTGACCCTGCAATTAACAATGGGTGGGTGATGACGGATTTTTTGTCCTCGGCGCTGGGTGAATTCCACCAGAATTCCTTACTCGAACTGATCGCTGTTGTCCTTGCTATTGCCTACCTCTTACTGGCAGTCCGCCAGCACATCGCCTGCTGGTATGCTGCATTCATCTCGACAGCTATCTTCCTTTACGTCTTCTGGCAGGTAAATCTGTATATGGAATCTGGCCTACAGGTTTATTACCTGGGGATGGCGGTTTATGGATGGTGGGCGTGGCAAGGTGGAAGGAGCAAGGGCAAGCCTGGGTTAACAATCAACACCTGGTCACTCAGACAACACCTGATCGTAATCGGAATAGTAGTGGTGGCGACCTTTGTCAGTGGCACCCTGCTATCCGGCACAGAACAACGGCTTGGTTATCTGGATTCTTTTACTACCTGGGGCGCTGTCGTCGCGACATTCATGGTGACCAGAAAGGTCCTGGAAAACTGGCTCTATTGGATCGTCATCGATAGTGCATCGCTCTATCTGTACTTCGACAGAGAACTTTATTTCACCATGATCCTCTTCCTTGTATACCTGGTCATCATCTTCTTCGGGTTCCAAAGCTGGCTCAGGGAGTACAGGCTTGAAGCTCAAGAAGACGCAAACCTCACGATAAAACGATAACTCTGCCTCGGAATATCTAACGTCAGGATAGATCATTTTACCTATGTTAACGGCCGCACATTTTTCAGATATTCCTGATTCACACAATTTTCTAACTTACCGGTTCGCAGGTATTTAAGCGCGACGGTGATTCCCTTCGTACGCATATCGTAGAGAGATTGCGGCGTATAGAAAGCTGAATGCGGGGTGATGAGTAATCGATCACGTATCCACTCATCCTCGCCCTGCCATGCACGGATCAACTTTCGCTCCAGGTTAAGTGGTTCTTCCGGCATAACGTCCAGTCCCACGCCACCAACCTGGTCAGACAACATCGAGTCATAGAGGGCATCCAAATCTACTATCTCCCCTCGTGCAGCGTTAATTAACACCAATCCCTGCTTTGCGTGCGCCAGCACATCAGCGTTCACCATATCGCGAGTTTCTTCACTCAGCGGCGCGTGCAGGCTAACGATGTCAGATTCAGCAAAAAGAGCCTCAAGGCTCTCTACACGATTGATATTTAGCGCCAGATCAGCGCCATTAGAGACATAAGGGTCATAGAAAGAGACCTGCATTCCGAACGCTTTACATCGCAGCGCCATTGCAGTGCCAATACGGCCCAACCCAACAAGACCAACTTTGGCGACCGACAAGCGAAGAGCCAACGGATTATCCCGCTGTTTCCATTCGGTTGGCGCTGAACGCAGTCGGTTATCCCAGCGATTAATCCCCTTCATTAATCCAAGCAGCATCCCCATCGCATGGTCGGCAACATCCTGTGTCCCATAATCCGGCACATTACAGACAGGGATGCCAGCATCTCCGTAGAGCTTCAGGTCAACGTTGTCGAACCCGACTTTGGGTGTAACAAATATTTTACAGTTTGCTATTTTCGGAAGCCGCTCTATATTGACAGGGTCTGGCACGCTGAGCAGCGCATCCGCTTGTGCCCATTGCTCATCTGCTACGTCTGATGGCCTATCAACAAAAATACATTCCACTTCACTCCCTGCAGTTTCCTTCTCGGGCTGATTGTCGTCACCCCATCGAGTTGCGGGCCAAAGTAAGGTTACAGACATCATTCCTCCAGGGTTTTATGAATCCTCAAACCAGTCACCGGGAAAGAATCCCAGCAAGACCTGCTGAAGACCAAATGTGTGAATACCAGTCGCATCATTACCTTCGCATCATGGCGCTGTTGACTCAACCAGATTCCTGCACGCAGCTTTTCATCATTCTGACCGGTTGCCATCAGCACAAGAACAATCAGACGCACTTAATCCTCTGAAAGTTAAAGGCTATCGAAGACGAACTGGCCATTGAGTGACGCCGAGTCTCTGATGGCCTTGTATTCAGTTAAGATCGGAAAATAATGGTAACGTTGTGTGGGAATTATGCCCTTTATTAGCAACGCTTTTTTCGCGTCAATCGACGCTGATGATTCAAGTGCGCTGTTTAAGGAACGAAATACCTCCTCGCGATCAACACCACGCCTCACAACATACGGCGGAGACGGGGCCTCAGAGCTCCGATCAACAATTTTCAGCCCTGCTACCTTTGCAGGCGTATCACGCTCGATTATGCTCCATGTAACTGCATCAATCGCAGCCACATCTGCGATACCATTTTTTAACACCTCGAGACTTGCCTGATGAGATCCAGTCACAACGACTCTTTGTGGTGTGCATATCGAAAGAAGTGCCGACCACCCAGATCGAGATGAAAGTGAATTAACCGCAGCAACGCGACCATTGACGTTGCCGACAATGTGGCTGAAGTACATACCTGCTTCGCAATCCAGGTCGAACACGGGCGATGCAACCGGCTCAATAGGAGCTTCCGATAGAAACAAATCAAGACCACACGCTTGAGTGACCAGTAGATCTGGGTCATGCCAAAGCTCAGACACAGTTTGATGACGGTTAAGTTCTCCAGGATATCCTGTAGCTTCCCACACGCGATCGTTTGCCCATTGGACACTGGGAAAGTCGTACCAGGGAAACGAAGCTAGCATCTATTGCGGTCTATTTGTTGACAAGCAAAAGATGTCAGCTGGCTGAACAAATACTCGACGCTCGATTGCTCACCCATAGTTTCAATCATCCTTCCGATGATGGACTCCAAATCACGATTCGAGAATATCCTTTCTATTCGCTCTAGACTAAGCACAAATTTGGAGATTTCAAGCCCCGGAAGGCCGGACAGTGCCGCAACTGCCAGAGGTACAAAAAAACCCAAGATGTCGTCCTTTCTGAGTGAACCAATGTGATGTTTTTTTAGATACAGTGAGTGGCAGTTATGGTCAGCTCCAGGACCAGGCTGTGTGCAACATTAGAATTTCGAAAAACCTTCATTTCGACCATCCGGAGATTCACGATACCGTCGCCTAATTTTCAATTTCTCACTAAGGAACTGGCATCAGCCACTCTTCTTCAGCTGTCGCCGTGCCAAAATAGGGGTAAGCTGTGACGTTAGGATTCCTACAACTTAAGTTAATTAGATAGAGAGACGGAATAATATGAGTGACTCAGCAGCTGAGCTGGTTTTTGACCCTGACGCATTAAGGGAGCGTTATCGCGTTGAACGCGATAAGCGCCTTCGCGAAGACGCCAATGAGCAGTATGTCGAGATGACCGGCACTTTCGCGCACTATCTTGAAGACCCTTATGTCGATGAGAAGACGGAACGTAAACCCGTCACTGATGAAGTGGATGTTGTATTGATCGGTGGCGGCTTTGGCGGCCTTCAGGCCGGCGCACGGTTGCGCGATGCTGGCATCAAGGACATCAAGATCATTGAAAAGGGTGGCGCTTTTGGCGGCACCTGGTATTGGAATCGTTACCCCGGCGCTCAGTGTGACATTGAAGCCTATTGCTACCTGCCGCTGCTTGAAGAACTGAACTACGTCCCAAAAGAAAAGTATGCATTCGCGCGGGAAATTCTGGATCACAGTGAGGCAATTGGTCAGCATTTCGACCTGCACGACTGCGCCTTGTTTCAGACAGAGGTCACAGAACTTCGCTGGGATGAATCAATCGAACGCTGGATTGTGTCAACCAACCGAGGTGATGCTATCAAGGCCCGGTTTGTGTCCATGGCCAACGGTCCATTGCATCGTCCGAAGTTGCCGGGTATCCCGGGTGTCCGCGACTTTAAAGGACACACGTTCCACACCAGTCGCTGGGACTACGACTACACCGGCGGTGGTCCGGATGGCGGGCTCGACAAATTGGGTGACAAGAAGATTGCCATCATTGGTACTGGCGCGACCGCCATCCAATGTGTGCCGTTCCTGGGTGAAGCAGCAGAGCACCTTTATGTGTTTCAACGCACCCCGTCGACCGTGGATGTTCGTGGCAACTCACCCACTGACCCCGCCTGGGCAGAAGGTCTGCAGCCCGGTTGGCAGAAACACCGTATGGAAAACTTTAACTCGATGATCTCTGGTGTTCCCCAGGAAGAGGACCTGGTGAACGATGGGTGGACCGACCTCATCGGCAAGATGATCAATCAGTTCCAGAATGCAAAGGCCGATACCAACATGAGCCTTGAGCAGATGATCGAGATGGCGAACTTCGAGAAGATGGAAGAAATCCGCGCCCGCGTTGATGAGTTGGTGGAAGACGATGACGTTGCGGAAAAGCTCAAACCTTATTACAAAATGTTCTGCAAAAGGCCGACGTTCAATGATGATTATCTGCCGACCTTCAATCGATCCAATGTGACCTTGGTCGACACCGATGGCAAGGGCGTTGAGCGCATCACTGAAAAAGGCCTGGTGGTTGATGGCGTCGAATATGAAGTTGACTGCATCATCTATAGCACGGGCTTTGAAGTCGGCACCAGTTACACCCGCCGGTCCGGTTACGACGTCATCGGCCGGGAGGCAAAATCGCTGAGTGATCATTGGCGTGACGGCACCCGTTCACTACACGGCATGGGCAGTCATGGTTTCCCTAATGTTTTCATTATGAATACTTCCCAGGGCGGCTTTACGGCCAACTTCCCGCACCTGCTGGATGAATCGGCAGTGCATCAGGCACATATCATCGCCCATGCACTGGCTCAGGGCTACAACACGGTTGAGGTCACGGCGACAGCTGAAGAAGAGTGGGTCGACACCATCGTCGGCTTTACAGGTGGCCCACTAGGAGGTCTCGGCGGACCTGATTGCACCCCCGGTTATTACAATAATGAGGGGCAACCGAACCCCAATGCGCAGCAATCAGCGCCTTACGGCGGTGGTTCAATCCGCTTTTTTGAGCTGTTGAAAGAGTGGCGCGAGGATGGGAACTTTGAAGGGCTGACGTTTAAGTAAAAGCGAGCCAGGCGCTAAAATTCTGCCGGTACCGCCGCTACCGCTCGTGTTCCGTACACCAATGGTGAAAGTACGCAAGCGCGTGAAACACCGGTATTTGAGCCCTGCAACGTGGCGCAGGGTTAACAACCCCGACAAAAAACCCGCTTGTGTCCTATACTGGTTGCTTCCAGGAAGAAGAACCTCCATCAATATGCAGTCAGTGTTTCATCAGATGTTGAATACACGTGATGGATAATAAAATTATCCATCAACACGATTCCCGCCTATGAGCGATTCTCCACAGGAAACGGAAGTCGACTGGTTTATATTTGTCGCTGGCAGCCTGTTACTCGTCGCTGTCATCATACCTATTGTTTTCGCACCTGATGCGAGCCGAGAACTGATTGCTAACGTATTCACGTTTCTCACCACCGAGATGGGTATCGTCTACATCATCGCTGCTACACTTATCTTCGTCTTTCTGCTGGTCGTCGCAGTGAGTGGCTGGGGCAGAATCAGGCTGGGCGATCAACCCCCACAATATTCCTCGGCCAGCTGGATCGCGATGCTGTTCTCATGTGGCATCGGCGCAAGTCTCATTTACTGGGGCGCCGCTGAGTGGGTTTTTTATTATCTGGACCCGCCATTCGGTATCGAAGCAAAATCCGATGAAGCGGTATTGTGGGCGATGAGCTACGGCATGTTTCATTGGGGGCCTGTTGGCTGGGCACTTTACTGTCTTCCCGCCATCGCACTGGCCTGCAGTTATCATATCAAAAAAATTCCTTCACTCAGGCTCAGCGATGCCTGTGAACCGGTACTTGGTTCATACACGCACCGAATACCAGGTCGTATCATTGATCTGCTTTTTATCATTGGCCTCCTAGGAACGGCTGCCACGGGCCTTGGGCTTGGAACATCCGTCGTAGCCTCTGCTGCAACCCGCATGACCGGTCTTGAGGACGGCTTTGAGATGCAGGCAATCATCATCTTCATCGTCACCATCACTATTGCCTTCTCTGTTTATCGCGGCATGGACGGTGGTATAAGGTTGCTCAGCAACATCAACATGAGCCTTGCATTGATCCTGGTTACCTTTGTTCTGCTGGTTGGGCCGACTCGATTCATCCTAGAAATGGCCATTGTCAGCATAGGCCACATCACCAGCAATTTTGTCCGTATGATGACTTGGGCTGACCCACTGGAACGTTCAAGCTTCGTTGAGAGCTGGACCGTTTTTTACTGGGCATGGTGGCTGGCGCTTGGACCTTTTGTGGGTATGTTTGTGTGCAAAATTTCACACGGCCGTACCATTAGAGAAGTGATTTTCGGCATGCTGGGTTGGGGTAGTCTTGGCTGTTGGTTGTTTTTTATCGTTTTCGGCAATCACGCGTTCTTCCTCGAACAACAGGGCATTTTACCTATTGTTCAGGAAGCATCCGAGGTCAGCCCTTCCGCCGCGATAGCCAGTATCATCGCGATACTTCCGTTCGGCACTTTTTGGCTCTTTTACCTCGCCGTCATCGGCATCATATTCACCGCCACCACTTACGACTCTGCGTCCTACACACTGGCTGCAGGCGCTTCGCGTTACCTGGGAGAACATGATCACCCCGCGCGATGGCATCGCGTCTTCTGGGCTGCTGCGCTGGGTATACTGCCAGCCTGTCTTCTCTATCTTGGTGGCATCAGGGTACTTCAGACAGCATCTGTCGTTGCCTCCCTGCCTCTGTTATTGGTCTATCTAATGCTTGCTGTATCTATCGTGAGAACACTCTCCTCAGCAGTGGCAACTAAGGATTAGAATCAAAAAGGGCGCCTTTTCTATGACGTTATCAATACGAGGGCCGTTTACGCTGCCAGGGCGAAGTTTTGCATCTATGGTTTGTCCCTCAGGGTGTAACGCTGAAAAAATTGCCAAATAAGATCCATGCCCCAACTTTCGTATTCGGCATCCTCAGTCAATCCACAAACCGCCTGTTCCGGCATACTCGGCGATTGAAGCAATGTCGCACAGGTTGCTATTGCCCCTTTCACGGACATGCCGGGCCATAGGTGACCTGAATCAGGTTGGCCACAACTCACGGCTTCATGGCCTGCTATTGAACAATCTGTATAGGCTACACATCGCAAGCCATTGTCCTCCGAGAGTTTATTTTTCCACCCGATCGGACCCGAAGCACATGACAAACCGTGAGCCCAGGCCGCCAAAGTATCATCGGCGGTTTCATAAATAAAACCATCAGCCGCAGGTTTACCGTCGCTGCGCACTGTATCGTCTCCCTCCGAGTAGAGATGAAACATAGGAACAGATTGCTCAGGCGCACAGGCAAAACCCGGCGCTAATTGCCCAATGATCGGCGCGATGGCTGCGAATCGATGACTCAAGTTGCAACCGAGTCTAAGTGCCATCATACCTCCATTACTCACCCCAAGAAGATAGTGCCGTTGGGGATCAGTATGAAATTCAAGCTCAACGGCATTCAGCACTTTCTCAATAAACCCCAGATCATCACCACAGGAAGTCCATGCGCACCGTGAACAACTTGAACAATCCGGCGGGCACGGAAACTTTTGTGCATCAGCAACACAATGCGGCGTTGAATCTGGGTCCGAGGACGCAAGGTTTGATGCCATATCGTTCCACGACGTAATTTGATAACCAAACCCTGGTTGTTGTGAGGTACGAAAGTGTTGGCCCTGTGGATAGACAGCGATGTATCCAAACCTCGCTGCGTGACGGTTAACACCGTGAAAAGCTTCAAAGCCGGTCGCAGTACTCCTATATCCATGAAGGCCAAGGACCAAAGGCGGGATAGATTTTTTTGATTTGGGCACAAAGACAAAATACTCGCGTTGGACACCATCATGAACCATCGCGCGCTTATGCACCTGTCCGGAGTCAGAGTCATTCGCTAAAGGCAGTGAATCGTAGAAAACCAGGCTAACCAATAATGCTGACACCGACAAAAAACGAACATCAATCACCACATTACGCCGCCTTGGTCGGCAGCCGACCCATAGACCAGAACGAGTGAAAGCACCGCTCCAGAACCCAGAGGGTGATGAGAGCATAAACGAAGCGCCTGCCTATGAGAGCGAGCAAATAATTTCCCTAATTACAATGATGGAAGAGGTTTCTAATGGCTTTTGTTATCGAGCGCAGCTGAAAAAGCGCTGATGTCCTCAGGGCCGATGCCACAACAACCACCGATAATACTGGCACCCTGATCGATGAAACGAATGCAGGCATCAACAAAATAGTCAGTCGTCAAATCAGTGCGGCGCTCAGTCTTGAGGTCATTGTCCAGCGTCCAGCCTTCCGGTACCTGAGCGATTCGGTTAGCGTAACAGCCAAGTGGTTTATCCGTCAGGGCTTTCACTTCCTGCAGCCCAAATTCAATCGCTTCAGGCAGGGTGCAGTTAAAGAAGAATCCGGCCAGATCGAGATGCGCAATCTTATTGTAGGCCGCGGTAATGGACTCGCCGCTGCGCAAACCACTGCCGGGCGTCTCGTTGAGGGTCCAGGACACGTAGACCGGTTTACCGCCGCCAAAGGCCATCGCCTGAGTCGCAGCATTGAGCGCCTCGGTTGCCGAAGACATGGTTTCACAAATGAACACGTCCACATAGGGTGCCAGCGCTTCAACCAGATTCAGATAAACCGGCATCGCCTCATCCGCAGGTGGCACCATGTCAGGACGATAGCTTTCCGAAAGTGGCGGCAGCGAACCGGCAACCTGTACGGCTTGACCGCTTTCATCTACTGCTCTTCTGGCAAGTTCGCCGCCCAGTCTTGTTAGCGCAACGTAATCATCCTCCCGTCCCTCTTTTCCGAGGTAACTAGGGATCGTCGAGTAGGTATTGGTGATAATCATCCGGGCACCGGCATCGATGTAATCCCGATGAATTTCGACAACCAGTTCAGGCTTTTCAATCAGCACGGTGGCAGACCATAGACCTTGCTGCGCGCCCTGATAGCGTTTTGCTATCTCGGCGCCCATTCCACCGTCGAGAACGATGACCGACATATCTTTCCCCAGAATTGATTTCACACGTTCCTTGACTATATCACTGTTCGACGCAGCCTATTTCCGCCAGGCGCATAATCCAAGGCGAACATGGTCAGTGACTTGGACTTTCTCTGGTGTGATCAACTTATTTTTGTTGTTTGCGCACACTAGAACATCATCACCATAGCCCGCGATATCCAGCAGGATCTGGTCTAGGTGGCGATACTGAACGTCATGTCCTTCCCCAGCATATTCCCGCATTGTCACATCGGCTGCCGGAAAGGTATTACGCCAGACCTGCAAGTCCTCTTCACCCAGCACCCCATCGGCGAGACCGCGATAAACAAAGACCGGGACTTTAACGTTTGACGTGTCGATCGCACCTTCTTTGCAATAAAGGGAGATTTCGTGATCCAGTGGCGTTGCATCTGCCATCTGCCCACGCAAATTGTGAGCTCTTGCGGCCTCATCAAACGCAGTGTCCTGAAAGCCTTGTACCTGGTGCATGGGGCTGTCTGGCGCAAAGCCGAAAAACCGCATCGGCTGGTGCAACATGTCACGATATCCACTGGCCGGCGAATCCTGATCACATCTCGACGGTTGGCCGAGAGACGACGATGTCGCGGCCATGTGGACTGACAAGAGTCGGTCGGTATTACGTGAGGCGATCTTTGCCGTGTATGGACCGCCGCCGGAAATACCAAACACTGCGAACTTATCAACGCCGACATGACTCAGTACGGCTTCAACCTCTTCGGAAAAATCTGCCATGTCCAGATCAGGATCGTATTCGGTCTGGCCGAAGCCATTTCGTTCAACGGTAATCACCCGAATCTGCAGCGTTTCCCGCATCGATCTCAAAAAATCGAGCAACCGAATGACACGGACCGAAGTGCCGAGGCCTCCTGTAAGCACCACGGGCAACCAATCTGGTTCGCCATCGTCGATGTAGTGCACTCTTCTGCCATCGGTCAACACCAGTTCCTGAACTGTGGGACCCAGCGAATCGAACACTTCCGGCAGCACATTGCCGGGGAGATCAGTTTTTGCCAGAGCAGCGAACGGCATCAATAATCCGATGAGCAACCAGATGATTTTCATGAAAGTTTCCATCACCGATAAAGTCATGACCCTACCATGGTCTAGCGTCATACCGTTCGGTAAGATACCTTGGTGATGGATACCGCAACAAAAATACCTGATACCGCGCAGGCGTTGCTCCAAACGCGCGGCTATACGGCAATGAACTTACAAGCAAAGCGACCCTCGGTGTTGCTGTCATTCAACGCTATCGCAAAGCTATTTCGAGCCAACTACCCGAGGTCAAGGCCGGTCACGACAAAACAACCTGGGATCCGCTCGATCTCTGCTTTTCTCCTTACCTCGCATTCGCGGAAACACCTACTCGCATGGTGCGGAGCGTTTACAGCCCGCTTTAAGGCATATCGCTGGTGAGCTGCGCTACTGGCGACGCCAGCCAAGTAATAGTTGAGATCAAGGCAACACCTAAACTGGTGAAAACAACCCGTCTATGACATCTATAAACGCTATCAACAACATCATGGCGGAACGTCCCGACTGGGACCGGCTACTGTCTCAAAAAGCCGACGAGACCCTGGATGTCTACCTTGACCTGAAGTCGCCACACGCCTATCTGGCCGTCCGCCCTTCCCTCGAGGTTGCGCGGGATTTTCGAGTGGCGATCAATTTCTTACCCTATACGCTGAGCTACGAAACCCTCGGCGTCTCAAAGACCGTCGGGGCAGAAATGAAGCGTGAACCAGCTTCTCCAGCGGCCGATAGAAAGGCGCGCATGTACTATACTGCCGCGCGCGAATATGCAGCACTACAATCGCTACCGTTTAAAAGCCCATATCGACTGCTCGATTCCAGCCTGGCACATAAAGCCTTTCTGTTTGCTAAACAGCAGACACTAGAAGTTCCTTTTGCCATGTGGGTGTATTTACAGGGATGGGCATCAGGCTGGCAAGAATTCGAGCTTGAATCTGCCGAGCAACTGCGGACAGCATGCGAAAATGTCGGTGCGGACACTAATGGGTTTGATGCGTTTGTTCAGCCCGGGGGCGAGGGGGAAGACGCGCTAGCACAGATCAAGGTTAGAGCAGAAGCCAGCGGTATCTCGGGTGCTCCGCATTACGTCTATACCGACCATTCGAAAGCGCGCCGGGTGGGTCTATTTGGGCGGGAACATTTAGCGCTGATTCGGGGCAAATACGCCGCTGCCGGCCTGGCTAGACGCATCGATGTGGTGGCAGAGTTTTCACACGCTTGGCCAGGAAACGATTAATCGATTCCCGGTTCAGGCAGGAATCGGCCAAATTTAAGCCCATGTAATTCGGAGGTCGTTTTATAGGTCAATGACTCTAGTGATGCTGAGCTTCGCCAAATCCCTGGCCTAATTGCAAACTCGGTCTAGAGACGGTACTACTGCATCGTAATGTCGCCTCCACACAAAGAGTAAAGGCTAGTAACTTGCCAAACATCGGCTTTTCTAGCCTTTTTTGCCTGACAGGTAACCGCGAGATGAACTAGAACAGACATTGACCATCCTCTACCGAAAAACTACCCCACGAACTTATTTTCGCAAAAAATCCAATCAAGATACTTTTAAAATCCGGGATAAGTGCGGTTAAAACTTACTATCCTCTTGTTGGCGCAGGGAGTGTGGTCTATGCGGTTAGATCGTCAAAAACCATCGGATTCCATTGAAAACTGAATCTACTCCCTATGTTTGGGTGGAACTTGTGCGTGGCTGATGGACCAGGAATGTGGCCAATTCTTCTTATCCCCCCAAACCCCAGGTGTGTCCCCATTCAGAAAAGGCCTATTTTAGCGTCGTATTTTTTGAGCAGAAATTTTAGCGGTCAGATTCTAAACCGCCTATTCAAAGTCCCATCCAAAGCCTCTATTCCAAAAGCGCATGTTCTAAGCGCTCTGTTTTTAAAAGTCCTGTTCTAATCGTCGCACTCTAGAAGAACCTGTTTTGGAAAAATGGGTTTTCAAACCAGTCTGTCTTGAATCAACCTCAGCAAGACTGGCAAGCTTTCGCGCACCCAAACGTTTCAGGAAAATATTTAAGCCCTAAAACCCAGCGTCCCGAGCTTCAATTTTCTCAAGCATCGCGACATCGAACTGAGCGTAATCCTCTGCCCCGGGTAACAAAGCAAAAACTGGGTCTTCAAAAGAACGAACATCATAGGCTTGCTTGCGCAATTCTCCCTTCACCATTTTAAAGGTTCCAGTCACATCAATATCAGGCTGAATTCGAACAAACAGCGGCACCGCGTAAGGCGGCAGTGAGGATCGCAAAAACGTTGAAAATGCTTCAAGGTCCAGCGCTGAAACCCCCTCTTGCAAAGTCACTGCGGCCATCCCTGCGCGACCGTCCGCGCCCGGAATCTCAACACCAAATACATTACAGAATTTAATTTGATCAAAACCGTTGATAATCTCTCCCACCTCATTCGTGGACACATTTTCAGATTTCCAGCGATACGTATCGCCAACACGGTCGACAAACTGATAATGGGGATACCCAAGCGTAAACCCAACATCGACCGTTCGCATCAGGTCACCAGAGTTAAACCAGGCATCATCAGGTTCAAGGGCAGATCGTATGACTTTCTTTTCGGTCGCTTCGGGATCTGTATAACCTTCGAAGACAGTGTCTTGCGTTATTTTCCCAAGGAGTAATCCTGGCTCACCCTCTTTCACCCGCACGCAGTGTCCAGCCGCATCCCGAACGATTTCGTCGTTATCAACATCGTATTCAACGAGCGCCACTTCCGCTGAGGTCATACCGACGGTGCAGTCTCGGTTCATTAAATTAGCGAACGCGACATTGCCTTCCGAGGCGCCATAAAACTCGGCGACCCGTGAGATCCCAAAGCGTTTTTTAAAGCCAAGCCAAACATCCGGCCGCATGCCATTACCCATCATCGAGCGCAGTGGATTTTTATGATCATCGGTTTGCGCCTCGGTGTTCGACAAGTACCGACACAACTCGCCAATATAGACCAGCAAGGTGCAACCATTCGCTCGCACCTCTGGCAGAAAATTTGAGGCTGAAAACTTTCTGCGGATGAACATGCTGGCCCCCGAGACCATCGCGGCGCCAGCACCAACCATCAAACCTGTGCCGTGATACAGCGGTAAACAGATATACAGACGGTCTTTCTCGGTGCACTTAAATCCAGCCATAGCGGCCATGTCGGCACTGGTTAGATAGCGGCGATTCGATAAGACCGCCGCCTTCGGCAGACCGGTTGTCCCCGAGGTGAAGATGTAGAGCGCAACTTCACCCAAGGTTGTTAGGCTTGTTTCTTCAGGGTTGTCAGTGCTTGCCACAGCCGCACCGTTGGCTAGATTCTTTGCCCAGTTGGTGGTTGGATCGAGACCGCCATCGGGCATCTCAAAATAGTCTTCGCCTTCGGTCAGCGCAAGCTCCGCCTTAATCTCGTTCAGCGCGCCTGAAACCTCACTGCCAAAAATGCACTTCTTTGAGTTGGTCACCGTAATGCAATGGATTAAGGGCTTACCCGTTAAGTTGGTATTGATGAGGCCCGCGGTCACCCCAATTTTATTAACGCCAACCAGCAGCGCTAAAAATTCGATTCGGTTTTCCATGATCACACTCACGGTGTCTCCGCGCTGCACGCCTTGGCTTTTTAAGTAGTGCGCATATTGATTCGCCAGGGCGTTGAACTCGGACCAGTTCACCTCTTGAGCTTCAAATACGATCGCGGACCGATGTCCGAACTTATTCGCATTCGCCTCAACGCGCGCACCAATGCAATCGGCGACTGTGGCGGGACGCGGCACCATGCCTTTTTTTAGTTTCAGGAGTGTGGGCATCTCAGACAACACCGAAACAACATCAATTATTCCCATTCTGTATATCCTTTTTTGACTTGCTTAGATGGTACAAGACCCAAGGTGGGTAGGAACTATAACAGGGCTTTCGAGCGAAAGTCTCAGTATCGAATCAGCCGGTTACCTGCTTGTTTTATGAAAGAGTGGAGCCGTATGACTAGTAGTGGTTAAACGCTATCAGGGTTAGTGGTTATTAGCTGACCTATGGATGCCAGCGATTAACAGTTGTGGCTATGCTCAACGGTGGGATCGGTTGATCGAAAAGTACGGACTAGTAGCCACCGTCAGGGAGATGGCGGCCATAGACAGGGCTTGTCAGTAGTTCAGCAATCACCATACTTAACCGTTCTTCCGAAAATGTGGTTTATGCTTCCTATCCTCTGAAAATTATCAGTCGCATCGCCGGCACAAAAACTAAAGTATTTTTCGACACCGCTATTAGCGTAAGCATGGTCAAACGCGTTGATCTCAGCGCGAAGATCAGCGTTCTGTTGATTTGGGATAACTCGGCATGCACCTTTGGCGCGGCGTCTTCCGCGTTATCGAAATTTCGCAACCAGAGCATCCATGAGTTCTTCGTTCGCCTCCCAGTACTGGTCGGTATTATCACCATCGGCGCGCGGCCAGGTCGAATACAAAGCAATGACAATGCCAGCCTCGGGTGCAACGCGAACGGTTTGGCCGTGAATTCCAGAACCGCTGATATCGCGCTCGTCGTTCCCCTTGCCCCACCAAAATGAGCGGTAATACGGCTCAAGATTTTGAGGCGATTCATACGGCCAGGTCGGGTCGCCCGGTTGAGCATGGATGTCTTCTATAAAGTCAGCCGGCACGACCTGCTGACCCAACGCCTTGCCTTTGTTCATCACCAGCAGGCCCATGCGGCCAAGGTCGCGCAGCGTGGAATTCATGCCATGATCCGCCAGTACGAACCCGCTTTCATCAACCGTAATGAACGCATCGAACTCCGCGCCCATTGGTTTTCAGATATGTTCAGAAATCAACTTCGCCAGAGGATGGCCCGTGGCTTCTTCCAGGACCCAGCCGATCACATCCGTGGAACCCGAACGGTAATAGAACTTGCCCAGATTGGACTCGTTGCGACCTATGGTGGGAAAATACTCGTAACCACCGCGCGGTATACCTTTAGGGCAGTAGTCGGCATCAGTCCAGCCCACCGCACAATCCTGGATACGAAACGTCGCGCCGAAGTCCGGATAGTCTTCCGTGTAATCTGACCCGTCTTTCATATCGAGCAAGCTTCTTAATGAGTCCGGACCCCAGCCACTTGAGGCAAGTGCCGGCACATAGTGCGACACCGGCTTCGACAGATCGATAACGCCGTCATCTTCTAGTTTGCCTGCCAACAAACTGACCACCGATTTGGAAACCGAGTTCATCAAGTGCGGCCTGTCTTTAGTCAGGTGGCCGTAATAAGTTTCGAAAATGACATCGCCGTCTTTAAGAATGAGCAACCCATCGACATACCAACTTTGCGCAATCTCGTTGATCGGCTGCTCCTGGCCTTGGTAGAGAACAGAGAAGTCGCTGACAAAGCCGTCGCTTTGTTCGAGCGCCAAAACACGCTCACTATCGTGCTCAATATTGACTGTCGGCAATACCTCACGAAGGTGGCTAAAGCTCCACCGATTCACCGGACCAAACTGAAAATTGGAAAGCGTCACGTTATCCGGTCTACCGCCTTGTTCGGCCAGGCACTCCGAACTAACAAAGACGCCTGTTAACAAGCAACAGTAAAGGCTTAAAGATAAGACGGTCTTATTCATGACTAGCTCCCGATGGTTTAACGCTGTTTTTGTAAGACTCATAGCTACCTACCCTCAAAGGTCCTTGGTGCCGCTAAGTGAAGACTATTCGACCCACCATCGCTCGGCCAACACTATTGCCTGGATAGCCATTAACGCCATCGTCACGATGGAAATTCACTAACCGGAAGATCACTGAATGCTTTATCTGTCACTCGGTACACCTGCGGATCTCTTCCGAGCGCAAGAGTATATAGCTGCGAATCGCTGCCGATTGGTCGGCGGTTAGCGCTATCTGAAGATAAAGGGTTCTGTTGAGGATAGGAAGTTTAAACCGTATTTACCCCCGGATTTCAAAAGTATCTTGATTGGTTTTTTTTGCGAAAAGAAGCCCGTGGGGTAGTTTTTCGGTAGAGGATAGTCAGTGTCTGAATAGCCAATGATCTACTGTCTTACAGGCGGCCGGGTGATCACTGAAAAGATTCTGCTCGACGCAAAGTTGATTTGGCTGTTTATCCACGAATGTTTTAGGGTTGGCTAGCTGTTGCACAAGATTATGGCGAGGTCTGGGGACTAGTGCGGCGAGTTTACTGAGGAAATCGAGGGTGGGGTGTGGAACAGTTCTAGAATCCCATTACACTACGAACGCGCTCAAGAGTCAGCACAGCAATTTTGCGGGCCTTCGCTTCGCCGATTTGAAGCTTTTCTTCAAGCTCTGCATCGTTGTTCATGTAGTAATCAAACTTCACGCGGGCGTCTCCAAATAATACAAGGAGTTGCTCGTAAATGGCTTGTTTCGCGTGGCCCCAGCCGTAACCGCCGGCTTTGAGGCTGGCTTGCATTTCTTGCACTTGCGCGTCTGAAGCTACAAGTTTGTAAATGTCGACCATGAAGTGGTTGGGGTTTTTTGGATCTTCAAGTGGCGTGCTGTCTGAGTTGATAGACATGACCTGCTTGCGCATTTGTTTGTCTGTCGTTGATAGCACATCGATGAAGTTCTTATAACTCTTGCTCATCTTTCGGCTATCAGTGCCGGGGACGGTAACCGTTTGATCGTTTATGCCTGCTTCGGGTACTACGAGCACGCTATTTTCTACTGCGTTGCCGTATCGGATGTTGATTTTCCGAGAAACTTCTTGCGTGAATTCCAAGTGTTGCTTCTGATCCTTTCCTACAGGAACGATATCAGCATCGTACAGCAAAATATCCGCAGCCATCAGCATGGGATAGGTGAATAATCCCGTGTTTACTTCACTTATGTTAGTCGCTTTGTCTTTGAATGATGTGGCATTGCTCAGGCGTGAAAACGGCATGAAGCAACTCAAATACCATGTCAATTCGGTCGTTTCAGGAACGCGAGATTGACGGTAAAACACATTCTTATCAATGTCAAAACCGAGCGCTAGCCAAGCCGCAGCAACCATTCTTGTGTTCTTGCGCAGTACTTCAGCATCGTGCACTGCAGTAAGCGAGTGCATATCAGCGATGAAGAGAAACGCTTCGTTCTCAGGTTGATTCGACATGTTGATTGCAGGCAGCATAGCACCCATCACGTTTCCTAAATGAGGAACGTTGGTAGCTTGTACGCCTGTAAGAACTCTGGCCATGGTGTGTTTTTTTACGTGCCGATAAAGGTAAAAATTATCTGTTTTATAAGACACGAAGTATAAACTACATTTTCCGAACAAGAGTCATGTATGGCGATTGCTGATGAACTCTTTTGTTGCCGCTTAGCTAAGCGTTATGCGTCAGTCGCGGAATGAACGATATACACTTTCCAAAGAAGATTACTTTCAAAAGAGGTCAACAGGTATCACCCTTTCGGTGCTTCACTGCCGCAATCCTGAATCCCCCTGTATATCGCTTGCCAGACATCAGCGCCTACTTTGAACTTCATTGTAACGCTCCAAGGTGTCTACTAAAGTGGGGAACAGTTTAATCACCATCATTTTTGAGGTTTAACATGTCTGATTTTTTCACTGCAACACAACGCAAGCTACAGAACGAGTTCGCGTCGACCGATTTGGCCGACAGAATCCTCGAAGCCGCAGTAGACAATGCGCTGTCAGACCAACAGGCGGAATTCATCCACACCCGCAACATGTTTTACCTCGCCACCATTGATGAGGCAGGTTTCCCATCATGTTCCTATAAGGGAGGTAACACCGGCTTTGTCCGCGTGCTTAATACCAACACCATAATTTTCCCCGACTACAATGGTAATGGCATGTTTATGTCCATGGGCAACATCGAGGCACAAGCCAAAGTGGGTTTGTTGTTTGTTGATTATGAACGCCCTCAACGCCTGCGGTTGCGCGGCGCAGCCCGCTGCTTACGTGACGGTCCGATGCTCGATAGCTATCCCGGTGCTAACCTTGTCGTGGAGATTACTGTCGAACATGTCTGGGTCAACTGCCCGCGCTATGTGCATCGTATGCAACCGCTTGAAACATCGCCCTATCTGCCCAAAGAAGACGGCACCGCCACCCTGGCACTGTGGAAGCGCATAGATCTTATGCAAGACGTACTAAGTGAAGCTGAACGCGCACAGGCTCAGGTCATGGGGATCCTGACCATCGACGAGTATGGAGCGTATGTTGCGCAAGGCAGACTTGTGTAAAAACGGTCTTTACCCGTCCGCCATTTACCCCCCCCAAAAAGGGCCTATATCTGCAATGACTTATGTTATGCGCCTGTCGGCGATGCATACCGAGCCGCAGACTTAAGCATGAAGCACAACGCAATATTTGAATTCATGTGGCTCATCGAAACCGAAAACGCATAATGTTCCAAATCCTCTGTAACCCATGAAGCCACTTGCATATAAAGCCAGTGATGGCACCGGCTGGCACCATCGTTTTATTCGTTATTCCGCGAGCTTCGCCTTGCGCGCTGACAACTGCTGAAGATGTTCGTCATGATCTGCTCGGGTGATCCGGTATTTCGAGACAATCACCAAACCCAATACGTATAAACCACAATAAATTGGCAGAAATAAAGTCGCTAAATCCATTCGAATTTCATTGGTGACATCACCCAAAGAAGTAATACCGTCCAATCCAACCAGGGACACAATCGATCCAGCGCCAATGATGCCACCTGCTGAAACTGCCTTAGCGGCAAAGCCGCGAGCAGCATAAAACAAACCCTCCGAACGGCGCTGGGTTTTCAATTCGCTGTCTTCCACCACATCCGCCATCATCGAGTCGAGGAGCACGCCGCCGATGATGCCGCAGATGACTTCGATCACTATAAAGCAGCTATAAATATACAGTGAGGTCCAACTGCCGAGTTCTGGCCAGAAGCCAGTTAGCAATAAAATATAAGGTATTGGGTAGAGCGAAACATTCACGAGGATCGCGAAAATAGCGGCCCGTTTCTTGCCAAATATTCGGCCTAAGTAGGGCGCGGCCCAATAAGCGATCACCGGCGAGATTAAAACACCAATTGCGGTTACGCTGATTTGCTTACCTGAAAACCCAAAAAAATAAGTTGTATTGTAAAGATAGAGCGCTGTTCCCAAGCCGCCCGCGATGCCAACCGTCAGTCCAAAGAAAAATAGAGCCGCAAAGTTTTTGTTCTTAACAGACTGAAAGATCTGTTTGATTTCACTTTTAATGGCTAAAACTCGGAAGGGTTCACTGGGCCTGGGTAGTGCTGCCGCAACCTTCTGGGTCCCGAGCGATGAGATCAAAATCGCAGCTGCAATTACAAGCGCGCCCGCGATGCCATAAATACTGTAACCCGTTTGAGATGCGACACCATAAGCACCCACCCAGAACATGAAGTTGATCATGTGTATGCCATTACCGCCTGTCCAACCAAAGAAATGACGTAACGCGAGCCACTTGTTTCGTCGATCGTAGTCGGTTTCAAGGTCTGGCAAGAGCGCCGTGGAAGGCACTTCAAAGAGCGTGGTGCCGGTTCGGATCAACAGCGCCAGCGCTAAGACATAGAAAAAAGTATTGTCTTCATTGAGTTCAATCACCGGATTGAACAACGCGTAAAAGGTTAGCGGCAAAACAAAGAAAGAGGCGTACATAAACGGGTGACGGCGACCCAGGACGCTGCTTGTTTTATCAGACCAATGTCCAAGCAGAAGATCCGACACCGCATCCCAGATCATCGCGATCGCCAAGGCGAGCGAGGCAAGGTATCCCGGCAAGCCTAAAACCTGGTTGGCGTATATCAGTAGTAAGTAACTGAAGGCATTGTTCTTAATACCATAAGCAATAGACGCGGAACCATAAAACCAAAACGTCGGGTTTTTCTCTAAGACCGGTGATGACATAGCTACCTCTTGTTATACAACTTGCCGATTCCCGTGAACGTATCTATGCGAACTGCGCCTTCAGCGGAGTCTGCACGAAGCGATTTCGATACCAGTGCGGGCAGACATCAGTCTGCTGATTGGGATCGTTTCGCAGGAACCGTCTGTTCAAGTCCGCAGGATCTCGCCGATCACGATGAACTCGGTCCGGGTGAACTCTTCGTAGACTGGTGCGAAATTGTCGACGAGCCAGAACGGCTTCGCCTGATCGACATCCACTTGATCGGTCATGGTTTAGGTCCTCCGGAGCGGTGAAGCGCTGACCTCCGCAGGGTCGCTTCGACAATTATTGAGTACCACTATATATAGTGGTACTCAAGATACCAAGAGGACGCTCGCTCGGCTGATTCAATTTCCTGCAATGTCCGCGGTTCAACTGAATAATCCTGGCTTAAGGGATCTGATTGTTGACAACCTTGTGCTGTGCCGCTAAGCGCGGGCTTGCCAGCTAGCAGGCTCAGGCAGCTCTCTGAATGACTAAATAGTTGCAATAAATGTTGACTCTATTCTCAGTCGGACGTCCAATTTACGCCGCTATCACGCAGAGCGTCATCACTCGCATCCCACGGTGCTCGCTTAACGCGTTTGCTGAAAGCGACTCTCAGGAGTCTGGATTCTTCATAGATATCCGAACCATTTCTTCTTGAGCCGTCCAAGCTTCTGGCGATCGACACCAATGCTGTGCAACAGTGTCATACCAAGGCCAGTTTCCCATATTGCCACTTTTGATAACGATACTGCGATCCAGGCTTTGAACATTAAGCCAGTGCCTGAGTTGCCAATCACAGCGTGGCGAATGCGCAGGATGCGCAACCACCTGTATCCTATCCAACGAAGACCCAGGGAATTTCTGTAGAGCCGCCTGAATGACACCTTGGGTACTTAAATATGCACCATCATTCAAAATCTGGCGATCTTGAATGATGGCTTCCATGATCAAACGATTCACTCGGATCCTTTGATATTGCGCCAGGCCATCGGGATAGTCTTTGAGACCGGGCATCACGCGCTCTTCCGTCGCCAAAATTCCCAGTTTCGGGTGCTCAAGATTTTCAAGCGCGAGTCCGATAAAGGACCGATAAAATTTCGGTTCGTTCAGCAAATCATCGAGGCCCTTTTCAATATCTTGGTCCGATTCAGGCAAGTGCGCCAGCAAGGTCTTTGCAAAAGGCAATGAACTTACAGCCAAATGACCTCGAAGCTTTGCGCCGTTGACATCGCCAGGGGCAAATTTCGGGGGTGCAATTACCAAAAGATTCCCTAACTCACGCCAAGGCTCAAGCGCATTCGAAGACAAAACCTCAATGGCCTCAGCAATTTCCCATTGCAGTGCCAATCCTGAGCTCACCGATATTCTGGCGTCCTTCATTTCCTGAAAAAGCCACTCAGCGAGCTTCAGGTTATGAGGCCCTGCCGAGCCATCCGGCATTAAACTGAATGCAAATCCAATAACTAGCGCTCTTTGATCCATCTATCGCACTCTACTTCCAGTTTTCTGAGATCACGGAGAGGTACCCCGTTGCATAACAACGTCGTCCCACTTAACCTGTTGGCTTAGCGGAAACAATTCGTTCTTCAGGTCCGGGACCGAGTTCAGCGCTTGGAAAGCGTGAAAGTAACAGACTGAAAATGGTTGCGATAGCGAGCAGTCCAACGGCGCCCATCAAGGCAAAGTCATAATTCCCGTAGGTGTCATAGATAAAACCAGCGATGGCTGGACTCAATCCCGCGCCGATGGTGAAGCCGCTATACAAAAAAGCATACAGGGTCGCGTAGTTACGCATACCAAAATACCTGGCGGTAAAGTAGCCAAGCAGGTCCACCTCAGCCCCCATAGCAAATCCCAGGGCAATAGCTGTGACAAATGCCAATTGTCCTCCGCCGAGCAGAAAGCTCAGGCAGCCAAGCGCCACCAGCGCGAAAATTGTGGCGGCCACCCAAGGGGCGAACAGGCGATCGATAGTAAAGCCAGTCACCAGTCTACCGCCCATCACTGCTGCACCAATCAGGGCCCCGTAGGAACCAGCCTGTGCTGCAGTAAAACCCATATCAAGCAGCAGAGGGATAAAGGACACCAACAATCCGCTCACCGCCAGGGCCACCAGAAAAAAGATTCCGGCAAGGAGCCAAAAATTTTTGTCTGTCATTGCAGTTCGAACGTCTACCCCGGTCGCAGCAGCCTCTCCAGATGTCCGCGATAGCTCAGTCACCGGCGGCGTATCGCGAATCCAGTACCAGACAATCGGAATCGCCAGCAGCACGATTCCACCCAGCACCTGGTATCCCGATCGCCAACCGTGATCTGCGACCCACGGTGTTAGAAACATTGGCAGCAAGACGCCGGCAACGCCGGTACTGGACAGAGAAATCCCAAGGGCCAAACCGCGATTTTGAACGAACCACGCCGTGACCGCCCGGGTAAAGGCGATAGGTGACGAGCCCACACCGACAATGGTGTAACCAACCACAATGACATAGTAGATTATCAACGAACCATTCATCTGCGACAGGGCGAAGACCCCCAGCGCATAAAGCACCAATGACACAGTCGTAATCTTACGCAGCCCGATTCGATCAATGGCCCGACCTATCAGCGGTGCAAACACAGTGATCGCTATTACCGACAGGATCCCGGAGAACCCAATCTGGGCTCGTGTCCAGCCGAACTCTTGCTCCAGCGGCTTAATAAATACACCGGTGGAGTAATAGAGTAGCGACACCATCGACACACCGACCCCCAGAAACGATGCTGTTAGAACTCGCCAGCCGCGCCGAAACTCATGGGACATCGGAGGATTAGACATACTTGTCAGCCCTTAAGTGATCAACGAATTCTACACCATACTTTTTGAATTATTGAAGCTAGAAAGGGTGGAATCGCCTATCAACCCATCGCCCACCACGGTAAAGAGGCCGGAGTATAGTTCGATTTAGGCACGTCTCCACGTTGCTTACCAGGTATCTCCCAGCCTCTACGTCGCGCGTTTTTTACCCGTCGGATGCAAGATAGGTGCAGGGCAATGAAGTTGAAGGAACTCGATATCTCTTCCAGTTCAACCCAATGACTTTGTTTCTTATTGAGCTAAGGCTAAGGCTGATGTTGATTTGGGGATATAACAAGAACCATCCGAACTTCGGGTAACTACACTCCCCGGATTTCGCCGCGCCCAAACAGCTGCTTCTTGATAAGTCTCAAATCGAAACTCTCTCGATTTATAACCTAGATCATATGCTCCAATCCCAAAGTGCTGCATGACCACATCACCAACATCACACTTAAACTTGGCCGCCAGTTCACGGTCTTTCATTAGAGCAATAGCCAGCCTCAACAATGTTTGCTGTGGTCCGTTCGGGCTATCTATTGCCGAATTAGAGGCTTCAAGTGCACCTATGTATTCTGCCGGGTCAATGCCGCTATTCTTTGCATAGCTCATTGCGTACTCATTTCCCTGACAATGCTGGACCACCTGCAGCCCAGTTGGTTGTCCTCTGGCACCAAACAGCCCTCGGCACTCCTCGAGCCAAGGTTATATTGAGCAGAGGCATAACCCTGATCAGCTGCCAGACGAAACAACTTCATGGCTTCGTTGCGGTCTTCGGGAACCGCTTCGCCACTGATGTACATCAGGCCAAGGTTACTTTGAGCTTCCGCATTGTGCTGTCTCATTTCATTTCTCCAGATTTAAACTATTTAGCAACAACCCGATGCCCTAGATGTTTCTTGTACTTTTATGTGAAGCCTGTCCAGCCAATGTGCCCAGGTTCTTTTCTAACCACTTTATTTTAGAAATTCGCATTGCGGTAGATTGGGTAGTCGGATCAACACAACCCGCGTAAAACTCTTCAATCCATTGGAAGTTCATGCCTCTTTCCCAGCAGAATTCCATTTCAGCAGTGGATTGTGTGCCGCTATAAGTAGAACAACCTGTGGTCAGTGCGATGAGTAAGAAAGCCAGGATAGTCTTGTACATGTTGTTTGCCCGTTTACCTATTGGGTTTATGGGAGGAGATTGTAGGGGTGTCTTGTAAACGGGGGTTGATGCCAATGTGCACTAATGTAACGGAACGTGACCAAGCATGGATGCGCAACTACCACCCGATAAGAGAGATAGTAACCAGTACTTTCTCATCGCTACGTTACCTAATCGCGTTGATATCCTTGACAATTTGGTCGAGCGATTCTTTATCCGCTTCATCAACGATGGGAATGCTGACTTCAATGCGGTCGATCAGCCCAGCGTAACGCTGCTCTATCGTCTTGGCGAGTTCGTCATAACGGGCAACGACGACAAATTCATCCAACACCTCATCGTCAATCATCAAAGCCATTCGATCCCAGGCCTGACGTTTACTCGCTGCAGCAAGCTCAACGCAGAGGTCTTCCAGGCCATAAAGGTGGAATGCGCGCGCATACGCGGGTGTGGAACAGTAAAAGGCCAGCCGCTGCCTTGCGATCTCTCTTCGTTGTAATAACGTTTCTTCATCGCGCGCAGTCGCAATCAGTGGTTTTAAACATATCTCAAAGCCGGTTCGCCGCGCAGCTACTGCCGGGTTTACGACTTCCTGAATGTAACGGGGTGAGCAAACAGGATGCAGACGAAGACCATCAGCAACTTCTGTCGCGACCCTGCACATGTAGGGATTGACGGCAGCGACATGAACCGGAATGTTCGGCTGGTCTATCGGTTCAGGTGTGAAAAGGGGTACGGACAAATTCAGTTGGTAATGATCTGACTCGAACTCAAGCTTCGACTGAGTCTGCCAACTATGCCAGATGGCGCGCACCGCATTGACGTAATCACGCATCCAGGGCCCGGCAGCATGCCAGTCCATCCCGTATCGCCGCATAATATGGCCGCGCACCTGGGAACCCAATCCCAGCTCGAACCGACCATTGGATATTTTTTGTAACGTCCAGGCAGCCTGGGCGATCACGAAGGGGCTGCGTGCGAACGCTATAGCAACGGACGTGCCGATGTTCACTCGACGAGTGGCGAGTGCCGCCATCGTGAGGACCTGAAAAGGGTCATCCTTCGTTTCTTCCATCAGTAATGTCTGATACCCAAGAGACTCGGTGGTCGCTGCATCGATCGCGACTTCATTCAGGTTCAGACTGTCATCCGGCGATCTAAGGCCAGGGTCCAGTTTACCGAGGGGCAATAACGTTTCAGCTTTCATGTTACGAAGCCTAGGCTGAGTTGATAGTGCTGTCCAACATTCCACCATTTACCTGACAAGTTGCCAGGCAAGCAACCTCTATGCATATAGCGCGACCGGTTGGCGTCATCAATGCCGTTCATCTCGATGGAGATGAACGGCAACCCGAAAAATCAAATAGACCTTTAGACAGTGCAATTTTTTATCAGGTGATCAAACCACATCGCTGTCGGTTGACCCCAGCAACGATACAGCAAGCGCTTCAGCCACCTTAATGCCGTCTATTCCCGCAGACAGGATTCCACCTGCATAACCAGCACCTTCACCAGCAGGGTATAAGCCCTTCATGCTCAGGTTTTGGAAATCCGGACCACGTTTAATACAAATGGGCGAAGACGTTCGCGTCTCAACCCCTGTGAGTAATGCCTCAGGCATCGCAAAACCCTTAATTTTTCGATCGAAAACCAAAATAGCCTCACGTATTGCGTCAATGGCGAATTCAGGCAGCGCCTCAGACAAATCCCCGAGTTTAATGCCCGGTTTGTATGAAGGTTGGGCTGATGCCAGAGCAGTGGAAGGCTCATCAGCAAGAAAATCTCCGACGAGTTGCGCCGGCGCGCTGTAATCGCTGCCGCCCAATTCGTAGGCGAGTTTTTCCAGCTTTCGTTGGAGATCGATACCAGCCAGCACATGCCCCGGGTAATCGGTCTCGGGATTAATACCGACAACAATGGCCGAGTTTGCATTGCGCTCATTTCGCGAATATTGCGACATACCATTCGTGACGACATGGCCCTCTTCAGAGGTCGCAGCAACAACTGTCCCACCCGGGCACATGCAGAAACTATAGACACTTCTACCATTGGCGCAGTGGTGGACTAACTTATAATCCGCTGCCCCAAGCATCACGTGACCAGCATTTTTACCGAACCGGGCGCTATCAATCACAGACTGAGGGTGTTCAATACGAAAACCAATTGAGAAGGGTTTGGGTTCAATGTACACACCCTGCTTCAGCAACATCGAAAAAGTATCACGCGCACTGTGCCCCATTGCCATCACTATGTGGCGGCTGTTCAAAATCGTCCCGTCAGCCAAGCAGACTCCTGTCACCTGCCGCTGGATATTTTCGTTTGCTCCTTCAGAGGTTAATGTATCGAGATGATTCGATTTGGAATCTACAAAGGGTTCATGGAGCAGGCGCACCACCTTCGTATCGAAGTGAATTTCACCACCGAGGCTGATTATTTCAGCACGCATCCGTTCAACCATCGTTACCAGCTTGAATGTACCGATGTGCGGCTTACTCAAAAAAAGGATCTCTGGTGGAGCGCCAGCTTTCACAAATTCATCAAGCACCTTGCGGCCTAGATGTCGTTTATCTTTTACCTGACTGTAAAGCTTCCCATCAGAGAATGTTCCAGCACCACCTTCACCGAATTGAACATTGGACTCAGTGTTTAATTGACTTTTACGCCAGAAGCCCCAGGTATCTTTTGTTCGTTGCCTTACATTGGCTCCGCGCTCCAGAACGATAGGCCGCAGCCCCATCTGGGCCAACAACAGTGCTGATAATATGCCGCACGGTCCAAACCCAACAACAATAGGCCGTTGTTGAGCCTCGTTCGGAAATACGCTTTCAGCCATCGTCACAAATCGGTAACGAGTATCAGGTGCAGGCCTGCAGATTACGCTTTCCCTGCCCAACAAATCCTTTTCTAACTCGGCGCCAAGCTGAACATTAACCTGATAGATTAGCTGTATCTCAGCCTTATTGCGTGCGTCATAGCTTCGCTTGAAAACGTTGAAGTTGACGACTTCTCGAGTACTAACTTCCAAGCGGCTGCATATTGCAGCCAGCAGCGACCTGTCTGCATGGTCTAGGGGCAATTTAATGTTGTCCAAACGGAGCATTTGATTCGAAGAAGGTCAGTCAGCCCATATTTTAACACGGCTAAGTGGCATTCAGTCTGCCTAATTCAGACCCCGGTGGTGAGACGACGCCGATACTCAGACGCTATTTAGACGTAGCAGGGTCATCAATTTGTCAAAAAGTGTTACTCATCAATGAAGTTGGTCTTTGGCAAGTAGATATCCTCAAACGAAAAGGCCAGCGGCGTGGCCCGATGCCCAAGCCCACTGGAAGTTGAAGCCCCCGAGATGTCCGCTTACGTCAAGGACTTCACCGATAAAAAATAGACCCGGTTGGTTGCTGGTTTCCATCGTCTTGGAACTAATACCATTGGTATCTACACCACCCAACGTCACCTCGGCAGAGCGGTAGCCCTCTGTGGCGGACGGCTTCAATTGCCATCGGTTCAATTTGCTACCAATCTGACACAGTGCAGTATCGCTAAATTCCGCCAGGGCAAGGTGGTCTGATTCGGACCACCACAGTGATGCCAGTTCTTTCACCACCGATCGGGGCAGCTTTTGGGTTAATACGGTCCGGAGAATACTTGCTCCGTGATTAGCCTTCACGTCGACAAGCCAATCCGCCGCCACAGTCCCCGGTAACAGATCAACTTGAATTTCGTCACCTGGATGCCAATAATTGGAGATCTGCAACACCACTGGGCCGCTTATGCCACGGTGAGTAAACAGCATGCTTTCGGTAAAAGATTGGCCGTTGCAGCTAAGCTCTACTTCAAGAGAGGTCCCGGCTAACCGGTCGCAAGCAGCTTTAAGCGTATCGGTGAACATTAGGGGCACGAGACCTGCCGTTTTCGGCAAAACCTGCATGCCAAACTGTTCTGCAATTTCGTAACCGATACCACTGCCGCCCAACGTTGGAATAGACAGAGCTCCCGTGGCAACAACGAGTGATCTGCAGGTCATTGAAACCGGCGCTTTGTCGCCCTGTTTTCGCGATTGGTCCAGTCGAAGCGAGAACCTGGCGTCGCCGACACCTGCTAACGCTTCTATTTCACCCACCTCTACGTGGGTTTCGGTGATCACACCCGAACGTTCGCATTCATCAACTAACATTCCCAGGATATCTTTCGCGGAACGAACGCAAAACAACTGACCGTGTTTTCGCTCCTCGTACTCTATATCGTGCTGTTCGACCATGGCGATAAAATCCCATGCGGTAAATCGACTCAAAGCTGCAATGCAGAAATGGGGGTTCGCTGACACATAGTTACCGGGTTCAACATAGAGATTCGTGAAGTTGCATCGCCCGCCGCCGGACATCAGTATTTTCTTTCCAACCTTATTGGATTTCTCCAATAGCAACACACTTCGCCCGCGCTCTGCCGCAGTCATCGCACACAAAAATCCAGCAGCGCCAGCACCCAGGACGATCACGTCATAGTGGTTTGATTCGGTCAACATATGGAATCCTGCTTCGAAGTGACACAATTGTTCCGCACTACATCCTCGTGAGAACTCGCATAACGTGATCGGTGTCAGTATCTCACACACGTATGTCTGAAAAAGCCTCTGCCGCTATTGTTACACCCTTTTACCAAAGACTCGATCGATTACCAAAGACTTGATCGAGGGACGTCTATGAGCGGTGTACAGCAATAATTGTATATAGATGAAACCCTGGCAGAGAAACCAAACAACAAGTCATCGCAGGCGACTACAGTGTCTATATGTGGTGGTGAAGTATCAGTTGGTCACGCAGGAAGATAACAACCTCATTTGGCAGCGCCGTAACTTGAGGCAGGGCACATATTATGCCCCCCGAAAGGCAAACTGTCAGGCAACTATATGGGAACTTATAAACAGTATTGGTAAGCTAAGACCAGGGCCGTAGCGCACGCCACTCGTCATCGGTACCGAGTGCCGCGCTATCCGCATCATAGCTGTATAGCCAGTGTTGCTGTGGTGAGAATCCACCTTCCAATCTCGCGCTGGTACTGCGGAATCGCGCGTTACGCGACTCAATCTGCTCTGGGGTATCGACGTGGTACCAGCCCTCTGCGCTTCTTGACTGCTGCACCAACAGGCTTGCTCGGTCATATCGTAGAGATTCATAGTGTTTAAGCGCGACAAGCGGAGAATCCCCGCGAAGTTCGAGGGTGCGCGCTAAGACCCAGGCATCTTCCAGTGATTGGACTGCACCCTGAGCGTGATAAGGCAACATGGCGTGCGCAGCATCGCCCATCAGCGCAACTCTGCCGTTTACCCAGGAATCAGGCGGTTCACGGTCGTGCAGGGCAGTGACAAAGATTGTCGGTGTCGCTTCAATAATTTGTTTCGGACGATCGTACCAGCCATCAAAAGCGGCGATCACCTCCTCCCGGGTCGCTGTTTGTGACCAGGATTCCCTCAGGGGATCATTCGTCCTTCCCAGCGCTAACCAGTTGAATTTTTTACCTCCTGAAACGTAATAGTAAACAAAGGACAGGCCCGGTCCCATATCGACACAAGCTGACACCGGGATGTCCAGATGAGAGATCGCATCACTGTCGATTACTCCCCGCCAACTGGCGTAGCCAGAATCCCTTGGACTGCCGGATTTAAATACCTGTTCACGCACAACCGAATGAATTCCATCGGCACCAATGATGACATCGCCTTCAATTCGATGGCCATCAGTTGTGGTTACCCAGGCGCTATGCTCATTCTGTTCTACAGATGCAACACGGGTACTCATAAGAAGCCTGGATAAATCAAGTGGGGCCGTCAGAAGGTCTATCAGGTCAGCGCGATGAGCATGGTAGTACGCGTGCCCATAGGTTGCCTTTACCATCGGCTGCAAAGGTGTTTTCAGGACGGTTTCGCCCGTATCCCAAACACTATATTTATGAAAGTCAGGTTCTGTGCAGAACTGTTTTAGTTGCTCTCCCAGCCCAAGTTGCTCGAGCACTCGAACACCGTTAGGACTTAGTTGAATACCCGCACCTACCGTTGTCAGGGCAGGTGCCTGCTCTATCAATACGTAGTCAATCCCCAGATGCGCCAGCGACAATGCCAGTGTAGATCCACCAATCCCGGCGCCAACTATAATAATTTTCATCCAACGGCCCGACCCTGATCACGAGGACGATACTATATTAGTAGGGTCGAGCGGATAGCAAGTCATGGAAGCTCACACTATGAGGCAGTCGGTCAACACGCATACTTTCTAGCATGCCTTCTACTCTCAACAACAGAATCAATTATGTTCAGTAAAGCGGGCGGACACTTCTTAACGTGTAAATTGATGTTTGTTACAACGGGAATATAACGACCGCCTTAGTCTGTTAGCAGACAAAGTCAAATATCATTCCTTGGCAAAACAGTATCGGCGGCAGAGAACTCAAAGGAAAATCATGAGCGCCTACCACCCCAAGAAAGAATCAAAAGTCAGTCGCCAAGTAAAAACCAGCCTTAGTACCGACGACACTTTACGCATAGGATAAATTTGACGTATACATCACCGTATACACCAATCGCTTTTATTTGGCTTTTTACACATATGATATGATCAGGCCTAATAGAGAGCGAAGACACCTGTCACCACAGAGCGGTGCCAGAATCCTCTGGACTCGAACATCAAGCGACCAGCGTGACGTAAATATGCTGCGGTTACTGATAAAATACCAAGCTTACACCTCAGGTATTCGCTCAAATTTCGCTGGCTGACCTCAGCTTTACTGGATATTAGAGCTTAAAGGGAAGCAGATCCCTTCACTGACAACGCCCGAGCATTGATCGAGCAGGGAAAAATTGACAATGGCCAACACACTTAATCTTGAGGCTTTGGCAGAACGCCTGGACCGACTGGAATCAAAAGAGGCGATTCGCGACATTGTTACCGCTTATGCCATTGCCTGTGATGAACACGACATGGATAGACTGATGAGCCTGTTCTGTAATGATGCCTGTTTTGACGCTCCCAATGGTTCAATGGTGGCAGACGGAAAGGAAGCGATACAAACGATGTTTGAACAGACATTTAAGATTCGTGGTCCTGCTTATCATTGGACGCACGATACTACCGTCGTAATAGACTCCGAAGATCCTGACAAAGCGCAAGGATTGGTTCTCAGTCACGCGGAAACCACACCCAATGGCGTTGTTTCAATTGCTGCTATGCGCTACGCCGATGATTATCGGCGAGAACCGGACGGTCAATGGCGTTTCTGTAAACGCGTTATTTCGTTCCTGTATTACGTTCCTGCCACTGAATACAGCCAGGGTTTAAATCAAGCCAACCGCGTGCTGATGGGCGATACCCGGTTTGAGGCAGATTACCCCGAGGCGCTCCCAGCGTGGCAGAGCTTCATCGATAATCACGGTCCTTTAGAGTTAGGATGAGTACTGTCGTGACTAATAACCCTCGCCACGAAGAAATGATGGGCCTGGCAACCAGGGCTCTGGATCATTTTCAGAATCACACAACCGACATGGCGCCTGAGCCGATGCTAATGCCGGTCGAGGCTTATACCAACCAGGAGAGATACGCTGCTGAACGAGAACGTATCTTCAAAAACCTTCCACTCGCTTTAGCATTATCATTAGAACTTCCGGAAGCAGGCGATTATAAGGCGATGACAGTGATGGAAACGCCGATCATCCTCTGCAGAAATGATCAGGGACGCGTCAAATGTTTCCTGAATGCATGCCGGCATCGCGGTGCCCGCCTTTGTGAAGATGGACGCTCATCCAGTCGGGTTTTTGCATGCCCTTATCACGCCTGGACCTATGACCGAGATGGCTCCCTCATAGGAAGATACGCTGAGGAAACATTTGGGGAATTAGATTATTCGCAGTACGGGTTGACAGAGTTACCGTGCAAAGAACGCAGTGGTCTAATCTGGGTCAGTTTGACGCCGCATGCACATTTCGACCTGGATGAGTGGCTTGGCGATTTCGCCGCAGAACTTGATACGCTAGCGCTCAGTGACTGGCATTTGCACGAAAGTCGGGTACTGAAAAGTCCCGGCTGGAAAATCACGATGGATGGTTATCTTGAAGCCTATCACCACAACCTGGTTCACGGTAAGACCGTCGGGAAACACACCGTTGGGAACTTGCTGGTACTCGATACCTATGGACCGCACCAGCGATTAACGTTTGGTCGCAAGACATTAGGTGACCTGACTGTGCAGGAAAAATCAACGTGGAATCCCGAACAGCATATTCGCCTGATTCATTCCTGTTTCCCCAACCTGTCCATTTCCGGCATCCTCGGTGATCATTGCCTGGTTAGCCAGATATTCCCCGGCCCTGAGCCTGACAGCACGGAAACCGTCCAATATATTCTGGCTGCTAGCCCTCCAGAAACGGAGGAACAGATTGACGCTACCGAAAACTTTAGCGCGATGGTCTTACAAGCGGTCAAGGATGAAGATTACCGCATAGGCTTTGGTATTCAGCAGTCGATCAACTCGGGCGCCAATCAATCATTTGTTTACGGCAGGAATGAACCTGCCGTGCAAAATTACCACGCATGGGTTGGCCGGTTTATGACCCAGGATGCCTAGATTCAATTCGATAAGGTTGCCACACTAAGCTCCGCCCTAGCCTGCTTTCCTTGCTTCGCCATTTGCAAAGCGAAAGTGGAAAGGTCCATAAGGCTTGCCCCCTCTTTTGACAAAATATTTTTTAACCGCTATTTTCACAACATATTTAGCGTTAGGTAACGACATGAACATGAAATTTTCGCTCCATTACTGGTACATACCATTTTTATTGCTTTTTCTACCGCAGAATTGCGTCGCGGCATCGGAGGAAAATACGGATAAATATATTGAAAAATATCCTTATGTTTATCACCTTGTGCAGAAAGAATTGTGGGACAAGACGCTGGAGGAGAATTCAACTTATTATCCTCCCACGTACAGCCAGGATAAGTTCACCCATGCAACCGCGAATCCGGATTTTCTGCTGACCATCGGCAACCATTTCTATACGCACGTCAAGGGTGAATGGCGTTGCCTGCGAATGTCGGTCGACTCCTTGTCTGCGACCGGCGTTAAAACCATATTTGAAGGAACCGCTCCTGTTGGCGATAAACAGGCTGATTTCGAAGGAACTGATAGCGAACTTTTCCCTCATATCTTAGGGGGTATTCATCCATCGGCCGTTTTGCAGGTTCATATGGTTTCTCGAGATAGTGAAGGACGTTTTTTGACGGTGTCTGACATTGTTGATACAGACAAGGCCGAACAGTAAACAGATTTAGTTAATGATTTTAAGTTTTCAGTAAACACTCGGAGTCTTTTATGAAGTTCTATCTCAGTCTGGTTTTGTTGATCACCTCTATCAGCGCTGCGACGGTAAGTATTGCCGACACCACGCTCTACCATATTGTTAGTCAAGAAGAGCTGCAGACGCTGACCCAGGATAATATCTATTCACCCCTTTCAATCGAGCTTGAAGGATACATCCATTTTTCCCGACTCGAACTGATCATGTCATATGCCAACGATGCGTACATCGATAGGAAAGTGCTGTTCTTGCTACAGGTTACTTTTGATGATGACGATGAGGATCTGCGGTGGATCGGTGATAATCCAGATTACTACCGCGGCCTTGACCTGACTATGGTAGAACAGAAAGCCGAATTTACCCGCAATCAAGATGGCCTGTGGGTACTTCCTAAGGTTTTTCAGTAAACCTAAAAACTTCCAAGTTTGCTGCTGTCCGATTGCCTAGAAAGGGTTTTCAGTGGGCAACCCCAGCAGATGTCGACCAAGCTGTTCACTTACACGATCCTGATGCGCATTAATGTGTAAAGGCATCGCCTGTAAATCGCGAAAACGTCGCTCAAAAGCCGGCCCTTCGCGCAGTCCATTGCCGCCCATCACACGCAATAGCAAACGCATAGCGTCTTCGCATTGTTGCAGGGCATTCATCGATACTGAAAGCTGTCGCAGATAGTCTGTTTCGTCAGGAGTTTTCTGGATGTCGATACGCACATCCGTTTCTGCTAACGCTGCAAAGACTGTATCCCGGGCTGCATTTATCCTCGCCTGGGCCTGCCCCAGATTGACATGCACAGTTGGCCGTCCTGCCACTTTTACACCCATAATTGCTACGCGACCCTTAATTCCTTCAGTCACGTCATCAAGCGCTGCTTGAGTTAAACCAACAGCAATGGCACCCAACCACATATCTGACAGTCCAACCCAATCCTCCCGGTAACGGTGTGCAATCATCGGGCGACCCGGGTCCCTGAAAGGCACCCGATACATGAAAGGAAACTCAACTCGGCGTGAAGCAGGGACCCTGGCCCCTTCATAGAGGACAGTATCCGTTGCGCTGGCGCGCAGGCTCATCGCAAACCAGTTACGATCAATGTCTACGCCTGGTTGGCTTAAATTGACCATAGAGAAACTCGGTGCCTGGTCATCTTCGTGCATAAAAGCGACACCGGCCCATTCACCGTAGCGTGCACCGGATCCAAATGCAGCCTTACCCTGCAGTGAAATTTCTTGATTCGTCTGCGAACCTATCACTGCCGTGCTTGCCCCAGCGGGGAAACAAACCCACTCATGCTTGCTAACGATATCACCAAGGAAATCCGCGTGCTTTGGCCCAAGCAAACCGCAAAAAAAATGAAAGGTACTCAGGTGATTCCAAAGGCACCAGGCCGTCGAGCTACACGCCGCCGCAATAGCCTCTAACTCCTGCCCGACTCTTGTACAGGATTGATCTAACCCACCCAAAGATTCGGCGGCTGTGAAACGCATAATGTCGTTGCTTTTTAACTCGCTGATAACTTGCGGCGAAACGGAACGATTCGAGTCCGCCTCACCTGCCTGCTCAGCGATCATATCCAACAACGGTGCCAGTGTAAGGTTGCTTGATTGCATACGAAGCACTATAGCAATTGGGCTCTTGGGATTAAAGTTACCACGCTGCATTTATAAACTGCCACATCCTGTTGCGCCCCTTTAAAGTTTAAAATCTATTGAACACCGCTAAAAAACTGCGAAACTTCCACAGTGAACTGCTTCGCCAAACGCTCACTGCCACCCCAGGGCCAAAAAAGCGCATGTCCAACGCCCGGGACTATCCACAACTTAGCCTTGCGCAAAGCCAAGTAGGTTTCAACGACAACAGGCAATGGAAACGATTCGTCCCGGTCACCTGACACCAACAGAGTAGGGGTTTTAAGATCCCTGAGGTCCGACACCTTTATATCCGCGATAAACTTTGCGCTGAGCATTGAGCGGATCTTTTCCATATCTCCATTGTGATTACGCAGCAGGTCCTGCCGGTACGCCTCTGGTAGCTGTTCGAACAGCTCACCAGAGCGATTTTCAAGAACGGTGAAAGCGCTCGCGGCCATAACCATCGATTGAACTCTTGAGGGCTCCTGTAATGCCATCTGCAACAATGTCATACCCCCAGCAGAATAACCCACGCCATGAATCTGTTTCACGCCCAGCTGATCCATCAGTTGCCACATATCTCTGGCAGCGTCTGCGATGATGAAACTACTCCGAAGTTTGCTGGACTGTCCGTGACCAGGTAAATCTACGGCAATCACCTTGTAACTATCTACGAATGCATCCAAAAAATCCCGCCACTGTTCGCCATACCCCGAGTAGCCGTGGAGTAATAGTAATGGTTTACCTGTTCCGGACACTCGGTAGTGAAGCTCACCGCCACTGGTCTTGACCGTTCCACTGGTATCCCAGTCTGCAGCGTGAGCATTCAGACACAGCGTTAAGATAAACATCAGGTAAATTGAGGTCTTCATGAGAAGCCGACTCTTGCGAAAGGAATCGCAAGAATAAACCACTCACCGTCACTCGTTACCAATTATCTGACCACGGGACCACCACCTGTTAACAAAACAATCCCAGTGCTGACAAATCGAGGCTCGCCTATGCTCCAAGCCACATCAAACTCCATGCGCGAGGGTTCATGCACTAGGGTTTAACACGGATAGCTATAGGTTGCCGGTTGGAGCATGGTTTAGACGAAAATTGGCGGTATAGGCCCCTAGTCTGGCCTGAATTCAAACTTTATTAGAGTGCTATACTCCACGCTGTTGATTCATGAATATTACCCACCTACAAAACTGACTACGGGATAAATATGAACTGGGCCGAAATCGAAAAGCTGGATAGTTGGGTGGAAGTTAACCCTTATGACGTTCCGTTAGACAAATTTAATATGAGCCGGCCTGAGCTTTACGAAGCTAACGTTCACGAAGCTTGGTTTGAGCGACTAAGGAAAGAAGATCCGGTTCACTTTTGTGCAGAGAGTAAAGTAGGCTCATTCTGGTCGATTACCCGTTTCGAGGACATCAAGACGGTTGATACCAACCATAAGATATTTTCATCTGATGGCGCGATTGCGATAGGCCTTATTAACGACGACTTTAACCCGCCTAATTTTATCGCAATGGACCAGCCAAAACATGACGTCCAGCGCAAAGTCGTAACCCCTACAGCAAGTCCGAGCAACCTTAGTAAGCTCGAGAGTGTTATCCGAGATAAAGCAGCACTCATCCTGGACGGCCTTCCGATCGGAGAAACATTCGATTGGGTCGACAAGGTATCTATCGAAATGACCACCTACATGCTGGCCATACTATTTGACTTCCCCATGGAAGATCGACGGAAACTCACGCATTGGTCAGACGTCACTACGGCAGTTGAAGCAGTAGGAAATTTCACTATTTCGGCAGAGGAACGAGAGCAGGAATTAATGGAGTGTCTCGCTTATTTCCAGAAGTTATGGCACGAAAGGTCTGGTAACACTGAGGGATTCGATTTCGTCACCATGCTCGCGAATCACCCGGACACTAAAGACATGATCGATGACCCCATGACTTTTTTGGGAACCCTTATGCTACTGATTGTCGGGGGCAATGACACCACAAGAAATTCAATGAGTGGTGGGGTCCTGGCACTTAATGAGTTTCCTGAGCAATACGATTTACTGCGAAAGAATTTTGATCTGATTCCCAATATGGTGTCGGAAATTATTCGTTGGCAAACACCACTTCCCCATATGCGCAGAACCGCACTGGAAAATTTCGAACTGAATGGCAAGCTTATCAAGAAAGGTGATCAAGTCATCATGTGGTATACATCGGGTAATAGAGACGCGACATCTATAGACAACCCGAACGAATTTATCATTGACAGGCCAAAAGCCAGGCAGCACCTGTCATTCGGGTTTGGTATTCATCGCTGCATGGGTAATCGTGTGGCTGAACTTCAACTTAAAATTATGTGGGAAGAAATCATGAAACGCTTTTCTTCAGTTGAAGTCGTCGGAGAGGTGAAAAGATTACCCTCGAACTTTGTGCTTGGCATCACGGAAATGCCGGTACGCCTTCACGCCCTCTAATATTCTGTTGTTTCAAGGATACGCGTTACCTTGCGCCTCGCACTCCATGGTAACGGTATCTTCACACCAACAAGCAGTCTTAACAGAACCGCAGGTCAGACAGACCTGATATTCACCGGCTGTTGATCTCTCAACAATTTCAACCTGGAGTAAACGAAGGGTAAGGGTTGTCTGTATATTCCTTACTGAAAAAGGTACTCGAATCAATAGCTGTATTGGCAGCCGCCAACATCTCGCTTGCTTGCAGGTTAGGTAGGTCTATTCCAGATTAATGTTCTATCGGCTTGAAGCAAAGTGCCCCAACGGGCATTGTTTTCCTGCAGGTGAAGTGTTTTCTTGCCACACACAACGCAGGGAAAGGAAAGGAAAGGGAAGGGAAGGAGAGAACAAAATATGATAGATATTGAACACAAGCGCCATACCGACCTTTCTGCAGAGACAGTCTGGGAAGAAGTCCGCCATTATGATCGTGTGCTGAATTGGATTCCTCGCGGGGATGAAAGCAAAATCACAGTCAAAGGCAAAGGGATCGGCATGATCCGCGATATCGAGCTCGCGACCCAGGGTTATGTACAACACAGGTTAATCGCATTTGATAACGATAAGCGGATGTTTTCCTACACGCTCACCGCGGGTAAGCCCATCGGTATGCAGGACTATACCGTTGTCGCCACGGTGAGCCCAATTGATGATAATCATTGCACCATTCGTTGGGCCGGCAAGATGACCGCTGATAACAAATTGAATGAGTCCGAAATAGGCCAGGCGCTGGAAGTGGCCCTGGGAAATATGACAACAGGTATTATCGCTTTGCTCAAGGGTGAAACGCCGCGCTTCATAGAGCAACCTAACGAAGATTGGCAACTACAGCAATGCGCTGACGAATGAGCAAACCAACTACAGCCCACCCCTTCTGCTACTCCGGCGTTTTTTTGCGATATTTGCTATAAAGGCTGCTCCCCTTAGCTTCATACGCATTAGTTTCATCTGAATTAGTCTCGCCTCCCTTCGCCTTGCGTCCCTTGCCGATGTTTTTCTTGTTCCTGGCACGCTTCTTTGGGGCAGGACCTTTTGACGCAGAAAGTTTGCCAGGTTTTTTCCTGGCCCCGACAGCCTTGCCCGACTTCTTCAGCTTACCGGGCCCTGTATAGTCGGCTTTCAGACCTTTCACCGATCGCAGTTCAAAGCGAATTTTCAGATAACGCTCGATACTGGAGTTCTTGTTCCAGTCGATACGGTTAACCAGCGTAACTGCCTTGCCTTGCTTTCCAGCGCGTCCGGTTCTTCCAACCCGATGCACATGGTCATCGCCCGAATGGGCCACGGTGTAATTGATCACCAGGTCAACGTCAGACACATCGAGTCCCCTGGCTGCGACATCGGTCGCTACCAGCACCTGCAACTTGCCATCACGAAAGCGATTCAACACCTGCTTCCGGTCACTTTGCGGGATCTCGCCATGCAGGTACCCGACTTTCAACTCCGTCGCTGCGAGATGTTCGCCGACTGCAGTGCATTGCGCCCGGGTTTTGCAAAAAACAAAAACCTTTTCAGCTTTTTCTTCTTCTACCAGGGCTTTGATCAGCTTTTGTTTGTGATCATCACCATCGGCCAGAACCATTTGTTGGGTTATCTGGCTATGTCCTTCCTTGAAGGAGTCAACTTCTATAGAGACAGGATTGTTTAAAATATCCTGAATACGGCCAAAGTTCCCATGTTTCAATGTCGCCGAAAACAACAGGTTCTGTCGCTGCTCCCTGCAGGAAGCGGCTATCGTATTCATATCCTCGGTAAAACCCATGTCTAGCATCCGATCAGCCTCGTCAAGCACCAGGAACTCAAGATCATCGAAATCGATTGAGCCCTTGTCCAGATGCTCTACCAGTCGGCCGGGCGTCGCGATAATCACTTCAGGGTTTTTGCGTAACGATGCAATCTGATGTTTATAAGCTTCACCACCAATGACAATGCCGCACTTGATAGGCGTGAATTTCGCGAGTTTCTCGAAGGTCTTTACCGTCTGGAGTGCAAGTTCCCGTGTCGGCAGAAGAATCAATCCTCGCGTACCGTGGCCGGGAGCGTCCATTCGAAGCATGTGATCCAGCATCGGCAACAGGAACGCGGCAGTTTTGCCACTGCCGGTTTTGGCCGACACCATGACATCCCGACCTTCAAGAATTGCCGGTATGGCGCTGCTTTGAACCTCGGTAGCCTCGCTGAATCCCAGTGTATCGAGCGCCTTGAACAGCTGTTTGTGTAAAGGTAAATCCAGTAGCGATGTCAGGTTCAGGTCCTTTTTCGGTTTCTAGTATGCGAGATATGCCATCTTATCCTGTTCAGGCTGTTGCCATGCCATTAGAGGCATAAAAATTGAATTGTTAACTAAATATCGCGTTCAGCAGGGGGCAAGCGACGATCTCAACCCCATTTGGTAGACATTTGTTATTCAGTTATTGAGCCCGGAAGGAATTTGTGGGAGGTTTGATCATTGTCACCAATAGCCAGCAGACTGGCGCTAGATATAAAGGAGGAAAAATGGGACGACTGAATGACAAAATCGCCATGGTCACGGGGGGTGCTTCTGGTCTTGGTGCCGGCATCGCGCAACGCTTCGTAGAAGAAGGTGCGCGAACAATAATCACTGATATCAACCCCGAGGGTGAAGCCGTTGCCAAACGACTCGGCGCTGAGTTCCTTACCCAGGATGTCTCCGCAGAGCGCAGTTGGGTCGATACCATTGATGAAGTCATCTCGCGTTTTGGTCGCCTTGATGTGCTGGTGAATAATGCGGGTATTTTCAGTAGCAGCCCTGTCGACGAAACCCAGCTAGAAGACTGGCAACGCGTGATGGACGTTAATCTCACCGGCGTCTTCCTGGGATGTAAGCACGCTGTTCGCGCCATGAAGAAAAATACCGGGTCGACTCGCGGCTCAATCGTCAATCTGTCTTCCGTCGTTGGGCTTCGCGGTCAATTAGGCGGCGCAGCCTACGGCGCAAGCAAGGGTGGCGTCCGGCTATTAACCAAAACCGTGGCGCTGGAAAATGCAGCGATCAGTATTCGATGCAACTCTATCCATCCCGGCATCATCGACACACCCATCTTGGATCCGATTTTCGCCGCAGTAGACGATCCAGCGGCGCTCCGCAGCCAAATTGAACAGAAGTTACCCATCGGCTACATGGGTGATCCCGCCAGAGATATTGGAAATATGGCTGTTTTCCTGGCGACCGATGAAAGCATCTACATTACTGGTGCAGAAATGGTTGTAGACGGGGGCATGACCGTCGGGCTGCCCTAGGGATTTCCCTGCACTTAAAACGTCGTGGCGCTAACATTGCTGTGGCTATCCTGGCAATTGACCCGGGGCATAAGCTGGTCGACACAACGCGTTGTGCCGCTGATTGTATCGGCCTGCAGGAATGGGTAGACTGCGCGCCCCGCCCGTCGCTTCAAAAAATCATTTACTGACGATTGGTATCACCCCGCTGTGCGATTAGTCACACGGCAAGCTTCATCGTTGCTAAAGGTTTTTGAATGTTTGAGATACATGCCTCTAAAGTTACCACCATTAAAAATGATCTACTGTCCGGCATCACCGTTGCACTAGCCCTTGTACCAGAGGCCGTAGCATTTGCCTTTGTTGCCGGTGTAGAACCTTTGGTCGGCTTGTATGCTGCTTTTATGGTTGGCTTGATCACCGCATGTATCGGCGGGCGACCCGGCATGATATCCGGTGCCACGGGCGCACTGGCCGTTGTCATGGTCGCACTGGTGGCAGACTATGGTGTCGAATACCTGTTCGCCACGGTCGTGCTGATGGGCTTCATTCAAATCGGCGCAGGTCTGTTCAAACTGGGAAAGTTTATCCGCATGGTTCCACATCCAGTCATGTTGGGATTTGTGAACGGATTGGCCATTGTGATCTTCCTTGCTCAGCTTGGTCAGTTTGGGGTAGCCGGCGACCCCGGCTGGCTCGATGGAACCTTCATGCAGGGTAGCATTCTGGACGTTGCCTGGCTGGAAGGGCAGCAACTGTATATGTTGATTGGACTGGTATTGGTTACTATGTCAATCATTCACTTTCTGCCCCGCCTCACGACCTCAATCCCGTCTTCATTGGTCGCAATCCTCCTTGTTAGTCTGTTGGTATTTGGTCTTGACCTCGATACCCGGGTTGTCGGTGATATCGCATCGATCAAGGGCCGCTTCCCTGCCTTCCATATCCCCGCAGTCCCTTTTTCATTCGAGACCCTGATGATCATTTTGCCTTACTCGATCATTCTTGCCGCCATAGGGCTGATCGAATCTCTGCTAACACTAAGACTGGTTGACGAAGTAACCGAAACTCGCGGCCGCGGCAACCGTGAGTGCGTAGCCCAGGGCGTGGCTAATACTGCGACGGGACTTTTCGGTGGCATGGGCGGTTGCGCCATGATTGGGCAAAGCATGATTAACGTAAACTCTGGCGGTCGCGGGCGTTTGTCGGGGATCACCGCTGCGCTTTGCCTGTTACTGTTTATTCTGGTTGCATCACCGCTAATTGAACAGATCCCCCTGGCGGCACTGATCGGTGTGATGTTCATCGTCGTGATCGGCACTTTCGAGTGGAGTAGTTTTCGTGTCATTCGCAAGGTTCCCCGAACAGATGCCATGGTGCTTATTCTCGTATCAGCAGTCACGGTGGCTACCGATCTTGCGATAGCGGTTGTCGTCGGCGTCATTGTTTCAGCGCTGGTTTTTGCGTGGGAACACGCGAAGCACATTCTAATTGAAGCTCGGGAAGACCACCGTGGTTCTACCGTTTATGCCGTCACAGGACCGCTGTTTTTCGGTTCTGTCACTTCATTCCTGGATCGTTTTGATCCTGCTGAGGATAACGATGATGTCATCATCGATTTCGCTCGCTCCAGGGTAGCTGATCATTCCGGCCTGGAAGCCATAGACACACTGGCAGACCGATATCTCAGTGCGGGGAAAACACTGCACCTCGTGCACTTGAGCGACGAATGTCGTCGTCTACTGACAAAAGCCGGTGGACTGGTCGAGGTCAACGTTATCGAAGATCCCCAGTACTTTGTTGCCGATGACGTACTTGCCTGAATTTCCAATCAGGTCGCTGTGAAGTGAATGTGGAATTCACCGAGCCCCCCCTTCTGCTGATTGTCACGAGCGAGTTTGCCGCGACTTCTAGCCGAAACGATACGTGACATGAACTTCTCACTAAAGCAGTTGTTCAATTAACCCGCATATCCAGGTTTTTGAGCGGAACATAGGTGCGGCTATACATTATAATTCGCCATCACTCGCTGCGACATCCACCAGATTAAATCCATCATCCCCCCTCCTTCTCCAATATTATTGATCCGCTCCGGCTGGACAACGGTACTGCTGATTGCCCTGGCCTCTGCGGTAGCCCAATCCTTTGGCCGCTTCACTTACGGTGTTTTGCTCCCGGCAGTACGGGATGACATGGGTATCAGCAACACCCAGGCAGGCTTCATCGGTGCCGCAAATGTCGGCGCTTATTTACTGGGCACCATGCTCGTCGCCTGGGCAACAAACCGGTATCTATTGCTTAATGTCATGCGTCTTGGCCTGATAATGGCAACCTTAGGTTTATTACTTGCAAGTGTCTCCAGCTCACCCGTCCTACTGGCAATGGCCTTGTTCGTCGCTGGCGTAGGTGGGGCATTTCTCTGGATTCCCGCACCGGTTATTGCGTCCGCTGCGTTACCTCCGGGACAACGCGCACTGGCTGTCGGCCTGATGAGTTCGGGTATCGGGCTTGGCATCGTCTTTGCCAGCATCTTGAGTGGCGTCTTGAGATCATCCGAGGGCGATCATGCGTGGTCCAGCGTATACCAGGTCCAGTTCTATATCGCGTTGCTGGTTCTGGCCGGAACACTATTTGTCGTTCGTCATGATCAGACTAAGCCGAGGGGCGACGGTGGAATCGGCGGGTTCGGCGCGTTACGCCGAATGCATAGCTGGCTCCCACTGATCCTCGCCTACGCCACATTTGGATTTATGTACCTTCTTGTGATTGGTTTTCTTACCACAAGATTAGAAGACGACAGCGCGTGGACCACCGCCGACGCGGCCGTTGCTTTCACATTGATGGGCTTCGCCATGATTTTTGGTGGTCCGACCTTTGTCGCCATTTCGCGTTGGGTCGGCATTCGCCTGGCGCTTTCAATCGCATACGGCCTCTGGCCGGTGTTCGTTTGCATTGTGCTGACAGGATTTTATCTGCCTACGTTAGCGGCATGTATCGGACTTGGACTTCTCTTTAGCGCGTTGCCAACATTGATGACGATCTATGTCGTCGAGAACGCGACAGCAGAGGACTATGGGCCAAGCTTCGCAGCAGCTACCTTGACGTTTGGCATCGCTCAAACCATCGCTCCACCAATAGGCGGTTTTATTGCAGACCTAAGCGGCTCATTTACCCTGGCATTTCTGCTTTCGAGCGCCATGGGTGTTGTCGGATTGATGGCATCACTTCGATTGCCACGACATAAAAAGTAAGAAGTAAACTGACGTTCATCAGCATATCCGCTTTTGTCCGGTTGCCAGCTAATCGGTCGATACTTTCTCCCTGCAGCCCGAAGAAACGATATTACCGTTTTCCCTTAAATACGATGCTACACAATGACGCAGGTAACGCCTGCGGCTACCCCTGACCTTATTCAGGTGTACTAATAATCACCATGCCACCCACACGATATTTTCCCACTATGGCGCCATATTTTAAGTAGGCTTGTTCTCCGGTGATGTTAGCTTTCGGAGTCCCGAATTCAGGATCTTCCGGCTGATACTGAGCCTGACTATTAAACTGAGATAGGATAAGTGCCGCTACAGACTCTTTACACGGGTCTCGAGAGAACTGCTTTAATCCTGTCTCTGAGACGTAAATAGAACAGCGTCAGCACAATAAGGTTCACAACTCCTGCCGCACTCGCAAAACCGAATGACCACTCGTAGTTTCCGGTCATGTCGTAGAAGTATCCGCCCACAAAACCGCCCATCCCCATACCACCCCAACCGAAGAAGGAAGTGATCGACATGGCGCGACCCGCGAATCTGGGGCTGACCATCATACGAGTACAGATCAGAATGCTCGACATCACCCCTGAATAGGTAAATCCAAAGAAGATCGCGAGCAAGTATAAAGCCGTTGTACCTTCCACCTGAGGAAACCACATGACAGAAACAGTCTGGCCTAAGGACATCAGTATGTATGCAGGTAAAGCACCAAACATATCGGCCAGCCTGCCCCCCGCGATGCGACCGAGGGCACCCGCTATCATCAGGATGAATAAGGCTCTTGTCGCATATTCAAGCGTGTTGCCTTGGTCAGTCAGCATCGGCACAAGATGTACGATCGGTACGGCCATACAATTACAGCAGAAGATCACTGCAACACTTATCCAGGCAATGACCTCTATTTCAGACAACGGAAAATGTCTAACCTCAGCATCCGGTTCGAGCCTTACTCTCTCACGCCAGGGCGACTCCCTGATGAGGAACCCGATCGGCAGCGCAATGATCAGGTAGCTGAAGGCGAGATGCTCGTACGTCGCCTGCCAACCGTAGGCCATAATACTCAAACCACATAGATACGGGACCAGCGCCTGGCCAACGGCGCCACCCGCTGCCGTAATACCTAAAGCGAGTCCCGGGTTAATCCGAAACCAGAAACCGACGTTTGCATAGAGCGGCGTTGTAGCCATTGCCGTACCAAATGCACCGAACAAAAAATAGTAAGCATAGAACTCAGAGATGGATTCTTGTCGGCTCAGCATAAAAAGACTAAAGGACATAACGATAGCCGCAACAACGCCAAACCATCTCGTACCATAGCGATCTGCAACAAACCCCCAGAGAATGCCAAAGACGGCCGATGAAAATGAGATAGTGGTGTACCCAAGCGAAGTCTGCCCTCGGCCCCAACCAAATTCCGAGGCGAGCGGTTTCAGGAATACCGAAATGGAACCCAGAGCTCCGAATGCCAACGCACTGATCGTAAAAACGACAGCCACCATCAGCCAGGCGTAACGTGGATTCTCTTGATCGCTTGAGTGTTTTTCCATTGGAAACTAATCTACTTTCTATGTGAGCGTGAATTCTATAGTCCAGACTCAGACCATTTCGTTGCCAGACTTTATTGTCGAGGCCTACTGAGACGACTTTTGCAGCTTTTGATCTTACGGGTCGTCATATTTTGTTCAATCCGAAACTTTGAAGCTTCATCTAACGGCACACACACTAGCGTTCAATCACGCGCCATGACTACCTGGGAACAGCAAGTTTACTCGTATAAATTCTCACCAGCTCATCGTTACCGAGCTCTCGATTAAAAGAAATGAGCGCCTGCAAAATATCCTGGTCGTTAGGGTACTGATCGTGAGCGCCCTTTAAGACACTGATCGCATCCATGGTCTTGCCTGTAGAGTTCAGCGCGACGGCATAGACATAAACAAAACGCGGGTTATTTATCGCGCGTCCGGTCGCGATCGCCAACTCAATAAGCGCCTCGTCGATACGGCCTTGCCTGACGAGAGACAATCCAAGTGTGTGGTGGATCGTTGCATCATCTTCATGATGTACTAACCCTTCCTGCAGGACTTTCTCTGCGTTGGCCTCATCGCCAAGAACGCGATAAAGGTCAGCAAGATTGGTATAGGATGGAACAAAAACAGCGTCAGTCTCGATCGCCTTTCGATAGGCTTCAATCGCTTTTCGCCAGTCTCTCTTCGCGACGTAGAAGCTGCCGAGGTTAGTCCAAGCCTCTGCTCGTTCTGCGCTCGCCATTTGCGCAGCAATATATTCATTTTCCCCACGGGTTAATAGCGCCCGTCGTTCCGGATCAAGATCTCCGATAGGAATGGCCGCAAGAACACGAGCGGCCGCAATCCGGACCATTCGGACCGGGTCCTCCAGCATCGGAAATGCGAGCCGGGCGCGGACATTGTAAGGCGTCCGATCGAGGATCGACACAGCTGCCGTACGCACTGCTGGGTCCGCATCAGAGAGAGCGAGCGGCAGCACATCGATGGTCTGCAGGCTCAACGCCGGACCCAATTCAGTCAACGCAGTAGCGCGAGCAATCTGCGGGGAGGATGTATCTCTTATCAACTCAGCGAGTTGATAACTCGCAGAAGACTCACCAGCGCGAGCTGCCGATAATACGGCGGTATATCCCTGAAAGCCTTTAGCATCTCGGCCATACCATGTGCGCACTTTATCCGCTGCCCATCCAGCACTTTTATCCAGGTGACAGTTGGTACAGGCGTTTGGGGTGTCGAATTTCTCAGAGAGATCGGGACGAGGTACGCGCATACTATGGTCATGACGTGGATCGATGACCATGTAGTCTTTGGCAGGCATATGGCAGTCAGCACAGATTGCCCCTGGCCCCTTGGTGTCATGAAAATGGTGGGAAGCTTGACTGAACGTCTTGGCCTCATGGCACTGCAGGCAAACAGTATTTCCGGGTAGTTTCAATTCGTTGCTGTGTGGTTCATGACAATCGCTGCATGTGACGCCGGCCTGATACATCTTGCTCTGGCGAAAGGAACCATACACATAGACTTCATCCTCGATTTGCCCGTCGTCATGGTACATCCCAGCGTCGAGCGTTCGGGGCAAGTAATGGTCCATCAGCCGCTCTCCGTGGACGTAATTTTCGCTGATTGGACTGCGACGCGAATGACAACGCGCGCATGTCTCGATTTCCTTATCCGTCACTTTTAGCTCGCTTCGAACAGGCTTCCCGCTCGTTGGATCTGTTTGCCAGAAGACACCCTTTCGTTCATCGAAATGTAGAAGAAGACCAAGAGATTCCTGCATGCTATCCCATCCGGGGACCCGTTTAGCCCAGTTCACATGATTCGATCCCGGCCCATGACAGGACTCGCAGGACACATCAATATCCGTCCAGGTCGTATCAAACGTAGCTTTATCGACGTTGTAGTTCTTTTGCAGGTTCATTGAGTGACACTCTGCACACATGGTATTCCAGTTTTGGCTTGGCTTGGTCCAATGCAACACATCGCTGGCGCTGATTTTTTCATCTGGGTACAGATGAAACCACTTTTGCCCACCCTCTTCTGCCGGTCTCGAATCCCAGGCGATACTGAGCGCCTGTTTCCTGCCAACTGAAAAATCAATGAGATATTGCTGAAGTGGGTAGAAACCGAATGCATATCCAATTTCAAATTCCTGCAACTGACCACTTTCGCCTTCTGTCTTCACAAAAAACCTGCCTCCTTGTTTATAGAAGACAGAAGTCACCCCATATTGAGTGAAGCTGGCATTGTCAAAATCACCTAAAACCGAGCGACTTGTGGCCGGTTGCATGGCAAGGTCATGATGCGAGCCCTGCCAATTGTCGAACGACTTCTCATGGCAACCCTTGCAAACGGAGACTCCCACAAAGTCTGGTGCCATTAACGGAGTCTCAGATGCCTGACCATCTAAACTAGCCATTACCACAAAGACAAAAATGATTACCCGTAGCGTTAAAATTTTGTTTACCCGTTCCTGCAAAAATCAAGCACCTCAACCAAAGGCTGGCCCGCGGCACCCGAAGGGATTTGGCGCCACTAGAGGAAATCAACATTGGCACAAAGTCATAAGGAACAATCGGCTTAGCGGCCCAATTAGTGGATAATACACCACTCTACAACGACTATTTCCACGATTATGCTTTTCAGACAACTCTTCGATACTGCTTCTTCCACCTATACTTACATCCTTGGCTGTAACGAATCACAAGATGCCATCATCATTGATCCGGTATTCGAACAGCATGCGCGGGATACCGCTCTACTCCGAGAACTGGGCCTGAAAGTAAAATATACGGTTGATACCCACATCCATGCGGATCACGTGACCGGCTCATGGCTAATGAAAGAATCTGAAGGCGCGAAAATCACACTGTCCGGTAACTATGGCGCTGCAGGCATTGATGTTGAACTGGAAGACGGCATGGTACTGGGATTCGGAAACTGTTCAATTACCGCCCATTCGACTCCGGGTCACACAGACGGCTGCTTCACGTTTGTGACCAACGAGCAAACAATGGCGTTTACAGGAGATTGTTTGTTGATTCGTGGCGCAGGTCGAACCGACTTTCAATCGGGAGATGTTCACACCTTGTGGGGCAGTATCAGGGAGAAAATATTTTCCCTGCCGGACGAGTGCCTGCTGTACCCGGGCCATGACTATATGGGACGTACCGTTTCAACGGTGACCGAAGAAAAAAAGTTCAACCCAAGAATCGGGGGCGATGCACGGGAAGAAGATTTCGCCGGTTACATGAACAACCTGGGCCTGCCTCACCCCAAACAACTGGATATCGCGCTGCCCGCTAACCTGAGAGCCGGTAAACCTGACGCACTAATGTCGAAACCCACCTGGGCTCCCATCAACGTTACCTTCGCCGGCATCCCGGAAGTCGAACCTGACTGGGTCGCCCGACACCTGGACGAAATCTGTGTCCTAGACGTACGAAGTGAGGCTGAATACTCGGGGGACCTGGGTTACATTGAAGGATCAATACTGATACCACTGGACCAGCTCAGGGACAGGATCATGGAAGTACCAACACACAAACCCGTGGTGGCAATGTGCCAGTCGGGTAAGCGTTCGAGCATGGCGACCCAGATCCTGAAAGCATCAGGTATCGAGGACGTCGCAAATGTTCCAGGGGGCCTGATTCACTGGTCCCGGCTTGCTCTACCCGGATTGGCAACGACTTGATGAATGATCTGATGAATGACCCGATGAATGACCTGGAGGGAATCACCGTTGTTGCCCTGGAACAGGCCGTGGCCGCGCCTTATGTTTCAGGTAGGTTGGCAGAAGCCGGTGCCCGCGTTATAAAAATCGAACGGGCCGAGGGAGACTTTGCTCGGCACTACGACCAGCTTGTGCGCGGCCAGAGCGCTTACTTCGTCTGGCTGAATGCAGGCAAAGAAAGTGTGACGCTAAACCTGAAAGATTCGAATGACGCTGCGCTATTTCGGAATATGCTAGGCGCTGCAGATGTGTTTATCCAGAATCTAGCCCCTGGTGCACTTAATCGTCTGGGATTCGAACCAGAACAACTCACCAGAGACTTTCCCGGACTTGTTATATGTTCAATCAGCGGCTACGGCGAAACCGGCCCTTATCGCACACAGAAGGCTTATGACCTGCTGATACAGGCAGAAACAGGCCTGTGCTCGGTCACCGGCGTGGATGACGAACTCACCCGTGTTGGCGTTTCGGTCTCTGATATCGCAGCCGGTATGACCGCTTATCAGGACGTACTTCAGGCGCTGTTCGCTCGCGAACGGGACCCTGAACACAAGGGCCGGATTATCAATGTCTCCCTGTATCACGCGACCGCTGACTGGATGAACGTCCCCTACCTGCAACATCGATACGGTCAGTTCACGCCACAAAATAATGGATTAAAGCATCCTTCAATTGCACCATATGGTGCATTCGTCTGCGGTGACGCAAAGCAGATCCTGTTCAGTATTCAAAACGAACGTGAATGGAAAGATCTATGTCACCAGGTCCTGGATGATGAAACGCTCACCAGCCATGAACATTTTTCAAATAATTCGCGTCGACTGGAGCATCGGGAAGAACTTGAGCAGCTCATCATTAAAAATTTCGCTGCATTTGACCGTGAACAGGTTATCGAAAGACTTGCGGCAGCAAATATCGCCTATGGTCGAGTGAGCGACCTGGATGATCTTGCCAACCATCCGCAGAATCGCTTCAGGAACATTGATACCCCAAACGGTACTGTTAAGGCGCTGGGACGAGGCGCCCTGATTGAAGGAAAAGAGAATACTTCCTTGAGCGTACCCGAACTGGGGCAGCATAATGAAAAAATCAGAGAAGAATTTGGGATATAACACGGATATCAACAATTTCTTACTATCCTCATTTGCATTCCACCCTTAGAGAGATTAAAACAGCCGCAACCATTATCAAAAAGGGCCAACCTATGGATGTCTCGACCATTATTATACTCGTCGTACTTGCCGCACTTGCCATGTGGACAGTTGCCATCTACAACCAATTGGTTGCCTTAAAAAATCGATACAAAAATGCATTCGCGCAGATCGAAGTCCAACTGAAACGTCGTTATGACCTGATTCCAAACCTGGTCGAAACCGCTAAAGGTTACATGGAACACGAACGAGGAACCCTGGAAGCAGTGACCAAAGCGCGTGATGCCGCTGCATCAATGCTGGCTGACGCAGCGAAAGACCCTGGGAACGCTGCCGCGATCAAAAATCTAGCCACACAGGAAGGCGCCCTACAAAGCGCACTTGGGAAATTCAGTATCGCGGTAGAAGCCTACCCAGACCTTAAAGCCAGCGAAAACATGATGCAGTTGACTGAAGAGCTGGCCAGTACAGAAAACAAAATCGCATTTTCGCGCCAGGCATTTAACGACCAGATAATGAGCTATAACACTTACCGCCAATCGTTCCCACAGATTGTGCTAGCTGCAAGCTTCGGACACCCGACGGACGCAGAACTCTTGGAGTTCGCAGACAGTGAGGCAATCCAGGATGCCCCAAGCGTTTCATTCTAAGGCTCAAGCGCATCGATGAGATGACGAACTGACATGGACTTTTTTCAGTCTCAAAATCTGGCGCGGCGAAACACCAGGTTTTTGCTCCTGCTCTTTCTTCTGGCAGTTGCTTCCCTGATCATTCTGACCAACCTGCTCATATTTGTCTTTGTAAACTTCCAGGACTCGGCGCGCATCGCAATGGGTCAATATTACTTTTCCTGGGGAATCTTTTTTACAAGCACCTGCGGCGTTGTACTTCTGATCACGCTAGCCAGCCTATTTCGACTCCTGTCACTAAGGAAGGGTGGGGCAGTGATCGCCGAACTCATGGACGGCGAATTACTGGTAAACGCGCAAGGTGACCTGAACAAACTTAAACTGCTTAATGTCGTAGAAGAAATGGCCATTGCATCGGGAACGCCTGTTCCGCCTGTTTACCTCATCGGCGACCCAGCGATTAACGCCTTCGCGGCAGGGTATTCTCCTGGCGACGCGGTGATCGGGGTGACTTACGGCGCGATAGAAAACCTGACCCGGGACCAGCTACAGGGTGTCATCGCCCATGAATTCAGTCATATCCTAAACGGCGATATGCGCCTGAACATCCGACTGATGGGAGTCCTCTACGGCATCCTGATGCTGGCGCTAGTTGGTCACACGATTCTCCGCGGCGTTGGGGGTCGTGGTCGAGCACGCACTACCATTCTGGTAATTGGCGCAGGACTCATGATGGTTGGCTACCTTGGGCAGTTCTTTGGTAATTTAATTAAAGCAGCGGTGAGTAGGCAGAGAGAATTTCTGGCGGATGCTTCCGCCGTTCAATTTACCCGCAACCCGGAAGGCATTGCCGATGCCCTGAAACGCATCGGCGGCTACAAAATCGGCTCGGTCTTGCAACACCCCGAAAGTGCAGAAATCAGCCACTCTTTTTTTTCTGAGGGTGTCAGCTTTTCTTTTGCTTCACTTATGGCAACTCACCCCCCCCTGCCCGAGAGAATAAAGAGAATTGAACCCTTTTGGAATGGGGGGTTTCTGGAATCAACCCCGCCTGAACCCGCTACCGCTGCAGGCAGCACCGAGGGTGTCATGGGGTTTTCGTCATCGGTCAATATCGACGCTGATGAAGTACTCAAGCATATCGGTAACCCGCAACAGTCCCAGGTTGACCTGGCACGACAGATTATCGCCACGTTACCTGACGACTACACCGCCGCTGCACGCGAGCCATATTCAGCAAGAGCCCTCGTTTACCTGCTGATGCTTAACCAGAGTAATGAAGCTCGTACGCAACAGCTCAGCCATCTGAAAGCATCATCAGACCTCGGTGTATACGATGCTCTGGAAGAACTGATCAGCCACGAACACCTGCTAAACCCGGAGATGAAGCTTCCACTGCTGGAAATCGCATTGCCAACTCTTCGTCAACTTAGCTATGCGCAATACAAAATGTTTATGGCGAACCTGGATGTTCTGATAAGTGCCGATGGCAGGGTTGGTCTATCTGAATGGGCGGTACTAAAAATGATCAGTAAACATCTGGGCGAAGTGTTTGAAGCTAAACATACCCGCGTAAGACACGACACACTGGAGTCAGTTCGCAGCCACTGTGAAGTTCTGCTTTCGCTTCTTGCTTATTGCGATAAGCAGTCAGGTGTCTCCCCGGACGTTGCTTTCGTGGCTGGAAAATCAGAACTGGGGCTGGAAGTTCAACTCAAAGACAAAAAAGACCTGAACTTCAAAAAAATGAATGCAGCCCTGGATGCACTGGCAGAACTACATCCCCTGCGCAAGCCTAAGCTCATTAAAGCCTGTATAAAAACAATTAGCGCTGACCAGGTCGTCAGCGTTATCGAGTCCGAACTGCTTCGCACAATCGCCGACACGCTCGAATGCCCGATGCCGCCCATGCTGAAACCAGATAGAATCGATACTTTAACAAAATAGAGTCATACCATGCCCGGCCCCCTTCACGGTTACCGAATACTTGACCTGACCACCGTTATTTCAGGCCCCTTTGCCACTATGCTTCTCGCAGACCAGGGTGCAGACGTTATTAAAGTCGAAGGTGTGACAAGACCCGATCACGCCAGAGGCGCAGGTCACGGAGAAAACAAGTTCACCGCAACCTTTCTGAACAATAATCGAAATAAACGATCGCTGGCGCTTGACCTTAAATCGGATGAAGGCAAGGAAATCCTGCTGAAACTCGCAGCAACGACAGATGTCTTTATTCAAAACTTTCGGCCAGGCGTAGTCGAGCGGCTGGGAATTGGTGAAGAAGAAATCAGGAAAATGAAGGAAGATATTATTTATGTTTCAATTTCTGGGTTCGGAGAAAAAGGTCCCTGGGCGCACAAGCCCGTTTACGACCCGATCGTCCAGGCCATCAGTGGACTGACAACAATACAGGGGGGGGCGGATGACGCAAGGCCCCGGCTGGTAAGAACCATTGTGCCAGACAAGTTAACCGGCATAACAACGGCTCAAGCTGTCACAAGCGCACTGCTTCATAAAGAAAGAACGGGAGAAGGCCAGCATGTCCGGGTTTCAATGCTGGACGCCGTGATTGCATTCCTGTGGGCATCAGACTTTGGCGGCCAGACTTTTGTGGGCCGGGAAGTAAGCACACAGCGAGCAGCGACCTTTATTGACCTGATTTATGAAACCAAGACCGACTACATCAGTGTATCAGCCATGACTAATACTCAATGGCACGCCCTTGCGGGAGCTGTTGGTCATCCCGAGTGGGCCGATGATGAGCGATTTAGTACGCCTGCCCAAAGGGACCTTAATGCCAATGAGCGACTGGGCCTTACACAGGAAGCCCTGCTTAACCGATCCGCTGAGCAGTGGCTGACGTTACTGGACGATGCAGGTGTGCCTTGCGCACCGGTACTCAAACGCAGCGAAGTAATTGAGCATCCCCAGGTGGTTGCGAGCGACTTACTCGTTGAACTTGAGCACCCGGAAGCAGGCACCATCAGGCAAACGAGACCCGCTGCCAGGTTCTCGAAAAGCACCCCGGAACTCCGAACCGGCGCCCCGGCACTAGGCGCTGACACGGATGCTATCCTCGCTGAAATTAACATCCCTGATGACATGATCAACAAGCTTAAGGACAATGGCACCATTGCATAATCATTGACGGCGTAAAGACATGAAAATTGGACTGATTTCAGACACTCATATCCCGGAAGCCATGCCGGAACTCTGGCCACATGTATTTGACCAGTTCCGGGACGTTGAATGCATCCTACATGCTGGTGATATTTACGACTTTTCTGTCCTGGATCGCCTTGAACAGATTGCTCCAGTCTATGCTGCACGGGGAAATGGCGAGGATGGCTCCGGTGGGCGGGAAGTCCAACCCAATGACCACCGGGTAAGGGAAACGTGGACGATTAACCTGCAGGGATTCAATATTGGTCTTACCCACTATATTCCAATGCCTGAAATTCCTCCCGGCCTAACCATACGGAAATGGAAAAATCGGTTATTCCATGATACTCACCTGGACGTACTCGTTTATGGCGATACGCACGTCGAACAAATCGATCTGATCGACAATACCCTCTGCATCAACCCTGGATCACCCACCTATCCCCATAATCTGTCATTGCAGTTTGGGACGATCGGGTTTCTCTATCTCGATGAACCTGCGCCAAGGGCGGAGATAATGCAGCTTACAGATTCGGGAACGACGCCCTTCGACTGGGCGGCGTCACGCCGCCCCTGGTGACAGCGATATTTTTTCGACGCTGATCCCCTGCTCCGGGTCTAGGTCAACCAACGCGACAGACATTTCTTTCGCTCCCTGCGCAAGGTTTGGTGACCCAGGATAGGCCGCTACGGTTTTGCCGTGTTGCATGATTGAAAAGACATGCACGTGCCCCAATGCAAGATAGTCCAGCTGGCTCTGTTCGATTTCATTCGGCGTAATAAGAGATGAAAGCATTTCGGCACCGCGATCAACGTAGTAGCCGTGTGTCATACCCAGATACCAGCCTTCATGCTCATGCCGGGGCACATTCTCTAATGGCTTGTGGCCTGGATGATGATCAACAATTCCCCTACCCCAGATCGTGATGCCATGTTCCTCGAACCTGCAAACCGACCCTGATTCATCCTGAAGGAAAGTAATATGTGAACCAGCATCTCGCGGATCATAACGGTGGTATACAGAATAGTCTGCCATGCAGTCGTGGTTACCTGTGATCATCACCACCGGGCACTCCAGTCGGGAGAGTTGTTCAGTAGTGAAGTCCAGGCAGGGTTGTTTGACCCTGTTGTGATCAAACAGGTCGCCGGCCAGCAAAAAGAGGTCGACATCATGCTTGATCGCTTCATCAATAACCGCGGTAAAACCAACCTGACCCGGACCAGCATCAGCACCCTCGCCAATATTGTCATCAAGATGGATATCAGAAGTGTGTAGAAGTTTTAGTTTTCTTTTCATGGTGGCAGGCTAACCGACACGCCGATCAAACGCGAATCAGAAATTCTCTTAGTAGACCGGTGGCTTCCTGGATAATATCAAGGGCCCATCTTCCAACAACCTGCTGTTGGAAGAAAACTGCCTGCGCAGAAGAGACATTTGATCCCCAAGAATACGACCGCTATGGGTGAGCGCGAGGTATTCGGCATGGTTTGGTCGGTATGGCAGCGCGAGCAGTTCCATCGTGCACTCATCCAACAGGTAATTACCCTTGCGAGCATTACAGCGCTTGCAGGCAGTGACCACGTTGGTCCACCTGTCCTGGCCGCCACGAGAAGCCGCCAACACGTGATCACGACTCAGGTCACATTCCTTGAATAATTCGCCGCAGTATAGGCAGACGTTCTGGTCTCTTCTAAACAGTGCATGGTTCGTCAGAGGTGGTTCTTTTCGGATCTTGTCAAAGACCTTGCCCTTACAGGCCATGATGCTGTTTAAAGTCAGCAACGTCCGTTCGCCGCTTAGCCTGGAATGACCTCCCCTGACCTCCATGACTTCTTCACCATAGGTCCAACTCACCAGTTCGCGTGCATGCAGACAAACGGCTTCCTGCCAGGTGAGCCAATCGACGGGTACACCAGCGGTATTAATTCGGAGAATGCTGGGGTTCACGACAATAACCGGGGGACAAGTTTGCCGATCACGCAATAGTTGAGCGCGGGGACTACCACTTCGTTTTCATTTTTTAACATGAAAGGCTGGCGATACCGATTTAATTCATCTTATCTATCATTAGCATTGCGTCAAGTCTTTCGTCATTTATGATAATCTTTGCACCCCTTCGCTAGCACGTCTGAACAATGGCAAATCCAAAGGACGAGGTTTACTCCAGGCCCATGCCTTCGATCGAAGCCTTCCGGTTCGACCAGTCCGTGGCGGACGTTTTTCAGGACATGATCGAAAGAAGCGTACCTGGCTACGGGCTTGTGTTACAGCTGATTGGAGTGCTGGCTGAAAAGTATGGTCAGCCGGGTACCCGAGTCTATGATCTGGGTTGCTCACTGGGTGCATCTACTTTGCAGCTCCGGCGGCACCTTCCGGATGGTTGCCATGTGGTCGGGGTGGATAACTCTGAGGCCATGGTATCAAGATGCACAGCGAACCTCAGCAGGGATCATTCCGCTGCCAGCTATGAAATTTTGCTCGAAGATCTGCGCGAAACATATATCGAAAACGCGTCGATCGTTATCCTCAACTTCACACTTCAGTTCGTTCCGGACGAGGAACGAAAAAATATTCTTGCACGTATTTGTGAAGGCCTTAACGTCGGCGGCATTCTTCTATTGGCCGAAAAAGTAAAATTTGAAAACTCCTCCGAGCAAGCGTTGATGACAACACTTCACCATGACTTTAAAAAACAACATGGCTATAGCGATCTCGAGATATCACAAAAACGAGCCGCGCTGGAGAACGTGCTGATCCCCAATACCGAAGAGCAACACAGGCAGAGAATGCACGACGCAGGTTTTTCAGTGGTCGAGCAGTGTATGCGTTGCCTTAACTTCTCCACCTTCCTTGGCATCAAGTAATGTCCAAATACCTCACCAGGGATGAGTACAGGATCCTGCAGACTGACTTTCTACCAGGGGCGCGCGAATGGCTGTTCGCCAATTTTTTTGCATCGATCCATTGCTATCGCCCCGCACACGTCGTCGTGAAGAACTTCCTGACCACGTTAATTTCGTCGTCTTACCACAATCACAACAAGCTTGGTGAACAGATAGAAGTAACCCCAGATGCACGCTGAGATAGATCGTTTCATTGCTGAAACGACCGACACCTTTCTGACACCGTTTCACGAAAATTTGCGTGCAGCCCTATCGAGCGAGACACGACTTCACGGTCGCGCTGAAGAATGGGACGCAGCACTCGCCACTGTTCAACCCAGCACCCTAGCCAGCCAGTTTGACACAGATACTGTTAGCGTCGGTGACCCGAAGGCGGACTTTGAGGACGTCCTGTCAATGTTCCTGCCATGGCGAAAAGGTCCATTTCAGGTAGGTAAAACTCTGGTTGACACAGAATGGCGTAGCGACTGGAAATGGCAACGGATCAGCAGGCACATAGAACCTCTTGAGGGAAAGCGGGTACTGGATATTGGGTGTGGCAATGGTTACCACCTGTTTCGAATGCTCGGAGCAGGCGCAGACCTTGCACTCGGAATCGACCCGACCATATTGTTCAACTATCAGTTCAGTCTGCTTCAAAGATTAAGTCAACCAAACCGCGCCTATCTATTGCCATTGCGAAGTGAACACCTCCCCCAATTCGGTGGATTTGATACTGTTTTCTCGCTCGGCGTGCTCTATCACCGAAGATCTCCCATAGACCACCTGAAAGAACTACTCAGTTTTGCAAAACCTGGTGGCGAACTTGTACTGGAAACGCTGATTGTTGAGGGCGATCAAAACACGTTGCTGATCCCCCGGGACCGCTACGCAAAGATGGCGAATGTCTGGTTTATTCCATCGACATCAATGCTGGAACTCATGCTTCGGCGCGCGGGTTTCGTTGACGTCAAGACGGTCGATGTCAATGTCACCAGTATAGAAGAACAACGAGCAACCAGGTGGATGAAATTCCAGTCCCTGGAGGACTATCTGGACCCCACAGACAACACTAAAACCGTAGAAGGTTACCCCGCCCCTGCCCGGGCAGTCCTCGTGGCAAGAAAGCCAGCCTAATCGCCAGAAAATCTCTGACCGGAAGCTGTCCTAGGGCACAGCAGTTATTTTATGGCGTTGCGAATGCCTGCGAAGGTAAGCCCAGATAGATTGGTTAAGCGCTTCGATTTCCTTATCTTCGGCCTTTTGGTGTAACGAAACCAAAATACGGGTGAGCGCATCATGGTGGTCATTTACATCAGCCAGTCGATAGGAAGACAACTCAGCACTGATGACCTCTTTGTCTCTGCTCGACAGCAGCGCCTCGCCTGCTATAAAGATGAGCTTCATCTCAGCAATGTCGTCCAATCTGCGCTGAATGCCCTCTGCAGTCTCGTCGGCAATAGCGTTGATCAGTAACCCAATCAGCGCGCCATCCGACAAGCTGTAGAGGCTCTTTAGGTCAGGCAGCAACTGTGTCATTAAGCGCTGACTCAACATCCTGAGCGCACCATCAGTATGCGGGATCATGACATTACCTCCGGTGAAAAATAGTCCAGCAGAATGCGGTTTTGTCGATCCGTCATGACCCAACCTGCCATTGCCAATATTGAGTCCTTGCCCTCTCCCTTCTCAAAATTTTCGGAAGACGAAATCCAGATTGCCACAGCTTTCACCGAAACAAAAATTCGCCACCATTTGAGAGCCTGTTCGTTGCATGACAGTCCACTCGCCTCACACCAGATTTGGATTGCCTGGCCATGAGGAATCAGCCTACCGGCCAATTCGAGGTCTTCCCCTGACCATAACGGATCCAGGGACCAGGCCAGATCTTCCAGCGGATCACCCAGATGGCACATTTCCCAGTCGAGAATGGCGGTAATCTGCGCCTGATCATTGAACAGGAAGTTACCCGTTCTGTAATCGCCATGAACAATTGAGATTTTCTCGGCTGGCGGCGGCAGATTCGCCGAGAGCCAGCGAATCGCAGCCTGGGCAATTGGCTGCGGGTGTATTTCGTCGTCGTTAATGACTCCCTGCCAGTATGCCAACTGCTCCGTCGCGGTCGAGGCGACATCAGGAACAATCATAATTTCGTCAAATTTTAGCGCAAGCGGATCTTTCGCAGCAAGGCAACCCAGCAGGTTGTATTTCTGCTTACCGATTTTTTGCTTCTGCTCTTCAGGCAACAGCGCAACGTCGCTCATTGGGTTTTCGATCGCGGCCATGATGGAAAACGGCTGCTCAAGAAAATCTGTACTGTTTTCCAGGAAAAGTGGCTCCGGCACAGGTATGTCCGTTGGATAGATTCGGTCGTATGCACCGTATTCGAGATGCCGTTCAGTATCGATCAGGCTTGAAGGCGGATCACGACGCAGGATCACGCCCCTGGTTTCACCATCAACTTCCAGCGTGAGCTTGTAAGTTTCACGAGAGGCTCCTCCAAATATCTTTTCGACATCGCAGACCGTGACTGGGGTATCCCATTTCCCTCCGAGGTATTCTGCCGCTGCAATTTTTACCTGATCAGTTGTAATCAATCCTGTTTCTCCTGCCTGGACGGCCCATTATGACAATTCCGTCCGGGCTACGGCAATACAACCGGAACACTTGCAAACCTCGGTGCCAAACTGGTTAGATGAGAACAGAACTTATGAATTCCGGAGATCTTTGTGACAGAAGCTAAAACACTGGGTGAACTGAAATCCAGTGGTTATCAGGTCCTGACAGTCAAGCAGGAAATGAGAAGAAATCTCATTTCAAAACTCCAGGCTAAAGAAGATGTCTTCCCGAATATCGTCGGGTATCAGGACACGGTTATCCCACAACTTGAGAACGCGATTTTATCCGGCCAGGATGTGATCCTCCTGGGTGAACGAGGACAGGCCAAGTCACGTATTATCCGAAGCCTGACCAGCCTTCTGGACGAATGGACGCCCGTTCTTGCGGACGTCGAGATTCCAGAGAACCCCTATGCACCTATTAGCGCTCAAGGGAAAAAAATCCTGCTGGAACAGGGCGAGCAAGCCCCAATTAAATGGATTCACCGCGACACCCGGTACGGTGAAAAACTCGCGACGCCAGACATCACTATCGCGGACTTGATTGGTGAAGTAGATCCCATAAAAATTGCAGAAGGGCGATATTTGTCCGATGAAGAAGCCTTACATTTCGGCCTGATCCCCCATACAAACAGGGGGATATTTGCTATCAACGAACTGCCGGATCTTGCCGAGAGAATTCAAGTTGGGCTGCTCAATGTTCTTGAAGAAAGGGATATCCAGATCAGGGGACACAAGATTCGGCTGGACCTCGACATCCTGATCGTCTCAACGGCGAATCCCGAGGATTACACCAACAGAGGGCGCATCATCACCCCTCTCAAGGACCGCTATGGGTCACAGATACGAACACACTATCCGCAAAATATTCTGGAAGAAATCACAATCATGGAACAGGAGCAACGGAAACTCGACCTGGGCGAATACCGTGAGGATGTTCCACCATTTATGTCACAGCTCATCGCTGAAATTACACAACAGGCGCGACGATCTCCGGATATCAATCAGCGCTCCGGTGTGTCCGTCAGAGCCTCTGTCTCCAACTATGAGGCGCTACTTGCCAACGCGCTGAGGCGCGCTATTGAAGTGGATGAACAAGACGTTGTACCAAGAATCTCTGACCTTCCTTTCATTATGCCTTCTCTGCAGGGCAAGGTTGAGTTCGAGGCTATGGAAGAAGGACGAGAAGAAAAAATCATGGAGCATTTGTTTCAGGACGCCACCAAAGCTGTATTCAGCAGATTTACAGAAGGCATCAAACTTGAACCTTTAGCTCTGCAGTTTGCAGATGGAATTCAAGTCACTACAGGTGAATCGCTTCCGTCAAAAGACTATGAAGACATCATCAAAAAGATCGATGGCCTGGCGGAGGCAATTGAGATACTCGTCCCCGGGGCAAATACAGCCAATCGGGCGTCAGCAGTCGAATTTATTCTCGACGGGTTACACCTTAACCAGAGGCTAAACAAGGATCGAGTTGGCGGACGTACTACTTACTCAGGTTAACTACTTTTTCAGGTCAAACAATGAGCGCCAGATTCACCTCACTTAATCGCTATTCCAATTGGGACGGGTCCCAAAATGCAGCGCTGAATGCAGATGACCTCCTGAGCGCTCTTTCGGAAGACCTGATGGAGTTTGGTGACCTGCAACAGGCAATGCGATACCTAATGCAGCGCGGCATGGAGACTTCCGACGGTAACTACATCAAAGGACTACGGGATCTTGTTCACCAGTTGAAGGCAGAAAAACAGCAGCGCCTGGAACGGTTCGATATAAACGGGGTCATGGAAGACATCAAGCGGCAGCTTGAAGAAATACTGGGCATGGAACGAGACACCATCAACGAGTGGGCCAATAGGAAGAAAGACCCTGAAGATGAAAACCAGGAGAATTTTTCCAACAGTGTTCTGGGAGACATTGGTGAGCAGAACAAAGAGTTCATCAAAAACCTGCCCGACGATGCCGCGGGGAAGGTCAAGGCACTGCAGGACTATGAGTTCCTGAATACCGATGCGCAAAAACAATTCCTAAAATTAACCGAACAACTCCGCAAAGCCATGACTCAGTCTTTTTTCAGGGACGTCGAGAATATGGTTAACGAGATGTCTGATGGCGACATCAATCGCATGAAGAATATGGTTAAAGACCTGAACGACATGCTGGTCAGGAAAATAGCCGGTGAAGACCCCGGCTTTGGCGAATTCATGAACAAGTATGGGGACATGTTTGGTGACACCCCTCCGTCCAATCTGGATGAGCTACTCGAACAAATGCGGCAACAGATGGCAGCGACACAGTCTCTGTTCAATTCCATGAACCCGGACCAGCAACAGCAGCTGCAGGACATGATGCAGGGGAAGTTTGGCGACCCGGAACTGGAGAGTGGTCTGGCGAAGCTGTCCAAGGAACTGGATTTCCTTAACCCCCAGGGCAAACAGTACAACTTCCTGGGTGATGAAGAGATCGACCTTCTTGCCGCGATGGAGCTAATGAAGGAAATGACTGAGCTTGACCAACTCGAGCAGCAAATACAGCGCGCCCAGTACGACGGCAAAATGGATAACATCGATAGCGACAAGCTCAAAGAGCTTCTTGGTGACGAAGCGTTGGATAACCTCGATGAGATGAAGAAAATGCTCGAGATTCTGGAGGAAGCAGGCTATGTCAGCAAGGATGGCAACAAATCGGAACTGACGCCCAGGGGTACCAGAAGCCTGGGGCAGAAAGCACTGGTTGAGATTTATTCAAAACTGAAAAAACAGAACCTGGGTAATCACACTACGCCGGAAGAAGGCCGGTTCGGCGAGAGACTTGAAGAATCAAAACCGTACGAATTCGGCGACCCCTTCCATCTGCATATGTCGCGAACCATCCGAAATGCCCTGGATCGGGAAGGTCCCGGATCGCCCGTTCAGCTTAAGACTGAGGATTTTGAAATTTATCGTAGCGAGCTGATTACCCAGACCGCTACAGTATTAATGGTTGATCTTTCCTGGTCGATGGCACTTCGAGGGTCCTTCCAGTCGGCTAAAAAAGTTGCCATGGCTTTGCATCATCTCATTTCCTCTGCGTATCCGCGGGACAGCCTGTATATAATCGGGTTTTCAGCTTACGCCAAAGAAATTAAAACTCACGACCTGCCCTACCTCCAGTACGACGACTACCTGCTTGGCACAAATATGGAACACGCGTTGATCCTCGCAGAAAAGCTTCTGGCGAAACACCAACAGGGCACCCGGCAGATGATCATGATTACCGATGGCGAACCGACGGCGCACCTTGAAAATGGGCGCCCGGTATTCGCTTATCCTGCGACACCCACGACCATCGGCAAGACACTTCGCGCAGTTCGGAGCTGCACTACAAAAAACATTACGATTAACACCTTCATGCTCGACAAGAGTTTCTACCTAAAGGCATTCGTCGAGCAAATGACTAAAATTAACGGCGGCAGGATCTTCTACGCCGAGCCTCAAAATCTAGGTGAATACATCCTGGTGGACTATGTACAGAATAAGAAAAAGAAACTGACTCGTCGTTAACTCTAAATAAAAGGCGACAGGGGATTAAAACGGCACGATCGATTCGAAAGTCACAAGTTTTTTTGTTCCCGGATGATAAAACTGAAGCTTGCTTGCATGCAGGCTAAGCCTGTCTCTCGCCTTGAAGGCTTCTTCATGAGCGTAAAGATCGCAGCCCAATATCGGATGGCCGATAGCCGATAGATGCAACCGAAGCTGGTGACTCCTGCCTGTCACGGGCATTAATCTAACACGGCTATAGCCCTCCTCGGCATCTATGACCTGATAGCGAGTCAGGGAAGCTTTACCCGAATCAAGATCAACGACCTGCAATGGGCGGTTGCCGGGATCCGCTCTTATCGGCAAATCGATCTCTCCTTCTACATTGTCTAACTCACCGTGAACCAGCGCGATGTACTCTTTTTTGATGGTTCTTTCTCTGAATTGTCGATTCAGGTCACTGGTGGCTTCTTTGGACAGGGCAAGCATCATTAATCCTGAGGTATCCAGGTCCAGCCTGTGAACTGTCCGTACATCAGGGTGGTCAACAAGCATCCTATTAAGGACACAGTCTTTAACAATCCTGCCAGGCACACTTAGCAGCCCTGAAGGCTTGCATACCACCAGTAAATGTTCGTCCGTAAACACCACCTGCACCGGCTCAAAACAGGGTTCAGGAATATGAAAGGTGTAATTGGTTTTTTCAGGAGGCAGCATTGTCGTATAGTGCCCGATTGACACTGAAATTTCCCAAGGAATCCATGGCTTCGAACGATGACGATCTGCTCGCCGGCATAACTGAGCTTGCCCCCCGTTTGCTCACCACGATGGAAGCCTTTGAACAGGTGCAGCGAAATATGCACCCGTCACGCCTCGACCAGCTGGCGGAATTCATCTCCCCTTTTTCTGCTGACCTAACCCAGGCGTTTGATACCTTTCAGGCGCTCGATTTCCCGGAGCACATCGCAAAGTTCGGCCAGCATCTTACTGAAGCCACGACCTATAGTCTGCGCGCATGTGATGGAATCATAAACTCAGGCGGCGATACGTTAGCGGCGATGAAGGCCATGCGCGCACAGACCCGTGCACAGGAAAAACTCTACCCAACAGCCAACATCCTGACACCTATCAGCCAATACTTTTTGGAACTGCCCCAACGAGATGACCAGGGGCTTCTGGAGAAGCTCAACGTAGATCGACCCGGCGAAAAGATCGGAATTCTGAATGCCGATAACGAACGGGATACCCGTGGTGGTTTCAGTTTGTACATTCCGGAGTATCTGGATAGCTCGCAACCTGCACCGCTGGTCATCGCCCTGCATGGTGGAACAGGTCATGGCCGTGACTTTATGTGGTCCTGGTTACGCGAAGCCCGTACGCGCGGTTTCATGTTGCTTTCCCCCACCTCACAGCAAGATACCTGGTCGCTGATGGGCGAAGAACTCGATCTACCTATTTTGTTACGCATGGTTGAATTTGTCGCCAAAGACTTCGCCCTGGATCGACAGCATATCCTGCTGACAGGAATGTCTGATGGTGGAACTTATACCTTGCTCGCAGGATTACAGGAAGAAAGCCCGTTTACACACCTGGCACCCTTTTCAGGCGTGCTGCATCCAGAGATCTCGATGAACGGCGATATCAAATACGCCAGAGACAGGAATATCTACCTGGTTCACGGTACCCATGACTGGATGTTTCCCATCGAAACCGCCTATATGGCGCAGGCTGAACTTGAAGCCGCTGGGGCGAACCTGACATTCAGACCCATAGAGGAACTGTCTCACACTTATGCAAGAACAGAGAACCCCGCAGTGCTGGACTGGTTTCTAGGCTGACGCCAGAAACTCTCGCGTGATCATTAGGAACTCATCCAGCTGATCATGGTGTAACCAGTGGCCCGCATCATTGATCTGGACCTGTTGCGCATTCTGGAAATAAGGCAGCGGATCCTCGCGGCTCTCCTGTGCAAACCATGACTCCGATCCGCTAACCAACAGCACCGGCTTATCTATGCGAGACCAAAGTTCCCGAGACTGCTCGCGGTTGACCCCAAACGGGTTCATCACGTGGGTATAGTTATCAAATTTCCAACTGTATGAGCCATCTTCATTCTGGTTACTCCCATGAATGGTCAGGTGCCGCGCCTGGTCTTCATGCAGGTGGCTGTTTGCTTCATGCATTCTTGTGTACGCATCTTCCAATGTATCGTAACGCTTGGGTTGGCGACCCGACGCCTTCCTGGTGTGGTCAATCCATTCGCGCATTCGCTCGTGAACCGGGCGCTGTTCTAGTTCAGCGGGAGGGCCACCGGTTCCTTCAATGACCACCATTTTTTTAACATTCTCTGGATAAACCCCTGCATACCTGAGCGCCACACTGCCACCCAGTGAATGAGCGATGATGGTTACCGGTGCCAGCTCTTGTTGATAGATCAATTGCGCAAGATCGTAGACATACTCACTGTGACTATATGCCGCGCCATAAACCCAGGCAGAATCCCCGTGGCCCCTGAAATCCGGTGCAATGATGTGGTACTCATCCCTGAGAGCCTGAGCGACCCAATCCCAGTTATGGCAGTGATCCCGATTTCCATGGACCAGCAGCATTGGCGGAGCGCCAGCATTTCCCCAATCCAGGTAGTGCAATCTCATGCGCTGTGAAAAGTAAGTATGAGACGTCGGGCTAGCTTTGGCGCTCTCTGGATCCATAGGGTGTTTCCTTTGCATTGTTCACTAAATCTGTGGGGCGCGGAGTATAGCACCGTGTCGCTTTTAGGTTGCTACCATCGCGGTGAGATCAGGAACCCGGTGATCTACAAAAAACAGAATGTCTGTGACAACACGACAGGTAGTCAATCTATTCCGGAAGTGATCGCCGGTAATAAAGGCGAATGGGTTATTCCTAATTGGCAGGGGCTTATTTCTAACTGGTAAACACTGGTCTCGCTGATCATCTCAGCCGAACTGTCGGAAAACCTTTGCGTGCCATTGGGGTCACGCTATATTCAGCCTATTCACGATCCTCGACCTGCCGATCCATGCAACCATCGGCGGGGCATCAACTAAAGCGCGGGCGGGCGAAAAACAGTTTCGCCGCGGTCACCATCGTCATCGATGGGCTGCACGGTGACACTTGGCATTGACACTGGGCACTGGGCACTGGGTACTGGGTACTGGGCACAAAAAGCCCATCCAGAACAGCTCAGCGTTACACTAATCCGGCAGTCCAAGTACCCTCTTGGCGATAATGTTTAACTGTACTTCGGAAGTACCACCTTCAATCGAGTTAGCTTTGGTTCGCAGCCACGCGCGAGTTTGGGTTAATTCGTCCGCTTCAAAGCCTTCACCTTCCCAGCCGAGCATCTGCGAACCCATCGCTGTTAACATTAGCTCATAACGTTTCTTATTTTGCTCTGTGCCGTACAACTTGAACATCGACGACACATAGCTGGGCGCCTTTGTGGACTGGCTCTCTTCAACGTTACGCTTCACCGTTAGGCCAAATGCACGATCATCCATCGCGTGGGAAACAACGTCATTGCGTAAACAGGGATCAGCAAGCCTTCCCGCGTTGATACCAATATACTGTTTCGCAACCTGGGCAACAGAAAGACTCTTCTGACCACCCCCACTACCACCACCTATCATGGTTCTTTCGTATTGAAGAAGCCGTTTCGCCACAGTCCAACCATCGTTGACCTGACCTATGACGTTTTTACGCGATGCTCGCGCGTCCTCAAAAAAAGTCTCACAAAAGGGCGAAAGCCCACTGATCAGCTTGATAGGTTTCACCGTGACACCAGGCTGGTCCATCGTAAACAGGACGAAGGTAATGCCACTGTGTTTGGGCGCACTGGTGTCCGTACGGACCAGGCAGAATATCCAATCGGCATTATCCGCTCCGGAGGTCCATACCTTCTGTCCATTAATTACATACTCATCACCGTCGACTACCGCGCGACTTTGAAGGCTCGCCAGGTCGGAACCGGAATTTGGCTCACTATAGCCCTGACACCACCAGATTGAACCGTCTGCAATGCTCGGCAGGTGCTCTGCTTTCTGCTCATCGGTTCCGTATTCCAGTAACGCAGGCCCGATCATTGAAAGACCCATGCCGACCAGGGCTGGACGGGCGTTAATGCGCGACATTTCCTGCCGCAAAACCTGATTTTCTTCGGCAGCCAGGCCTGCCCCCCCGTATTCGGTAGGCCAGATTGGGGCAGTGAAACCGCGCGCTGCACACCGGTCCATCCAGGTTTTTGTTTCAGGATTCCGGTACTTGATCCGGGTACCGCCACCAGGCATTTCATTGGCTGGCATTGGCGTCCGTATGGACTCCGGACAGTTCTCTTCGAGCCAGTTTCGGGTCTCTTCTCTAAATTTTTCTAACGACATTTTTAACCTATCATCCAAACTTTCAATTTTAACATTGCCTTATTGATTCGTTATTGCTCCGATTTCAAACAAGGTAATTTCTGATCTTGTTCCAACCCTCATTACGGGCCCCCAGGTACCTGTACCCTGGGACACATACAATCTTGACCTGCCGAGCTGATACATTCCGGCAACACGATCAAAGACACGATTTACAACCAAATTAAATGGAAATATCTGACCATTGTGAGTGTGACCGCTGATCATCAGATCGACGCCTGAAGCTTCAGCAGCTTCAAGCCCATGAGGACGATGGTACAGTAAAATACCGAAAGCCTGTCTATCAACTTCCATTTTGACGAGCTCTTGTTCAACCTGGCGCGCGTCATCATGATCATCAATACCCAAAACCTGAACATCCTCTCGATGATGGATGGCATTGGTACGAAGTACGTTTACACCCAGTGCCCGCATTGTCGCCAGGATCTTATCCAGATCCTCGTATCGCTCATGGTTACCAATGGTAAAATAAATTGGGCACTCCAGAGTACGAAGCACCGCCAACTCTTCTTCAGCTACTCCGCTAGCATCAATAAAATCGCCCGTAATGCAGAGAAACTCGGGCTGCAATGCCTGCACCTTGCGGATCACTTGCTCAAGAAACGCTTTACTGCGCGAACCAATGTGTACGTCAGTAATCTGCACAAACCGCAAAGGACCTGTTAAGAGACTCGAATCAAAAGTGACTTTCTTAACCACCGTAATAAGTGCAAACAGGATACCTACCAAAGAAATGGTCATGGATATTCCGAGTACTATCACCGCCGCAGACCAAACATCGACCAGGCCCAGCAGTACTGCGAATTCGAAAACCAGCAGAGTCATCAACAAAATCGGACTCAGGCCAAGTAAAAAGTCCGCGACATGCCGCAAGCCCCTGGCAAGCGGCCGCTTGACGTCTCGCAGCAACCACCGACTGACTACCTGGCTTGATGCGATCGGAATAAGCAGTAAGGCAGTTACCAGCGGGCTTAGATCAAGCCAATCACACAACCGAAATACCGGATAAACAAACAGGGGGATATGCACAGCCAGGAAAATCACAATAAGGGCGCGCAGTCCCGACGGTCTTCTCTGGAGGTTGTTTGTTGTATCAGCAGAACTCATTCGACCTCGTTGTCATCAACCAGACTGATGACTTTCCAACCCGCATCGGGTCGCCAGTCGTCAGCGTCTGTTACCAGACGTAACCGATCAGACGTATCTATCGCAAACAGGATCACTGCCTTATCGGCATATTTTTCCAAGTACTGTTCCAACCCAAATTCCACCGTTAAGCCTGTTTCCTTGGTCACCCAATTGTCACGAAGGTGTCCTAACACCTGATTATGCGTCACGTCCTCTCCAAACAGATGTTTACCCCGCAGGCGCTTGCCGATTCGGTGCTTACCATTTTGTTCACCTTCCGCAGAAGTCGGCAGTTCATAGAGATGCTCAGACCCAAACTCTCGCCTGTAATGCATTGCGGTCAGCACATCAAAGTTTGCGCGACCGGACAGACTGATCAAGTTTCCAATACCTGATAAGTCAAGGTATCGATCCGCGTGGTCTGAGATGGGGTTTCCAAAATAAGTTTCAATTCCGTCCATACGAGCCTGACTGATGTGATCCCAATCGCTATCAGCAATAACCACCCTTACATCATTTACCGCCAGCGTTTGAGCAATCATTCTGCCAACCCTTCCTCCGCCAATAATCAGATATCCCGAAGGTGCCGGGTCACGAACACCCAGAAAACCTGCCAGCGGTTTTGCCGTCAGGCTTTGCAGCACAACAGTGCTGATGATCACCAAAAAGGCAAGCGGTACTAACAGGTTCGCGCCAGGCGCACCTTCCTGCTCTAATCTCAGGGCAAAAATCGCCGCAACCGCAGCACATACGATTCCCCGCGGCCCTATCCAGGCGATAATTGTTTTCTCACTAAGACTTAAATCACTGCCGATTGACGAAACAAATACCGAAATAGGTCTAGCGATCAAAATGATGCCCGCTACCACGAGCATCGAGGCCCAACCTACAGCAACAAAGCCGGCAAGATCTATTCGCGCTGCCAGGACAATAAACAAACCGCTGATAAGGAGCAGTGACAGGCTCTCTTTAAAGTCCAGTATGTCGTCGACATCAACACCACGTTGGTTCGCAACGATCATGCCAAATATCGTGACGGCAAGCAGCCCGGACTCATGCAGCATTGTTTCAGACAGCGCAAAGGCAACGAACACCATCAACAAAGTAAAAGGGCTGCGCAGATATTCAGGCAACCAATGCTTTCGCAGGATATGGGACAAGCCGAAGCCAAAGATGATGCCTACGCCAGCGCCGATACCAACAACCTTCAGAAACAGCGCCAGGATATCTATAAAGACGTCGGAACTCTGGGAAGCAATATAAAAGTCAAATGCGAGTACGGCCAACAAAGCCCCAATGGGGTCTATGATAATTCCCTCCCATCGCAGGATGTCGGCAACCCGCTTCACAGGCCGCACAGTGCGTAGCATCGGGACAATAACCGTCGGCCCGGTCACCACGACCATCGCGCCAAAAAGAAATGCCATGTCATAGTCGAAGCCGATCGCCAGGTGTGCAATCACGCTGGTAATCACCCAGGTTATCAGCGCACCAATAGTTACCAGGTTCCTAACCGTGGAGCCAATTTCCTTCAACTCTGACAGCTTTAGCGTAAGTGCGCCTTCAAAAAGAATAACGGCAACGGACAAGGAAATAATCGGAAACAGCAGATCACCGAACAAAGCATCCGGGTCCAGCAACCCGGCCACAGGACCGACCAGAATGCCAAAAATCAACAGGAACAAAATGGCTGGCAACCTGACTCGCCAGGCTGCCCATTGAGCCACTGCCGCAAGTAAACCGATCCCGGCAAGGGCAAGTAAAGGAGAAATAACAGAGCTTTCAATCACAACAAAAACTACCTTAGTGAACTTCCGAGAATATCCCGGGCGATGATGTGGCGTTGCACTTCTGATGGTCCCTCACCAATCCGGCGGATTCTCATCTCTCGATACCAACGTTCAAATGGAAGGTCCTTCGTTACACCATAGCCTCCATGGATCTGCATCGACCTGTCCACGACTCTCGATGCACCTTCTGTAGAAACCAGTTTCGCCATCGCAGCCTGTTTCCTGAACGGCTCACCCCTGTCTGCAAGATCTGCAGCCTCAAGCGTCGCCCATTTGGCCTGCTGGATATCTATTTCATTATCGACCAGCATCCACTGGATCGACTGACGGGAGGATAAAGGCGCACCAAACGTCTCGCGAATTTTTGAGTATTCCAATGCCATTTCGTGCGCTTTAATAGCGACGCCAATGCACCCGGCACTATAAGGGATACGTTGCCTGGACAAACGGTCATTTGCGATGGCAAAACCTTTGTTAACCTCACCCAGCACATTCGCATGCGGCACCCGCATGTCTTCGAATTGCAACTCGGTCGCATAATGTGCGGACCGCAGCGTGTGCACAATACGCCGGACATGAAACCCAGGAGTATCTGTGTCCACAATGAAACAAGTAACCCCTCCCCGCCCCTTGTCCGGCGATGTTCTCGCAAAAACCAAACCAAAGTCAGCACGGTCGGCACCTGAAATAAATATTTTTGACCCATTGATAACCCAGTCATCGCCGTCCCGGACAGCGCGAGTCTGAATCGCCCGTGCCGGATCGGACCCACCGGATGGCTCGGTCAATCCGAAGAACCCTCGCTTCTCGCCACGCAGGGTCGGATAAAGGTAGTCTTCTTTCTGGGCGTCACTGGATTCAAACAACTGTGCAAGACCAGCACCACCAAAAACCCCATAGCAAGGAGCATACAAACCAGCACGGTGCTGGGATATTTCCATCGAAATCAAGGCCTGGGTCACCATGTCGAGATCAGGCCCACCATATTCCTTCGGAATTCCTAATCCAAAGAGCCCCATATCCTGCACCATCGCCTTTAGCCGACTCGAATCTTCTTCCGGTAGCTGGTCCGTATCGGGGTCAAGGTTAATTTCGAGGGGCACTATTTCTTCGCGCACAAATCGGCGAACCATCCGCACGACCATGTCCTGTTCCTGGGTGAGTTGCAGTTGCAACGTTAGCTCCCTTCTTTTGGGTTTATTGGCATTTTTGTCACCGCTGTTACGGACAATCGTCCCAATCCAGCGGTTTCCTGAGCTGTATTTTCTGTTGGATAGGTCCCATGATCCGAAAAATGAACCATTAGCAACTCCCGGCAACGTGTCCGATAAGCCATATTTACTTCTAACCTGAAAAACGGCCACCTGCCCAGCCAGCTAGCCAACTCTCCTTTCAAGCCAAACAAGCTTCGCCCCCCGGCAAACCCGATATAAACAACCTCATGTTTCTCGTTCGCCAGTTGAAACACGCCTAATTGACCAGGCAGTCTGGCTACTAACTCGGGATCCAGCGTCAACCAGGGTTTTTCGAGTCGAACGCCCATTTTTCATCACATAAGTGTCTTAGAGACAGGGACGTTAACAGAGCAGTTATTAGATTGAAAATGCAATTCCAGGCAGTTTCCACAGGGGTTATTCCCCTTTGCAACGCGCGCCAGACACACGACTACGGTAGCCCTAATTAGAGGGTTCTGAGGGTCAATGAAAATAGGTGCTGTGGGGGATCTATCATTGGTGTGCCCTACTGTCGTGCAAGTATCTTTGAGGACACTGCGTGGCCCATTAGGTCTTACCTGTCCCCAAAGATAGTGAGGGCCGGCGTGACCGGTGGTTGGTCCGAAAGACCAGGGTTCTCAAACTGACCCGGACAGACCTCATAGGGATAATCCCAGTCCGTCTTGGGCGAGCAGTGTGCCGGGTCTTCCCTCAGGATCTTTTGAATCTCAGGTCTTATAAAACCTTATTCTGCACCAGCATCGATTGTGAACCTTCAAAGATTCGATTAACCCGGTTTAGTGCGGCTCTGTAAGGTTTTGTCCTTAGCAGCATCTACGGCGTCGAGACTATCGCGCATAATTTTTTAGGACTCTTGGGACGTTTGCCTTGTCTATTTCGATTCAGCGTCCCGCTTTTTTCATCCCATGGCCAGAGATTTCGAAGTGTCCTACCCCGTCGGAGTGGCGAAAGCGTCTGCAAAGTTCAACAAGTCATATGGCCTGGCAGAAAATAAATTGCTCGCTTTTAAGGGCTATATCGGTAGCCAGAATCCCGAAACGCGTTTTATCGTTTATTCGCGAGGCGCGGGCCGCGACTGGCCTGATGATGACTATCGAGAGCGTTGTCCAAAGCGCACGGTGGGACCCCACAAAACTTGGGAACGGTTTGTTACCTCTCTCGTTTACGCGTCAATTACTTTTATGCCGCCCCAAAATGCCACCTTACCGGCTATCTGCTGGGCTTTTTCCCTGGGGGCCGAGTAACACCAGGCTGCACCCGAGTTTCTATCACCTTTTACCGTCACATCGTAATAAGTTGCTACGCCTTTCCATGGGCAACTCGTCGATTTACCGTTCGCTGTAAAGTATTTATGCACGAGTCCTTCGCGAGGAAAATAGTGATTTCCCTCCAGTACAATGGTCTCATGACTTTCAGCGATCACCTCGCCATTCCATAATGCTTTCATGTGATTCCTTCCCCTCTTGGTCGCAATGTCTCAAGCCAGCTCTTTCCAATACTGCCAAGGGTACTCGCCATCATTAGCCGCCAGTGCCGGGATTCCCTGATGTGCAAAATAATCTTTGGATACCCGCTGCGCCTTAATCAGCAAACCGTTTACCTGACGCGCCCTGGCATCCTCAAAGACCGCTTGCATGAGTTTCTCTCCAACACCCTGCCCTTGGATCAAAGGTAATACATACAGGCCGTGAAAAAGCCCGCCCTGGCCATTTGGCAGATTCTGCGATGTGGTGGCGTCCCAAGCGGCAATGCCGACAACCTCATCTTTATAATTCGCAACGTGCAACTCAAGAAACGCTAAATCTGTTTCATCATATTGCAACACGGGCACTGCAAGTCGCTTCACGCGCTTTGCCATGGGCCAATTTATGACGGCAAGCTCGATCAGACTATTTATCTTTGGTAAGTCTGAAGGCGACGCTCGTCTTATTTTGAAATTTTTCATACCAATTCTACGCACCCGAACGGGCTTTGGACCACACGCCAAGTTTTGCCGTCTTTTTCATCGCCGGCTGCGGAACTGACCGCTGACGCCGCTATTTTGTTTGCACGCCATCGCCCGCCTGACTTAGCTATTGAAGTGAGCCCATTGAAACCGATTAACAATAGATCCAGATCGCAGCCACTAGCGTAAACTCGCCATGACGTTAGAAGACTCTCCAAAAAAGCATTTGTTAATCACCGGCAGCACGATTGGTGTCGCGCTGGCCCACCGTTTTGCTCAAGATGATCAAGTTGAGTCTGTCACGCTCACCTGGCATTCCCGACCACCAGAGACCACATCGGCCAAAATAAACACCATGCAATTGGATCTCACCAACGACGAAGCTGTCCACAACACCTTTAAAAATTTTGAGAAACTCGACGGCGTCATCAACGCCGCCGGCTTCCTTCACGGCGATGGTGTTCAACCTGAAAAGTCGATCAGCCGCACCAACCCAACTTCCTTTTTTAAAAACATGGAAACCAACACGCTGCCGACCTTGCTGTTGGCCAAGCATTCTCGTGGTTTGCTCAAAGACAGCCATGCAGGGTTCTTTGCAAGCATCTCCGCAAAGGTGGGCTCTATTGAAGACAACCGCCTTGGAGGCTGGTACAGCTACCGCGCTTCGAAAGCCGCGCTTAATATGGTACTAAAAACACTCGCCATTGAATGGAGCTTTGCCCTACCCAAATGTACGGTCGCCGCCTTACACCCTGGTACCGTTATCAGCCCACTATCCAGACCCTTCACAAATAAAACCAATAAGCGCCTTTTCAGTCCGGAAGAAAGCGCCTCGCACCTGAAAACTATCCTGGACAATCTGACGCCACAGCAAAGTGGTCGCTTCTGGTCTTGGGACGGCACGGAAATTCCTTGGTAGTTGCCATGAACTTACCGATTTTCCCCTCGGTCACAAGCATCAACCTCATCCTTGGGGACCAACTCAATCACGAACACTCTTGGTTTACAGAACCGCGAGAAGACACCCTGTTTGTCATTGCAGAGTTGTACGAAGAAGCCTCTTACGTTCCACACCATGCGCAAAAAATCTGTGCTTTTTTTCTCGCTATGCAGAAGTTCGCAGCATCGCTGGCTGCCGGAGGACACCAAATCCTGCACCTAACACTTGATGATACCCAGTCAATCAACAGCGCCGATGAACTCTTGCGCTTATTGGCTGATTTTTACAGTGCGAGCCAAGTAAATTATCAGAGACCTGACGAACACAGACTTCTAACCCAGCTCAGAGCACTAGACATCCCCGCTGTCAACATTAAAGAACATGACACAGAGCACTTTCTAGTGCCCTTCCAGGACCTTACACGTCATTTTAAACCTGGAAAAGCGCATAGGATGGAGCAGTTTTATCGCAAGCAGCGCAAACAACTGAACATTCTTATAGATCAGGAGGAACCGCTCGGCGGCCAATGGAACTATGACGCAACCAATCGGCGCAAGTTGAAAACAGCCGACTTACCGCTCATACCTGAACCTCTCACCTTCGCTAATGACGTCAGCGATATCTTGCAGCGATTGACACGCCACCAGATTAATTTCAGCGGCACAGAGAAACAAACATTGGCATTACCCGCCGATCGAGAACAGTCTTTGGCCCTACTCGATTATTTTTGTGATAACGCTTTGCCAAGGTTCGGCGATTTTCAAGACGCCATGACCGACAAATCCGAGTACTCATGGTCTCTTTTTCACTCAAGGCTTTCTTTTTCTATCAACGTCAAGCTGCTTCACCCTAAAGAGGTTATCGACGCCGCCGTTGATGCCTTCGAACGTAGGGATGACATTGATATCAGTCAAGTAGAGGGCTTCGTTCGACAGATTCTAGGGTGGCGTGAATTCATTCGCGGTATCTACTGGGCTAACATGCCTAATTATGGGCGGATGAATGCGCTCAATGCGACCCGCGCTTTGCCTGGCTACTTCTGGACAGGTGACACCAAGATGAATTGTGTTTCCCTTGCGGTGCATCAATCCTTGGAACATAGCTACGCTCATCACATTCAACGACTGATGGTCACGGGTGTTTTCGGGCTTATCACAGGCATCGACCCCGACGCCTTAGACCAATGGTACCTTGGTATCTATAGTGACGCGATTGAGTGGGTAGAGTTGCCCAATACTCGAGGCATGAGTCAGTTTGCAGATGACGGGATCGTCGCCAGCAAGCCGTACGCCGCGAGTGGCAACTACATCAATAAAATGAGCGATTACTGCAAAGAGTGCCATTACAACGTAAAAGAAAAGACAACTGATCAGTCTTGCCCCTTTAACGCGCTCTACTGGGATTTCATGGTGCGTCACCGAGAAAAATTTGAACGCAACCCGCGAATTGGGATGGTCTATAGAACCTGGGATAAATTCGATACGGACACCAAGCACCAAACCAGGCAAAGGGCTGAGGACTGCTTGATTAAGCTGGAGCAGCTATAACCGCATTCGCGTCGCTCCTGCATCTGGAGGATTTGGATCAGCTGGTAAGAAAATCTCTGCCAGGGTTTCCTCACCCAGTAAAAATCTGAACTTGAGCATCTAGATATTGAAAGGGCTGTATGCACGCTCTCTTTCTTTTTTCATTTTATGACTGTGGGCAAGCTTCTGCATTCATCGCTAGAACGCTGGGGTCTAGTGCAAATCCGGGATGAGTTCACTTATGAGCTTGCAACGATAGCCTACGAGTATTTAGTGACGAAGTAGCGCAATAATCCAACAAACCCTCGATCACATCAAACCGCAACCACCACCGCTTAATCCTGCGAACGCCATTCATTCTTAAAACGGGCCTGAGTTAACTGGTCAAAATCTCCCCGGCCAACCTTAAAGTAGACCTTCTGGCTGCTCTAGAGGCGAAGACTTTAAAACTTAGCGCTTAGTCATCGAAAGGCTCAGCACCAAAACCGACTATCATGGCTTTGACTTCTTTGAGCATAACATCGAGTTCTGCCTCATCCGTCCCCCGCATGACCAGGTTGGTACCATAACCTTCCTGTCGATAGAACGGATAACTGCCCAGGTCGACTTCAGGATGCAGGTCCTGAATCTGCCCCAGTTGAACCGCCACCTGACCTTCACTCAGGTAAGCGCCAATTGATCGCGATCGAACCGGATCACCGCCATTCAAACGTTCTTTGGTCAACGTACTGACCATCGCCTGCATCACCATTGGGACGCCGGCCATGACATACACATTCTCGATTTGGAAACCATGGGGACCTGACGTCGGGTTTTCGATAAGTACTGACCCTTCAGGAACACGCGCCATACGCAGACGGGATTCCATCACTTCAGGAGGCGCTTCCCGTCGTTCAAGGATCTCGACAATCTCAGGGTGCATGTAGAGTTCAACACCGAATGCCCTGGCAATACAGTCCGCCGTAATATCATCGTGAGTTGGCCCGATACCCCCTGTCGTAAACACATGATCGTAGGTCTGACGACACTCATTCACCGTCGTGACAATCGTTTCCTCTACATCCGGAATAACCCGGGCATGAACCAGCCGCACACCGACTTCGTTCAAGGCAGTAGCCAAGTGCTGCAGGTTGGTATCCTGGGTTCGACCAGAGAGAATTTCGTTGCCGATGATAATCAGGCAACCAGTAACGATTTTGGACATATGGCTTCTACAACTTCAACGAACGGTAATGATAGAGCCCCCGCCGCTACTTGGCTATTCCTACCGGTATATATCGCCTCAGCTGTTCCAATTCTTCGCTAGCGCCAGATCCTCTCGTTTTGTGGCTTCGCCACCGCCGTCGAGACCACGATCCTTTTATCGATAACCATTCACCCGGTTTCAGGAGCACTTCGCTATACTGCAGTCAGTAGCTTTGTTGATCTGACCAGAAAAACTATATCTATATATGGATACAGACTTTTTAATTTTCTCTATTCAGACAATGCACGGGGAAAGCGCTGAGTAAGATGATTTACCCGTAGAAACAAGGCTAGCACCCACAGAGAACATCACGAATACGCTGTAAATTCGCGATGTTCGGTGCGGATTCAACCCAGGCATCGCGGGAAAAACTTTAACAAGAAATTCGCTTCCATAAGAGGGCGCTATGAAAACTGCTTCTGAAGAACTTGATCACATCCTTATCCGGGGCGCCCGGGAACATAACCTGAAGTCTGTTGAAGTCAAAATCCCGAAGCGAAAACTGGTCGTATTAACCGGCGTCTCAGGCTCCGGTAAGTCTTCCCTAGCTTTTGACACCCTGTATGCGGAAGGTCAAAGACGTTATGTGGAATCACTGTCTGCTTACGCACGGCAATTTCTAGGCCAGATGGAAAAACCTAAATATGACACCATTAGGGGCTTGTCGCCCACCATCTCCATCGAACAAAAAACCACCTCCCGAAACCCAAGATCCACCGTCGGCACTATTACCGAAATCTCTGATTACCTCCGGGTACTCTATGCACGGGTCGGGCGTCAGCATTGCCATGAATGCGGTAAGCCGGTACAGGGACAGACCGCCCAGCGGATTGTTCAGGAACTGCTGAAAAGGAAAGGCTCTCGTATTTATTTATTAGTCCCTTTGCTTGTTAATCGCAAGGGCGAACATCGAGAAATGATCGAAGATGCGCGCCTACAGGGTTTCGTTAGACTAAGAGTCGATGGAGAGTGGGTAAGAAGCGATGAAATCGAAGCACTCGACAAGCGCAAAAAACATACGGTCGAAGCTGTAGTGGACAGAATCGTCATCAAACCCGATGTTGAAGAAAGATTGACCGAAAGTGTCGAGTCTGCGCTTCGATACGGCGCAGGCAGTTTGATTGCCGCCGCAGAAGGCTCGAAAGATCAATTGTTCTCCGAGTCGTTTTCCTGCAGTCATTGCGGCATTTCGTTTCCTGTGTTGATGCCGCAGTCGTTTTCATTTAACAGCCCCCAGGGTATGTGTCATGAATGCAATGGCCTTGGTACACAGGTCGCCTTTGATCCGGACCTTGTCATTCCCGATAAAGACCTGACTTTAAAACAAGGCGCGCTGAAACCTATCGGAATGATCGATGATGATAAAAAATCTATGGGCGCTGTGTTCCACCGGCAGATGCTCAAATACCTGAAGGTCCCTCTCGACAAGCCCTGGCGGAAGCTTACAAAAAAACAGCAAAAAACCATCCTTTTCGGCACCGGTGAGAAACGATACAAGATCAATTGGGGCAGTCACGGCACCAGCATGTCCAGATACGAGGGATTGCTGAATCGGTTAATGCGACGATTCAGGAACACCCGGTCGGAAGGAATGAAACGCTGGTATTCTCAATATCTTGCCAACACACCTTGCCATACCTGTGATGGGGTCCGACTGCGCGCGGAAAGCGCCGCGGTTCGTGTCGGTGACGCAACCATCGTTGAGGTTTCTTCCTGGACGATAGACAGAACTTACAATTTTTTTCACCGCCTGAAACTGCCAGGCGCCGCCGCAGAGATAGCAGCCGAGGTGCTAAAAGAGATCTGTAACCGGTTGGGTTTTCTAAATTCAGTTGGGCTCTCTTACCTTTCCCTGGACCGGCTGGGACCCTCTCTCAGTGGCGGGGAATCACAGCGTATTCGCCTCGCATCGCAAGTGGGCTCTGAACTCAGCGGCGTCATTTACATATTAGACGAGCCCAGTATTGGCTTGCACCAACGAGACAACGAAAAATTGTTGGCCACACTCTGCCGAATGAGAGACATCGGGAACACCGTGATTGTGGTCGAACACGACGAAGATACCATCCGCGCCGCTGACTTCGTTATCGACTTTGGCCCTGCAGCGGGAGCTCTCGGTGGGCAAATCGTACATGCCGGGACGCCAAAGAGTCTTGAGAAAAACAAACAGTCCATCACTGGCAACTACCTGTCAAAACGAAGCCGTATCGAAATTGCTGATGAAAGGCGGGTCCCCGTCGGACACATTTCAGTAAAGGGTGCTGCAGCGAATAACCTGAAAAGCATCGATGTGGACTTTCCATTGGGCGTTATGACGGCGGTTACGGGTGTCTCCGGCGCGGGTAAATCAACCCTTGTAAACGATATCCTGCACCCCGCCCTCGCAAGACAATTTCATCAATCCACTCAAAGGGTAGGGGAGCACTCACGCATTACCGGGCTTGAACAGCTGGATAAGGTGGTTGCAATCGATCAGAAACCCATCGGCAGAACCCCGCGCAGCAACCCTGTCACCTACATCAAAGTTTTTGACGAGATTCGCATGTTCTTCTCCCTGCTTCCTGGATCCCGAATGCGCGGATACAAACCGGGCAGATTTTCTTTCAACGTTAAAGGCGGCCGGTGCGAAGACTGTCAGGGTGATGGTGTCCGGAAAATCGAGATGCACTTTCTGTCTGACGTTTATGTTAAGTGTGACGAATGTGACGGGAAGCGATTCAATGATGCGACCCTCGAGGTGAAATATAAGGGCAAATCGATTGCAGACATTCTGGAACTCACTGTAGCTGAAGCTGTTGAGCACTTTTCTGAACATCCTCGAATCGTTAACAAGCTGCGACTGCTAGTGGACGTGGGGCTTGATTACCTGCATATGGGACAACCCTCCTCAACCCTTTCCGGCGGCGAAGCACAAAGGATCAAACTTGCCAAAGAACTCTCGAAGATAGCGACCGGCAAGACTTTTTACATTCTGGATGAACCAACGACCGGGCTGCATTTCGACGATGTCAAAAAACTCCTCGGAGTACTGAATCGACTGGTCGAAGCGGGAAACACCGTCACCGTCATTGAGCACAACCTTGACGTTATCAAGACCGCCGACTGGATCATTGATCTGGGGCCCGATGGCGGACCTGCTGGCGGAGAAATACTCGCCAGTGGAACCCCTGAAGAAATTGCCAATAACACGAATTCTGACACCGGGAGATACCTGAAGCCGATCCTACGTTCAAGGCAAAGAAGGAAAAAAGGCAGGCAAACCTGACCCCATCAGGAAATAGCGAATATAAAAAGTGGAACGCGTTCCAAATATATTACAAACAGATTGACCTCCTATATGGTCTCGACTAAAGTCGCGCATACTCATCAACCATTTGAACTGATGGGACCTAAAAAACTAACTCCCGGGGGGGGAACTTATGAAGCTATCTAAGATAGCCAAGACGCGCGTAATTGGCTCATCGGTTGCACTAATGTTAAGTGCTTCCGTCTACGCCGAATCCAGCGATGTTCTGGAAGAAATTATCGTAACAGCCCGACAACAATCAGAAACACTTCAGGATGTACCCGTGACGATTGCGGCACTGACTGAGGCAGACCTTGATCGGTACAACATCACAAGTCTTGTTGACGCGGCCAAAATGGTACCCAACATGGTCATTGCACAAGGTGGCTCCGGCAATGGTTCCAGCCTGCGGCTTCGTGGTATCGGGTCGAGCTCCATTTCTGCTGCCTTTGACCACTCAGTTGCAATTAACCTCGACGGTGTGGTTGTTAACCGCGGACGGTTTATCCACAACTCGTACCTGGATATGCGTCAGCTCGAAGTACTGAAAGGGCCTCAGTCGCTCTACTTCGGTAAGAGCGCAACGGCTGGTGTCGTCTCAATCACAACAAATGACCCTGGTGATGAATTTGAACTCCAGTTGGGTGGCGGCATTGAAACAGAATACGACGGCACCTTTTATGAAATGGTCATCTCTGGCCCAATCTCGGATACTTTTGGGGCCCGCCTGGCCGTCGGTGGTTCAAAGAACGACGAACTCTTCGAAAACTACTCCTTCGCAAATGACCCAAACGCCTCACTTAATGGCGCCAGCAAGTACTATGGTGACGAGTCAACCAACATACGTCTAACGCTGGTCTGGGAACCTACCGACAACTTCAAAGCCAAATTAAAGTACAACTACTCGGAGTTTGATAACTCGGGCGGTGGTACAGCCTACGCAGAAGAACTTTGCGCAGAAGGCGCTCACCAGCGCACTGTCGTGTTGGGAGCTGTGTTCTTCCAGGGTGTTGATGACTGTAAAATCAACGGTAATACATCGAAGATCGGTCTTAACCCATTGCTACGCCCCGGTTTGCCCTTTGGTTATGACGATGGCCAACCGGGTCTTGAGCAAGAAACCGATTTCGTTTCATTGCAAATGGACTGGGACATCAACGAAAACTATACCCTCACATCTATTACTGGCTGGGTCGATCTCGAGCACTTGGAACTCGACGACTACAGCTACGGCGCTGGCGTTTTCGGTGGGCTACATAACAATCTTTATGAAAGCATCTCTCAGGAATTTCGTCTTAGCAGCAGTTATGATGGTTCAATCAACTTCCAGGCAGGTTTATTCATGCAGGAAATTGAGCAGGAGTTCGACGCCTATCAGTATGCCGCTAATATTGGGCTCCTGGCGGCTGATCCAATCACCGGTAACGGATACGACTACAATAAACACCACTTCCTGGATACGGACGTGCTCTCAGCTTTTGTCGCAGTCTATTGGGATATCAATGATAGAACCGAGGTGACCGTCGGTGCTCGCTACACTGAGGAAGACAAAAAAGGCAAAATCGAAATTCCTTACGTTCACCTGTTCCTGCAGGGCACCTTTAGCGCACCAGACCTAATTGACGGACTCGAATTTGATGACGACAACATCTCTCCCGAAATAGCTATCAATTACTATCTGAATGATGACGTTAGCGTCTTCGCCGCCTACAAAGAAGGCTTCAAATCAGGAGGCATTGATAACAGCGCCCTACCGACAGCCACATTAAGTCCTGCAGATGGTGATTATGGATTTCTTGTCTACGAATCTGAGGAAGCAGAAGGCTTTGAAGTTGGTATGAAAGGAAACTTTCTTGGTAACTCACTGCGACTCAATGCGACCATCTTCACTTATGAGTACACAGACCTTCAAGTTCAGCTGTTCGATTCAACTGCGATCCAATTCCAGACATTCAACGCGTCAGCGCTTGAAACAAAAGGCCTGGAGTTTGACCTGCTTTGGAATACCAAGGTCGAGGGTCTGACCGTCAGGTCCGCATGGGCTTGGACTGACACGAGTTACTCTAAGGATTTCGTCAATGCAACAGGTGAAAACCTGAAAGGCGAAGACGGGGCTGGAAGTGCAGACATTACCGGTTATGTGGGCTTCACGTATGACAGAGAGTTAACGAGTAATTGGCGTTTCAATGTGTCTGCTGACGCTCGTTATACTGACGACTACGCTTGGACAGCAACCTTGAACCCGTTTATGCAAGATTCTTTCTGGACCTCAGATGCTGCCATCAATGTTTACTCTGCTGATGGTTCACATGAGTTTAGCCTGATCGCTCGTAACCTCACTGACGAGTACTACATCATCGGTGGAGGCGCAATCCCGGGCAGGGTTCCAACCAATAATACCGGAGCCAACACGCTCGACCAGGCGGCTTCTACGCCAATTGGGAGAACAATGACGCTTAGGTACAAGTACTCAATGTAATTGCAGTCAATTGCGGAATAAAAAAAGGCGGCCATTGGCCGCCTTTTTTTATGAAATTTTTTAATTCACGTCTCGCTGAATATCCCTAATGGTTGAGTTGCTCATTAACTTCTGAATCTTTGGGTTGTTTTGCAAGGTTTCCAAGTCAAACGACTGAACCGCCCGCATCAATTCGGGGTCATTTAGAACCGCCTGCATATCCGGATCATTTTGTAGTTGAAGAACACTGCTCATCATCCCGGGGACACTGGAGATCGAAGATTGCAATGACTGCACCGCTGACTGACTTGCCTGTTTCATACTGTCCAAGGAATCTAAAGACCATGCTGGCACGGTATCGTAACTAATCGACTTCACCTGGTGTTGCTGCAGCGCCATCACACCCAATGAATCCGTTTTTACTTTATAAATGCCGGACTGCAGCGAGACTACCTCACCATTAATTGTGCTTCCATCCTGCAGCACAATTTTTTCTGCATTCGCTAAGGCACCGAACAAAAGAAACAAGCCTGTTGCTGTCACTTTGATTGCTGTTTTATATTTCACCTTGGCTCCATCAGTTCTTGAGTGACCAATTTCGCACAACCGACAAGTGGGATCGACCCATTTCATCTAAATTCGAGACCGCCTCATTCGCCTGGTCTGACAACCAGTTTGCAGGCTTATAGGCCTGCCTGTATGTTACGTCGTTTTACGCAGAAGTTATCAATGACTGACTTTGTCCCCGAAGAGGTTCCCATTAGACCCGCAGCGACGGTTTTGCTGATCGATGATCGACCTGACCTTCAGGTCTTCATGATGGAGCGACATGCCAATACAGTATTCGCCGGCGGGATGTGGGTGTTTCCTGGCGGTGCCGTAGACCATCAGGACGACGCGAGCTACTTTTCAGGTATCGCGACCCAGCGAACAGACAACGAAGCCTCAGAATTAATGAACCTCGAAAACGGTGGCCTTGCTTATTACATGGCAGCCATACGGGAAACTTTCGAAGAAGCTGGCGTATTACTCGCGCTGCACCAGGAAGACGAGTCTCCCCTTAATATCGCAGAGGCTTCCACAGCCAGATTCCAGCAATACCGAGATCAACTTAACGCCGGAGAAATAGAACTCAAGACAATCCTCGAAAAAGAATCCTTGATGGCCGATATTGGTAAAATCCACTACATTGCAAGATGGGTTACTCCTTTCGGCTCGCCCCGGCGGTTTGATGCCCGCTTTTTTATCGCCCGGATACCCCGCCTTCAAATCCCGATCCATGACGATGGGGAACTGGTGAACTCGGTCTGGATGTCTCCATGTGAGGTCATTGAAAAAGCAGCAACCGAAGAGATGGTATTGATGTCTCCGACGCTTCGAATGGTGAAGTCGCTGGCCGAATTCGATTCAGCGGACCAGGTTATAGCATCAGCCTCATCAAACCCGGAGGACCATCGTGTGCGGGTCCACAAAGACTCGGGCATCATCGTGCTGCCTGGCGAAGCCGGATACAGCGACGCACTCACCGATGTCGAAACCGGCTGGATTCGCCTGCGGCGCACCTAATCAAGCGCCCGCGGCGTGTCTACTCAACAGCCCGCGGCGTGTCTAGTAATTTTAAAGCAACGGAGGGAATTAGATTTAACTCCCTCCGTCCCCTTTAAAAAATTCATTCAAAGTCGTTCTCGAGGCGGGTAAGCCAATAATCGGCATCAAAAGACTCATTATCCAGCAGGTAGCGCCAGAACTTGATTCTATTGATGTACTCCAGACGACTGGTGTCGAACTCAAACCAGGGTTCCGATTCAGTCAGGATCGAATGAATATGATCAGTGGTCCTTTCGTTACCAACCCAAAATATAGGCCTCTGCTGAAGGTGATCATCAGGAAGATCTGACAAATCCCAAAGGCGCACCTGCTTTTCAGTCGGGCACAACCTGATCTTGAACATATACCGCAACTTGTCACTACGATTAGCACCGCCGCCATGCCAGATGCCCATATGCATAATCAGCAGTGTACCTGCGGGACAGACAACATGTTGCTGACCTAGGATGTTCTGGTATCGACCAATACTCGCCTCACTCACACGGCGTAGATGGGACCCGGGAATAAACCGTGCCCCCCCATCTCTGCAGTGACTTCATGTGGGAAATACATTAATTGGATATCGAAGGCACGCCGGGGGTCGATGGTAGAATCCTGGTGCGTATGCTGCGCCACCGGTGCTTCACGATCATAATAGGTTAGTGGAAAAGTGATATGCAGGAAATGCTGGTCCAGCACCGGCTTGCTCCCAACCAAAGACTCAACGGCTCCGGCGACGACAGGAACTGCAAGTAACTGTGAGATGGCACTTTCCGCCGAGTATGCGTTCGCGAGCGATATCCCCGCTGGCACGACAGGAACAGACCCAAGCTGCATGACGTGGCCGTAATGCGCCTCGGGTGATGTAACGTCCCCTTCTGGTACATCTCCGAGTTCTGCCAGGAACTGTTGATTAATCTCTTCCGGAACCACGCCATCAAATCGGAGAAAGCCCCGGGCAGCAAAAGTCGCCATCTGGTTAGAATTGAGCAAAGTCACGAATCATCCTCGACAAGTTTTTCAAAGAAGAATTCGTACTTCAGGTAGTCCGTCTGAAATTCCGAGCCCTGCTCATGCGTCACAAGAGGGCTGGCCTGAATTAGCCGCCAACCATCGCGAAGCGCATGGAGACCGGTCTTATAGGGCACCTCGGCCTGATCCCCAGACATATGACTAGTCTCTTGCCGGCGCCATCGTAAAAGGCCCACGCGACCACACCGGTGTCTAACGCTGAACTTTTCAGGTACAACACCATGACCTGTTGTCGAATAGACATTAGTGATACCCAGCAAAAAACCTAACCATATCATCGATTTAGCGCAGGAACGGGCTTCGAGCTATGTTGGCGTAATTCAAGACCTGACACTTATTGATTGAAAATGGAGAAAATCATGAATATAATGGAGATTATTCCATATTGTGCAATGCATCACCATGGCGAGACTAGACCAGATTACCAGCCTGGCAAGAACAGACCTGATCATGTTGGGTGCTCTGGTGCTTTCAATATCAGCATCAGCCCTGGCTTCTGGTGTCCGCAATTCATCTGAATCAATGGTTTACGCCTCGTCTGCACAATCGGTCGATACCTTGTCGACCAGTCAGGTGGACATCACCGAAGTTTCAAACATCGCATCCGAAATCCTGCCGAGCTCGGGAGTAGAAAGTAGATCCTACCCATCCACCCTGCCTGATTTTTCTGCCATCAACGATGTCGGGACAAAAAAGCAGATGTTTTTCAGCTACATGCTGCCAAAGATCCGTCAGGCAAACGACAAGATACTTGCCAACCGTCGTCTGCTGATGATGATCCGCGACGATCTCGCAATAGGCGATGCACCTGACGAGGACGATATCCAGTTTGTCAGCTCGTTAAAGGCTCGCTACAAGATCAAGCAACAAATCAGCCTGCGCTCGACCGTTGACGATCTGCTGATCAGGGTAGACGTGGTTCCCGAGTCCCTGGTACTTGCGCAGGCAGCCAACGAGTCCGGCTGGGGGACGTCAAGGTTTGCCAGACAGGCAAACAACCTGTTTGGCGTCTGGTGCTTCAGCAAAGGCTGTGGACTAACGCCAAAAAATCGCGACGAGGGCCTCAATCACGAGGTGGCAAAGTACAAGTCGGTCCAGGAAGGAATCATAGCCTACGTTCACACCATTAATACCAACCCGGCATATATCCACTTGAGGCATATTCGGGCGACCACGCGATCAGAAGAACAGCACTTCAGCGGACACGCCCTTGCAGAAGGGCTCCTGAAATACTCCAGTCGAGGTATCGACTATGTTCGAGAAATTCAACAGCTGATCAGGGTAAACGATCTACAAAAATATACCCTTCCACTGCAGGCGTAGAGCCCTTCTTGCGGTACCACGTTTATCATATCAAGGATCTCTCCAGGCCTGGTTCGGCGCATCTCGTCAAACTGGCAAACGACGATATAACCAAACAGATACAAGCTGCGGGCCAGGGGGTTTTCGGTATCTTTGCCTCACTGTTTGGTCTGGCCAGCAACGAAATTTACCTCGTGACCTTTGGCAAAACACAGACATCACTCTCATTCCCTGATGACGTGAAACTTCTCTCTACCCATTTATTCAACCCCACTCTTCGGCCACTGGATCATCAACCCAGAACAAGACCGGGCGTCTATGTCTTTCGATGGTTCAGTGTTTTGCCTGATGCTGTCGATGAAATTATCCAACTTTCCTACAATGCCTGGCCAACTTTCGAGGGGAGTTTTGAAACAGAAGTACAGGGGCTTTTCGTTGAGGCAACCGGACAACCTTCAGAAATGCTACTGATCACCTGGTACAAAAACTTGAGCGTCTGGGAAGAATCGAGGCACCCACCTGAAAATGCCCGGGAGAGTTTTCTGAGAAGGCATCAGCTCACCTTGAACGCCAAACCCATCGCAACCATGCTTACTATGCCTGAAAGTCAAAGCCAACTGGTATCACACGCTTAACAGGCATCCAGGTAGAGCAACCGCCACAGGGTTGCCGCGACAAGCGCATGATCAATGGCGCCACTTTGCAAAAGTTCAGGCAGATCTTTCATCGGAACCAGCTCAACTTCGGTGTGTTCCGTCGAAGTGTTGGCTATTTCACCGATCGCTTCGCACTGCCTTGCGACATAAGTATGAAGCTTATTGGGAAACAGTGCCGGGTTGGGGTTCAGCACACCAAGTGACTCAACACTGCCTGCCTGATAAGCAGATTCCTCCAGGCATTCACGAACCGCAGCCACCTGAGGGTCCTCACCTGGATCGACCATACCTCCTGGAATTTCCAACGATATCGCTTCGCTGCCATGGCGAAATTGGCGAACAAAAACAACTTCATCATCTACCGTAATCGGCACTATATTGACCCAATCCGCGGTACCAATAAAAAAGAAATTATGTTCATTTCCCGTTCGCGGGCAAATCGAAGTCGACTCATTGACAGTAAACACCCGGCAGTCAACGAGCTTCCTGCTAGCTTTTCTTATCCAGGGACGTATTTCACTCATTTAATTACCCTTGAAGTTAGGCGTGCGTCGTTCAAGAAACGACGCGACACCTTCCTTGTGAT